>ENA-OFCI01000124-OFCI01000124.1-metagenomes-genome-assembly--contig:-NODE-124-length-49803-cov-5.806746_pt1 | contig 49803 bp, 53 predicted proteins | sample MGYA00153391_OFCI01 | MGnify analysis MGYA00153391
AGAGTGCAGTAGTCGGGTCAACTCCAGCAAACGCTGGGGGTCGATTGCCGAGCTTCGGTCGCCCACACAGACTGCCGTGCGAAAACCCGCAAAGTCCGGTGCGAGCGCGCGAAGTTGCGGCTCGTGCAGGATGCGCAGCGCTCCGGCGAGCCCGACCATCGCCCCGCCTGACCCGCCAGAGCGAACCGTGTCGACAAAGCGCTGCAATTCCGGCAGCGCCACCGCATCGCAGAGGATCGCGAGCCGGACTTCGCGGTCCGCACGCAGAAGGAGTTCCAGGCGATGCAGCAGACCATCTTCGGCTTGCTCACGCTGCTGCTCGTCGGCGTCGCGGCGATCAGCCTGCTCGTCGGCGGCATAGGCGTGATGAACATCATGCTCGTGAGCGTCACCGAGCGCACACGCGAGATCGGCATCCGCATGGCGATCGGCGCGCGCGCAAACGACATCCTCACGCAGTTCCTCGTCGAGGCGATCGCACTCGCGCTCATCGGAGGGCTCGCGGGCGCGGCGTGTGGAGGCGTCATCATCGCCGGGCTCTCGGCGGTCATCGGTGTACCGCTATCGTTGAGCCCTCAAGCGTTAGCCATCAGCCTCTTCGTGAGCGGGATGACAGGCGTCATTTTCGGCTTCTTCCCCGCGCGCCGGGCCGCGCTCTTGGATCCGATCGAGGCGTTGCGTCGAGAGTGACTACTGCGCCATGCAGCGCAGCGCTCGCATCGTGAGGTCGGCCGTGCCGCCGCCGCCCGAGGGGCCGCAACAGTAGCTCGTCTGACCGAGCATCCCTTGCGTGGGCACGCAGCCCGAAGAGAGCGCTCCACACGTTGGCGAAGGCGGCCCTGCGTCGTTCGGCCCTGAATCGATGCCGCTTCCTCTGGGGTATAGGCACCAGTGGGGTCTGCGCATGTGGTGCTGCCGCACGCGACCGGTCCGTGCGCGACGCCGCTGTCGGGAGGGTCCGTGGTGGTCGTTGCACTGCTACATGCGACACAAGAGAGGATGAGCGTGACGAGTTTCATGACTCGTCATCCAATCACGAGTGGTGCCATTGCTGGCGCGGAAAACGCTGCCTTCTCGTGTGCCAACGCGTGTCGCAGACCTCCGATCGCGTCGCCACTGACAGCGTGAACGCGGTAGTCTCGCGCCATGCAAAAGCACGGTCCTGGGTTCCTTCGACTCGTGGAAGACGCCAAGCGAGGGGTCTCGGAATGCAGCGCGGAGGACGTCAAACGACGACTCGACGCGGGCGAGAAGCTCGTGCTCGGCGTGAAGGTACCGGCCGGCGGCGGCTGGGACGAGGTCATCGCGCAGCTGACCCGCCTGGCGCGCCACCCGTCGACCGCGCGCCACATCAGCACCAAGCTCGCCGTTTGCTTCGCGGCCGACGTGCCGCTGCCGGCGCTGGTCGACCGCATGAGCCGCGCGTTCGCTGCGAGCGATGGCGACATCGCCGTCACGCTGCAGGCGATGTTCGACGCGCCCGAGTTCGCGCCCTCGCTCGCGCGCAAGTTCAAGGACCCGGTGCACTACGTGGTTTCGGCCGTGCGCCTGGCCTGCGATGGCCGGCCGATCCTCAACACCGCGCCGATGCTGGGCTGGCTCAACCGCCTCGGCGAAGGCCCGTACAACCGTCAGACGCCCGACGGTTACCCGATGACCGAGGCTGCGTGGTCAGGCTCGGGCCAGATGGGCACGCGCTTCGAGATCGCTCGCGTGATCGGCAGCGGCAGTGCCGGGCTGTTCCGGCCAGAAGGCGCGAATGCGGTCGACGCACCGGCCTTTCCGCAGCTCTCGAACGCGCCTTACCACGCGGTGCTGGCACCCACGCTCGGCGAGCGCACCCGCGCGGCGCTGGACGGCGCGGCCTCACCGCAAGAGTGGAACGCGCTGTTGCTCTCGTCGCCCGAATTCATGTTTCGCTGATCTGTTTCGCTGAACCGACACCGGAGACCACACCATGCAACGCAGACACTTCCTGCAAGGCGCCGCGGCACTGCCACTGGCCGCCAGCAGCGTGCGCTTGATGGCCGCTGCGAAGGGCACGCCCCGCGTGTTGCTCGTCTTCTTGCGTGGTGCCTACGACGCCACGAGCCTGCTGGTGCCGGTGGGCAGCAGTTTCTACTACGAGCAGCGCCCGAACATCGCCATCGCGCGGCCCGGCAGCGCGGCCGATGCGGCGATCCCGCTGAACGCCGAGTGGGCGTTGAACCCGGCGCTGGTCGACTCGATGCTGCCGCTGTTCGAGCGCAAGCAACTCGCGTTCGTGCCGTTTGCCGGCACCGACGACGTCTCGCGCAGCCACTTTGAAACGCAAGACAGCATCGAGCTCGGCCAGCCGCTGACCGGCCCGCGCGACTTCCAATCCGGCTTCTTGAACCGGCTCGCCAAGGTGCTGGGTGCGGGCGCGGCAGCCGTCGATTCGATCGCGTTCACCAGCCAGCTGCCGTTGACGTTTCGCGGTGACGTGCAAGTGCCGAACCTCGCGCTCGCGAATCTGGGCAAGCCCGCGGTCGATGCGCGCTTGGCGCAGCTGATCGCCGGCATGTACGAGGGCTCGCCGCTCGCAGGCGAGGTGCGTACGAGTTTCACGGTGCGCGACGAGGCGATGCGCGAAATCAGTGGCGCGGCCCAAGACAGCATGGTCGGCGAAATGGTTGGCGCCAATCGCAACGCGATCACCGCAAAAGGCTTCGAAGGCGAGGCGCGACGCATCGCGCGGTTGATGCGCGAGCGCTATCACCTCGGCTTCGTTGATGTCGGTGGTTGGGACACGCACGTGGCGCAGGGCGCGGGTACCGGCTACCTCGCAAACCGGCTTACCGAGCTCGGCAAGGGCTTGGCCGCGTACGCCGACGAGATGGGCCCGGCCTGGAGCGACGCGACCATCGTCGTCATCAGCGAATTCGGCCGCACGTTCAAGGAAAACGGCAACCGCGGCACCGACCACGGCCACGGCAGCGTCTACTGGGTGCTCGGCGGCGCGGTGCGCGGCGGGCGCGTGCTCGGCGAGCAGGTGGCCGTGGCGCCCGGCAGCCTGTTCCAGAACCGCGACTACCCCGTGCTCAACGAATACCGCAGCGTGCTCGGCGGCCTGTTCGCACGGCTCTTCGGGCTTTCGCCGGCGCAGGTGCAGCAGGTGTTCGCGGGTGTCTCGGGGCGAGACATCGGGCTGGTCTGAGGGCGCTCGCGCGACCGCGCGGGCAGCAAAAAGGGCCCGATGTAAATCAGGCCCTTCGGGTGTTGGTGCCGGAGAAAGGAGTCGAACCCTCGACCTTCTCATTACGAATGAGCTGCTCTACCAACTGAGCTACACCGGCGTGGTCTTGTCAGATTTGCTGGAGTGGCGAGCCACTCCAGCGAAGAGCGCGATTCTAGCCGACGGCCGCGCGCTACTTGAGCGCGAACGGTGTGAGCTTCTTGGGCACGGCGATGTTCTTCAATGTCACGTAGACCGGCAGGCCGCTTTTGTACTTCGGGTAGTCCTCGCCCTGGATCAGCGGCGTGAGGTAGCGGCTGCATTTCTCGGTGATGCCGAAGCCGTCTTTGGTGATGAAGTCGCGCGGCATGAATTTCTCGACGTTCGCGACCTTCGCCAACTCGGCGACGCCGATTTTGTATTTGTACGGCGCGTCGGAAATGCGCTCGACCGTTGGCATCACCGCGTTGCGCCCGGCCAGCGCCAGCTCGACCGCTTTGCAGCCCAGCTCGTAGGCCTGCTTCACGTCGGTCGCCGAGGCGATGTGTCGCGCGGCGCGCTGCAGGTAGTCGGCCACGGCCCAGTGGAACTTGTAGCCGAGTGCCTGCTTGACCATGTTGGCCACGACCGGCGCCGCGCCACCGAGTTGCGCGTGGCCGAAGGCGTCGCGCGCGCCCTGCTCGGCGAGAAAAGTGCCGTCGGCGTGGTGGCAGCCCTCGGAGACGACGACGGTGCAAAAGCCGTGCGCCTTCACGAGCTTGTCGACCCGCTTCAGGAACTTGGCTTCGTCGAACACGATCTCGGGGAACAGGATGACGACCGGGATGCCGTGCGCTTCAACCAGCCCGCCAGCTGCAGCGATCCAACCCGCGTGCCGGCCCATCACCTCGACGACGAACACCTTGGTCGAGGTCGCGGCCATCGAGCGCACGTCAAACGAGGCTTCGAGCGTCGACACCGCCACGTATTTCGCGACCGAGCCGAAGCCGGGGCAGCAGTCGGTGATCGGCAAGTCGTTGTCGATCGTCTTCGGCACATGGATCGCCTGCAGCGGGTAGCCCATTTGCTCGCTCAACTGGCTGACCTTGAAGCAGGTGTCGGCCGAATCGCCGCCGCCGTTGTAGAAGAAGTAGCCGATGTCGTGGGCCTTGAACACCTCGATAAGGCGCTCGTATTCGCGGCGGTTCGCATCGAGCGATTTCAGCTTGAAGCGGCACGAGCCGAACGCGCCCGAGGGTGTGCTGCGCAGCGCAGCGATCGCCGTGGCGCTTTCCTTGCCGGTATCGATCAGGTCTTCGGTCAGCGCGCCGATGATGCCGTTGCGGCCGGCGTAGACCTTGCCGATGCGGTCTTTGTGCTGGCGTGCGGTTTCGATCACACCGCAGGCCGAGGCGTTGATCACGGCCGTGACGCCGCCAGATTGTGCGTAGAACGCGTTCTTCTTCTTGGCCATCTGTGTCGACTCCTTCGGTGTCAGTTTGCCAGCGCGTTCGTGACGATCTCGCGCACGTTGCCCGACAAATCGGGCTTGGCTGCGACGCGTTGGATCGCCGCGCACGCCGCGCTGCGGTACGGCTCGGCGAGTTGGCTCCAGCGGTCGAGCACGCGGGCGAAGCGCGCAGCGAACTGCGGGTTGACGCCATCGAGGAGGATGACCTGGTCGGCCCACAACACATAGCCGGCCGCATCGGCGCGGTGGAACGCGGAAGGGTTGCCGTTGAACAGCGCCCCGAGCAAGCTGCGCGCGCGGTTCGGATTGCGGATCGAGAAGTCCGGATGCTTGAGCAGTTGCTTGACGCGCGCGAAGGTCTGGCCTTCGACCTCGGGCGCGCTCGCCTGCAGCGAAAACCAGGTGTCGATCACCAGCGGCTCGTGGCGGAACATCTCGTAGAACAGGTGCAGCGCCGGTTCGGCATGCGGCGAATGCGAACGCACCAGCGCCGTGAGCGCGCCGAGGCGATCGGTCATGTGGGAGGCGTCTTTGTAGCGCTGATAAGCGCGCGCTGGCCAGACCGGGTCGCCGTTTGCGACCGCATCGAGGCACAGCATCGCCAGCGCGCGGTTCGCGAGCGCGCGCTTGCCCGCCGAGAGCGAGTCGGGCGAGTAGGTGCCGGCGACCTGGTGCGCCTCGAAGGCCCACTCCCAATCGGTGCGCAGTGCGCTGGTGAGTTGCTTGCTCAGCCCCATGCGCGCGGCGTGAATGCGCGGCGGGTCGACCGGGTTCAGTTGCTCGGCCAGGTAGCTTTCGGTCGGCAAGGTCAGCAGCAAATCCTTGAGCGCGGCGTCGAGCGTCGGGTGGCGCAGCACCGCGCGCATGGCTTCGATGAAGGGCGCGTCGAGCTCGGTGGGTGTGTGGCTGCGTGCGGCCGCGAGCAGGCGGCTGAGCGCGAGGCGCTGGCCGGCCTCCCAGCGATTGAACGGGTCGGTGTCGTGCTGCAGCAGCACCAGCAGACCGGCATCGGTGAGGCCGTCGACGAGGATCACCGGCGCCGAGAAGCCGCGCATCAGCGAGGGCACCGGCTCGACCTCGACGTTGACGAACGTGAAGAAGCTGCGCGCCTCTTCGAGCACCAGCACGCGATCGTTCGCGGCGTGGGTGGCGGGCTCGTCTTCGAGTTGCACGGGCAGCGGCGTGCCGTCGCGCCCGACCAGGCCGATCGCGAGCGGGATCACGAAGGCTTCTTGCGCGGCGTGACTTGACTCGGCGCCCGCCTGCTCGACGCCGAGCGTGTAGGTGCGCGAAGGTGCGTCGTAGCGGCCGCGCGCGGTCACGCGTGGCGTGCCGGCCTGCGCGTACCAACGCTTGAACTGCGGCAAGGTGCGCGCGAGTTCGCTGCCGGGGTTGGCGTCAGCGATGGCCTGCGCGAAATCGTCGCAGGTCACGGCCTGGCCGTCGAAGCGCTCGAAGTACAGCGCCATGCCTTTGGCAAAACCTTCGCGGCCGACCAGCGTGTGCATCATGCGCACGACCTCGGCCCCTTTGTCGTAGACGGTGGCGGTGTAGAAGTTGTTGATCTCGGCATAGCTGTCGGGCCGCACCGGGTGCGCCATCGGGCCGGCGTCTTCGGAGAACTGCACATCGCGCAGCTTGCGCACATCCTGAATGCGCTTGACGGCGCGGGCGCTCGAGTTGCCCGCCATGTCCATGCTGAATTCCTGATCGCGGAAGACCGTCAGGCCTTCTTTCAGGCTGAGCTGGAACCAGTCGCGGCAGGTGATGCGGTTGCCGGTCCAGTTGTGGAAGTATTCGTGGCCGACGACCGATTCGATGTCGGCGTAGTTCTCGTCAGTGGCGGTGGCGGGCGAGGCCAGCACGTACTTGGTGTTGAACAGGTTCAGGCCCTTGTTTTCCATCGCGCCGCTGTTGTAGTCCTCGACTGCGACGATCATGAAGCGCTCCAGATCGAGCGGCAAATTGAAGCGTGCTTCGTCCCAGATGATCGAGGCGATCAGCGAGTTCATCGCGTGTTCGGTCTTGTCGAGGTCACCGCGGCGCACGTAGACCTGCAACAGATGATCCTTGCCGGCGCGCGTGCGGATCTGCTGCTCGCGCGCGACCAGATCAGCCGCGACCAGCGCGAACAGGTAGCTCGGCTTGGGGAACGGATCGTGCCACTTGGCGAAGTGACGCGCACCGCGTGGGCCGGCCTCGAGCTCGCCTGCTTCGAGCAAGTTGCCGTTCGACAGCAGCACGGGGTAGCGCGCCTTGTTCGCGCGCAGCGTGACGGTGTAGACCGCCATCACGTCAGGCCGATCGAGGAAGTACGTGATGCGCCGAAAGCCCTCGGCTTCGCACTGCGTGAAGAAGCCGTTGCCCGAGGTGTACAGGCCCGAGAGCTGGCTGTTCTTCTCGGGCGCGCAGGTGTTGCGGATCTCGAGTGTGAACGGGCCGGGCGGCATCTCTTGCAGCGAGTCAATCACCAGCAGGCCCTGCTCGTGCCGGAACGAGACCGACGCGCCGTTCACCGACACGCGCGTCAGGTTGAGCTCTTCGCCGTGCAGGCGCAGCGGTTGCGCCTCGACCGTGGTGTTGCGCTCGACCTGCATTTTGTTGACGACCATGGTCTTGGCCGGGTCGAGGTCGAAAGTGAGATCGACGCTGCGAATCCAATAGGCCGGCGCGGTGTAGTCGGCGCGTTGGATCAGCGGGGCAGTGCCTTCGCGCATCATGGTTTGCTTTCTGTTGAGCGCATCGGTGCAATGACGCGCTCGTGTTGTTGGATCAGATCGGCCAGCGCGAGGGTCGTGAAGTCGGGTGCGATCGCAAGGATGTTGTCGAAGCCGGCGAACGCCTCGGCGCCGAGCGTGGTTGTCAGCGCCACCGCCTGCATGCCGGCGCGGCGCGCGGCCTCGATGCCGAGCGGCGCGTCTTCGAAGACGATGCAGTCGTGCGGCGCGAGCCCCAAGCGCCGCGCGGCTTCGAAAAAGATGTCGGGATGCGGTTTGCCTCGCAAGCCATCGGCGGGGCTGGTGACTGCGTCCACCCAGGCATCGATGCCGTGCAGCTTGAACGCCAACGCCATGTTGAGCGGGGTCGACGCCGTGCACACAGCCAGGCGCAAGCCGCTGGCACGCGCTGCGTCGACGAACGCGCGGGCGCCGCCGATCAACGCCAGTGAGCGCGTCGCGAATTCGCGGTAGATCGCGTCTTTCTCATCCGCCATCACGGCCAGCGCATCGGCCGAATGCGCGGGGAACAGGTCGGCCAGGATCTCGATGTTGGAGCGGCCCGCGGTCGATGCGAAGAATTCGTCCTCGTTCATCTGCAGCCCGTGCCGCGCATACCAAGCGTTCCACGCGCTCTGGTGGTGCGGCATGCTGTCGATCAGCGTGCCGTCGAGGTCGAACAGAAAAGCTTTCATGCGATTGGTCTCATGCGGGTCGGCGCGACACCAGCCAGATGCCGCTCAAGCACAGCGCGATTCCGGCGAGCTTCTCGAGCGAGAGTTGTTCTTTGAACGCGAAGTAGCCGATCACCGCCAGCGACGCCGCCACCACTGCGGCCGTCACCACGAACGAGCTCGACAAGCTCCCGCCCGCGCGGTAGGCGAGCAAGAAGCCGAGCTCGGCCAACACGATCGAGGCCGCCACGCCCCACACCGCCCAGTTGAGCTGGCCCAGTTCGGACGCCACGGTGTCGCGCAGCGGAAACAGCCAGAACAGCGGCAAGCTGAGTGCCGCAGCGAGCCCGTAGAACGCGATCAATGAGACCACCGGGTTCGCGCTCACAGCGACACTTTTTTGCGTGACGTCATAGAGCATCTGGCCGCTGATGGCGATGCAAAGCGCAACGGGTAATCCGACCTTCATCACACGCCTTGCTTCAGGCTCGCCTCGATGAACGGGTCGAGGTCTCCGTCGAGCACCTTCTGCGTGTTGCTGGTCTCGAAACTCGTGCGCAGGTCTTTGATGCGGCTCTGGTCGAGCACGTAGCTGCGAATCTGGTGCCCCCAGCCCACGTCGGTCTTGGTGTCTTCGAGCTTCTGCTGTTCTTCTTGCCGCTTGCGCAACTCGTGGTCGTAGAGCCGCGAGCGCAGCCGTTTCCAGGCCACGTCGCGGTTGCTGTGCTGGCTGCGGCCGTCTTGGCATTGCACGACGATGCCGGTCGGGATATGCGTGAGCCGCACGGCCGAGTCGGTCTTGTTGATGTGCTGGCCGCCGGCGCCGCTGGCACGAAAAGTGTCGGTGCGCACGTCGCTCGGGTTGATGTCGATCTCGATCGAATCGTCGACCTCGGGGTACACGAAGATGCTCGCGAAGCTCGTGTGGCGGCCGCCGGCGGAATCGAACGGGCTCTTGCGCACCAGACGGTGCACGCCGGTCTCGGTGCGCAGCAGGCCGAACGCGTAGTCGCCCTCGACCTTGATGGTCGCGCTCTTGATGCCGGCGATGTCACCGGCCGATTCGTCTTCGAGCGTGGTTTTGAAGCCCTTGCGTTCGGCGTACTTCAGGTATTGGCGCATCAGCATGCCGGCCCAGTCGCAGGCCTCGGTGCCACCGGCGCCGGCCTGGATGTCGACGAAGCAATTCAGCGGGTCGGCCGGGTTGTTGAACATGCGGCGGAACTCGAGCTGTGCGACCGTGGCTTCGAGCTTTTGGGCATCGGCCTCGATCGCCTGCAGGCCGTCGGTGTCGCCGTCGGCCTTCGACATGTCGTACAACTCGGTGTTGTCGGCGAGGTTGCTGGTGAGGTGGTCGATCGTTTCGACAACGGCCTCCAGCGTGCGCTTCTCGCGGCCCAGCTCCTGCGCGCGTTTGGGCTCGTCCCAGACCTTGGGGTTCTCGAGCGCCGCGTTGACTTCGTTCAGTCTTAAAGCTTTCCGGTCGTAGTCAAAGATACCCCCGGAGGTCAACCGTGCGCTTCGTCAGGTCGGCAAGCGAGTTGCCGATGGCATTGATGTGTTCGACGTCCATGGGATTTCTTTCTTGTGTGAACCGGGGAAGGACCCAATTTTGACACGGGGCAAATGCCCGGGTTCACAGCCCACGACACGCGCTGCGATCAGGCAAGGAACGTCTCCAGCAACTGCGCCAGCGCCTCCGGCTGGTCGTGGTGCAGCATGTGGCCGGCCGGCGAGAGCGTGTGCGTTTCGACCTGGGCGACCACCGCCAGCCGCTCGTGGAATTCGGCCTTGGTGTAGCGCGTGCCCCACCAGCGCGACACGTCGGTCTGGTCGCCTTCGACCCACAGCACTTTTGCCACGATCAGCTTCCAGGTTTCGAGCACTTCATCGCGCTGGTACAGCGTGGGCGTGCCGCGCTTGTGGACCGGGTCGCCGAGGATCTCGAAGCGGTCATCGACGCCGTCTTTTTCGACCCGTCGAGACCAGTGCTGCGCCAGCCACCCGGCGCGCCGCGGCGGCAGCAGCGGATTGGTCTTGCGCAGGCGCGCGGCCACCTCACCGAGGCTCGCGTAGTCGCGCAACTCGACCGGCGTCTTCAGCCCGTCGAGCCACTGCACGATGCGCCTGGGCGATTGCGACGGCGTGGTTGCCGGCATGCCGAAGCCCTCCAGGTTGACGAGACGCCGAATGCGCTGCGGCCGCAACCCGGCATACAGCATCGCCACGTTGGCGCCCATACTGTGGCCGAGCAGGTCGATCGGGGCCGACTGCGGAAAGAGCGCCGTCTCATCGAAGAACAGCGCGTCGAGCGCGTTGTCGAGGTCGCCCAGGTAGTCGGGCAGCCAGTAGGTGTCGACCGCGGGCGACTCGGTCAGGCCGAAGCCGCGCCAGTCGAACGCGAGCACATGGCGGTCGGTCGGTAGCGCATCGACGACGAACTGGAACGACGCGGCCACGTCCATCCAGCCGTGCTGCATCAGCAGCGAGGGGCGATCCGGCCTGGCCATCGAGGCATCACCCCATTCGAGAACGTGGAGGCGCAGGCCGCGCACGGTAATGAAGTGGCTGCGGCTTTGGCGCTTGACCAAGTACGTGTCGTCTGAATTCATGCGGGCACTGTACGCGGCGGGTGGCGCCTGAGCTGTCTGCGCCGCGACAGGCGCGATGCGAGAATATCTGCATGAATCCAGTCTCCCGTTTTGCGCTGCGCAGTGCCGAGTTGCGTGATGTCGGCGCCATCGTGCAGCTGATCCGCGATTTGGCCGCGTTCGAGCAGCTCACCCACCTGCTGCAGGTCACACCCGAAAAGCTGCGGCCGCAATTGTTCGGCGAGCGCCCGGCGGCCGAGGCGATCGTGGCCGAGTTGGGCGATGGAAAAAGCAATGACAAGAGCGGCGGCGAGGTCGTTGCCTTCGCGCTCTTCTTCACCAACTTCTCGACCTTTCTGGCGCAGCCCGGGCTCTACCTCGAAGACCTGTACGTGAAGCCCGAGCACCGCGGCGCCGGCATTGGCAAGGCCTTGCTGACGAAGCTCGCCGCGCTTGCGCTGGAGCGCAACTGTGGCCGCTTCGAGTGGAGCGTGCTCGACTGGAACGAGAACGCCATTCGGTTCTACGAAGGCATGGGCGCGAGCGTGATGCCCGAGTGGCGCATCTGCCGCCTCAGCGGTGATGCACTGCAGCGCTTCGACCCGGCTAATTCTGCGGAATGAAGAGTCGGTCTCCGAGGGGCTTGCGGCTCGTCGCGGCCGGTGTCGTCATGGCGGTCACCGTGACGTTGATCGCACTGACCCTCGCTCAACGCACGGCGAGCGATGGCGATTCATGGGTGGAACTGTCACGCTACTTGCCGTACTACTGGCTGTTGCTGCCAACTGCCGTGGGGCTCTTGTTGTCGGCATGGCTCGGGCGCTGGTGGATCGTTGTGGGCGGGGCCGGTGCGATGGTGCTCGGCACCGCCACGATGGGGCTGACGTGGCGCACCGGCGAGCCGGGTATCGAGCGCATTCGGTTGATGACCTTCAATGCCAAAGCGGCCCATGCGGTAGAGCGCAGCAACGGTCTTCTCGCGCTCGGTGCCGAGGTCGTCGAGCACGATCCGGACATCCTCGTGATGCAAGACGCCGACGGCCTGCTCGTGCGGCGCAGCGATCCCGCGCTGACCGGCACCGTGCCGGTGTTCGGCTTGCCCAACGTGTACGCGCTCGGGCAGTATGTCGTGCTATCGCGCCTGCCGCTGCGAGGCTGCACGCCCGGCAACATTGATTTCCGCGACGAAACTCATCGCTACTTGCGCTGCACTTTCGATGTTCACGGCGTGCAACTGACGGTCGTCACGGCGCATTTCCAGTCACCACGCAACGGCCTGAGCGCCACCCGGTTTCAAGGTGTCGAAGGCGCCGACGAATGGCAGCAAAATTTTCAGGATCGACTTACGCAGTCGCGTTCATTGGCGCGCGACGTGGCCCAGTTGCGCGGGCCTGTGATCGTCGCTGGCGACTTGAACGCACCCGAAGGGTCGCCGGTGGTTCGCAACTTGCTGGCCACCGGCTTGCGCGATGCGTTTTCTGCCGCGGGCCGCGGCTATGGCTACACCTACGGCCACTCGATGCGTGCCGGTTCGTCATTCCTGCGCATCGACCACATCCTGGTCAGCCCCGACATCGCTGTGGCCGATTGCTTCGCGGGCGGCGGCACGGCGTCGGAGCATCGGCCGGTTATTGCGGATCTGAGCCTTCGCCGATGAAGTGCGGCAGCGTCGAATGAAGCCTTCCACCGCCAACCGCTATGACGCGATCTACCGCGAATTCCGCTGGCACGTGCCGGTGCAATTCAACATCGCCGAGGAGTGCTGCGCGCGTTGGGCGCGCGACACGCCGCAGGTGGTGGCGATCCTCAGCGAAGACGCGTCGGGCGCTGTCACGGCCTTCACCTACGCGCAACTGCAAGCCGAGGCGAATCGCCTGTCGAACGCGCTCGCGCGCCTGGGCGTCGTGCGAGGCGACCGTGTCGCGATCGTGATGCCGCAGCGATTCGAGACCGCGGTCGCGCACATTGCGCTGTTCCAGATGGGCGCGATCGGCGTGCCGTTGTCGATGCTGTTCGGCCCCGAGGCGCTCGAGTACCGGTTGAACGACGGCGATGCGCGCGTCGCGATCGTCGACGAGAGCGGCATCGCCAACCTGCTCGCTGCGCGGCCCACCTGCCCAGCGCTGAAGACCGTGCTCGCTGTCGGCGCGGCACGCGGGCAGGGCGATCTCGACTGGGCCGATGCCTGCGCTCGCGAACGCGCCACCTTCACCCCCGTGGCCACGAAGTGCGATGACGGCGCGGTGTTGATTTACACCAGCGGCACGACTGGCCCGCCGAAGGGCGCGCTGATCCCGCACCGCGCGCTGATCGGCAACCTGAGCGGCTTCGTCGCGAGCCAGAACTGGTTTCCCGACGTGGAGCCGCAGGGGCAGCGTTCCGAGCCTGATGGCGCGGTGTTTTGGTCGCCAGCGGATTGGGCGTGGACCGGCGGGCTGATGGACGCGCTGCTGCCCACGCTCTACTTCGGCCGGACCATCGTCGGCTACCAAGGCCGCTTCTCGCCGGAGACCGCGTTCGGTCTGATGCAACGCCATCGCGTCACCCACACCTTCCTGTTCCCGACGGCACTTAAGGCCATGATGAAGGCGGTGCCCTTGCCACGTGAGCGTTATGCGCTGCAACTGCGCGGCGTCATGAGCGCCGGCGAGGCGGTCGGCGACGCCGTGTTCGCGTGGTGTCGCGACGCGCTCGGGGTGCCTGTGAACGAGATGTTCGGCCAGACCGAAATGAACTACATCGTCGGCAACTCGCACGCGGTGTGGCCGGCGCGCCCGGGCAGCATGGGCCGACCGTACCCCGGCCACCGCGTCGCGGTGATCGACGATGCCGGCCACGAATGCCCGCGCGGCACGCCGGGCGACGTGGCGCTGCACCGGCTCGATGTGCACGGCGCGCCCGACCCGGTCTTCTTCCTCGGTTACTGGAAGAACGGGGCGGCGACCTCGGCCAAGTTCACCGGCGACCCGCGGAACAGTTGGTGCCGCACCGGCGACATGGCGGTGATGGATGCCGACGGCTACCTCTGGTACGACGGCCGCGCCGATGACGTGTTCAAGGCGGCCGGCTACCGCATCGGCCCGAGCGAAATCGAGAACTGCCTGGTCAAGCACGCCGCGGTCGCGAACGCCGCAGTTGTGCCCAAACCCGATGCCGAGCGGGGTGCGCTGATCAAGGCGTATGTCGTGCTCGCGCCGGGCTTCGAGGGCACGCCGGCGCTCGTCGACGAACTGCAGCGCCACGTGCGCGGCCGGCTCGCGCCCTACGAGTATCCGAAGGAAATCGAGTTCATCGACGCGTTGCCGATGACGACCACCGGCAAGGTGCAGCGCCGTGTGCTGCGGCTGCAGGAAGAGGCGCGCGCCGCGCGTGGCCGTTGACGGGCCGATCCGCCGCCGCATCGAGTCAAGGGCAAGCGCCGACCAGCGATGGCGTGCGCGCCGCTGCTTCGTTGAACGGCATCAACTGCCCGATGCGTGACTGCTTGACGATCACGCAGTTCGCGCCCTGCCGGAAACGCCGCCGGCCATCGCCGAGGTCTTCTTCGACCACGCGTGTGTCGAGCGCCGCGGCCATGCGTTGTTCGGGGGTCGTGCGCGACGTGATGGCACGTGCGTCGTCGAGCGCCGGGTTGCGTGAGCCGGGCCGATCGGCGTAGCCGCGCGGCAGGGTCAGGTCGAGCGAGCGCGGTGGCTGCGATGCCGCGAGCTCGGGCAACGTCGAGGTCTCCGCCTGCGCGTTAACTGCGCGTCCTGCGTTGACTGCGCTGACTGCGCTGACTGCGGTCGATGTGGGCGGCGTGATCGTGATGGCAGCGCGGGCAGTGAGAGGTCGATTTGCCGGTGTCGGCATCTGTTCGGGTTCGGCCGGCGCACGTTGCGCCAGCGTTTTGCGCCAAGGCAGTAGGCGCAAGGTGACAGGTGCGCACGCTGGCTCGGTCGCATGCCGCAGCCGCCAACCTGTCGATCTGCGCAGCAGTGCGTAGAGGCCGGCGTGGAGCGCCACCACGCACAGCAGCGCGATCAAGCCGTGCCGCGACTGCATGAGGTTCGTGCGGCGCATCGCGGCAGGCGTTGGTTTCGTGATCGAGTGCACCGGCGAGTCGATGGTTCACAACGCATCGGTCGCGTTTGACGACTTCGGCGCACGGGGTGTCAACGAGTTCCCGATCGGGCCGGCTTGCCCGTACAGTCGCGCTCGCCAGTGACTACAACAACCCACAGGAGAGGCCATGACATTCGCAGCTGAGTTCAAAGAGTTCGCCATGAAAGGCAGTGTTGTCGATCTCGCCGTCGGCGTGATCATCGGCGCAGCATTTGGCAAGATTGTCGATTCGCTCGTGAAGGATTTGATCCTCCCGGTCGTGGGCAAGATCTTCGGTGGCCTGGATTTCACCAACTACTTCATCATGTTGTCCGGCCCACCAGCCGACTACAAGGGTGCGATGACTTACGACGCGCTCACCAAAGCCGGTGTGCCGCTGTTCGCCTACGGCAATTTCATTACGGTGGCAGTCAATTTCGTCATCCTCGCCTTGATCATTTTCATGATGGTCAGGCAGGTCAACCGGATGAAGAAAGCCGCGCCGCCCGCTCCCGCTGCTGCCACTGCGGAAGACGTGCTGCTGCTGCGCCAGATCCGCGATTCGCTGGCCAAGTAAGAGGCAGAAGGCTCGGCTCGGCATGGTGAAGCAGTTCGCGCTGCTGCACCTTGCCGACGCTCGGAGCAAGGTCGCGGGCTGGGTGCTCGAAACTGACAAAGAAGCGCGGACGGCTTGCCGCGCAGCGAGCGTGCTCAGCGGCCAACGCGCCGAGGCGCAAGCCCATCAGCCCGAGAGCCGGTCAGCCCTCGACCTGACGTGCTCAGGCGATTGCGGCGCGCGCATTCAAGCCGCGCAGGATCATGGTCTCGACCTGCGCGCTAGACGCGACATTCGCGTCGGCGCCGATTCGCACGTCGGCGTCGCCCGGCTCGCCGAACACGCGGCCACCGACCACGATCACGAGTGCCGGGTTGCGTGACGCGGCACGCGCGCTCGCAATCGTGGCGGCCAGTCGCGGCAAGCGATGCTCGCGCCTGAACGTCGCGCTGAGCGAGAGGTCGAGCGCGTCGAACCAAGCGCCGGCGAGCATGTCACCGAGCGCGGCGTCGTCGACCGGGAACTCGGTATTGGTGTCCCAGCCGGCGTTCCAGAGCACGTCGGCGTCGAGTGCTGCGAGCAGGATGTGGCCTTCGCCGGGGGCCGGTGCGACCAGCACGGCGAGTGGCGCGGGCAGCGCGCGCCGCACGACGCTGGCGCCAGGCTGGCGCATGGCTGTTTGCAAGCGGCCGAGGCCGAACGTGATGTCGAGCTCGCTGCATTCATCCGCTTGCCAGAGATCGCCGAGCGCGCGCGCGGTCGGCTCGGCCAGCTCGGCCGAGAGTGCCCCGGGTTGCAGCCGAACCATCAACGCTCTGGCGCCGGAGGGGTCGACTGCGATCAGCAGGCGAGCCAACTCGGTGGCGCGCAGGCCGACAGCGGAAAGGGCAGGTTGCGCGAGCAGCGCATGCCGGGCCACCAACCGCGGGATCACCAGGTGCTTGACCAAGGCGGCCAACGCGGGTCCGGTCGGCTTGTCGACAAACATGGATGAAGCGGCGGCCGGTGGTATCGGCGCCAGGCGCGCGAGCAATGCCGGCGCCGCGTCGGGGTGCCGGTACAGGCCTTCGATCAGTTCGGGCGTGATGTCGAATGCGTCACCTGCTGCCGAGTCGTTGCCTGGGGGCCGCTTGCAGAGCTTCATGTCCCAGTCGGCGAAGCAGCGCACGGCCGTGGGTTCGTTGCCCATGACCTCGATGTCGGTGTGCCGAGGGTCGCGTTTCAACGAATCCCAGACTCGCTTCACGCCCTCAGCAGGGCCTTCGAGCCACTGGAAGAAACGGCCTTTGTCGTAAATCAGCAGGCCTGTGAGGCCCTCGCTTCGATTGCGGATCTGGGCCGACCGCAGCAGCCGCTGCAGCTCGAGTTCCGACACCGGGCCGATCGATCGGCTGCGGTAGGTCAGCGTCGAAAACCAGGTCGAGCGGTCGACACCTGCCTCACCTTGGCCGGACAGGCAAAACGATGGGGACATTTCGGCAGCTTGCATCGCTCTCTCCTTGGTGCAACGTGCTCTAGCTCGGTCTTGTGCGAGCGATAGCCGGGCCTGCTTTTTGGGCTGAAAACCGTTACGGGTCAGGAAAAACCCCGACATTCAAATGGTCGACCTTAGAGGCTGTTCCTGTCAAGCGGGAATCTCCGACTGTCGATCGGCTTCGCATCGCCTGCGGGCGTCGAATTGGCGGCGTCAAACTTCGAAATTGAGTGCCGACCCAGGCACCGGCGGCACTGACGCACGCACCATGCCGCGGGCGACGAACACTGCGCCTGCCGCGGCGCTGTCGGCCTTGAAGCGATCGAGCCGATCGGCCAGCAAGCTCCACGGCCGCGCGAGCCCGGCAAGCGAGCTGACCGAATGCAGCGCCGCGCCGAGAACGAACAGATTCACCGGCCAGGCCCACAGCGCCGACCATTTCAGGCCGCAGGCGACAACGCCCGCGCCCGGGCGCAATGCGCGCATGACATTGGCGACCGCGGCAGGCGAGCGCAGGACGTCGTGGGTGAAGTGGAAGAGGGCGTCGTCGGCTCGATGGCTCGTTGCGGCAGTGATCGCCGTAAACTCGACCGCGACGCCTTCGGGTGATGCTGCGATCAGCGTCACGTTGTGCCAGCGATGCCGACGATGCGGCCGCGTGCGCCGACGGCGTGATGCAGCAGCGGCAGGCTCAGGCCGGTGCCGCAGCCCGCGTCGATCACCGTGTCGCCGGGGCGCAGCCCGAGCCTGGCCACTGCTGTACGACGTATCGGCTCGAACAGCGCCAACTCCACGTCGTAGACCGACGCGCGGCGGCAGTATTGCGCCAACGCGGCCTTGTGCGGATTTGTCGGTGCGGGCATCGTGAAGGCGGATTTGAAGCAGGGTTCGATGCCAGACCAGCTGCCATCGGGTGACCGACGTGGCACGTTATCAGCGCCGCGATGCGATCGAGCCGTTTGGCCCAATCACGGGTCGGCACGTCCATCCGATCGAGGCTGTTCCCTGCGCCGGCAGGTGAATCGAAGGTCTGTTACCGTCCGGCCCCACAGAGTTCCGAGGAGAAGCCGCATGAGCGGTCCAAGCAAACGCCTGCGCGATCTGACTGACGCTCGCCTGCGCGAGATGCGCCGCGGCGTGGAGAAGGAAAGCCTGCGCGCGTTGCCCGATGGCGGCCTCGCGCTCACGCCCCACCCAGCCGCACTCGGCTCGGCGCTGACGCACCCGCACATCACCACCGATTTCAGCGAGTCGCAACTCGAATTCGTCACCGGCGTGCACCCGAATGCGCAAGCCTGCGCCGACGAGCTGACGCAGATCCACCAGTTCACCTACCGCGCGATGCAAGCGTTGGGTGACGAGATGCTGTGGGTCTCCAGCATGCCGTGCGGGTTGCCGACCGACGAGACGATTCCGACCGGCCGCTATGGTTCGTCGAACATCGGCCGCGCGAAGAGCGTCTACCGCTTAGGCCTGGGCTACCGTTATGGCCGGCGCATGCAGACGATTTCGGGCATTCACTACAACTGGTCGATGCCCGGCATCACGACCGACGAATACTTCGGACTGATCCGCAATTTCAGGCGCGAGTCGTTCCTGCTGCTGTATTTGTTCGGCGCGTCGCCGGCCTTGTGTTCGAGCTTCGTTGCAGGGCGTGACCACGAGCTGCAAAAGCTCAAAAACCACACGCTGCACATGCCGCAAGGCACCTCCCTGCGCATGGGGCGGCTGGGTTACCAGAGCGACGCGCAGTCGACGCTCTCGGTCAGCTACAACAGCCTGGAGAGCTATGCCGCCTCGCTGCAAGAGGCGCTGACCAAGCCGTACCCGGCGTACGAAGCCGTCGGCATTCGCAACCCGGGTGGCGACTACAACCAGCTCGCGACCAGCCTGTTGCAGATCGAGAACGAGTTCTACGGCACGATCCGCCCGAAACGCGTGATCTTCCCGGGTGAGCGGCCGCTGCACGCGCTGCGTGAACGCGGTGTCGAATACGTCGAGGTGCGCTGCATGGACCTCGACCCGTTCGAGCCGGTCGGCATCAACGCGCAGACGATGCGGTTCATCGACATGTTCCTGCTCCATTGCCTGCTCACCGAGAGCCCGCCCGACACGGAGAGCGAGATCGGCGCACTCGCGCGCAACCAGCAGCGCGTGGCCGCTCGCGGGCGCGAGCCGGCGCTGCGGCTGGAGCGCTTCGACGCCGCGGTGACGCTGGCGGAATGGGGCGGCGAAATTCTCGTGGCGCTCGCGCCCATCGCGGCGCGCCTCGATGCGTTGGACGGTAGCGCGGGAACCCACTACCGCGACGCGCTCGCGGCGGCCCACGCCGTGCTGCGCGAGCCCGAAACCTCGCCCTCGGCGCGCGTGCTCGCGACCATGGCACGCGACTTCGACAGCTCTTACGTGGCCTACACGCGCGCGCAGTCGGTGCAGACGCGCAATGCGTTGCTCGCACTGCCGTTCGCCGACGACGCGCAAGCGCGCTTCAACGCCGAATCGAAGGCCTCGGTCGACGAGCAAAAGCGCATCGAGGCCAGCGACAGCCTGCCGTTCGAGGCCTACAGGCTGCAGTACCTCTCGGCCGAACGGCTCGGTGTTCCGGGCAAGCGCACGCCGGTGCGCGTGTAGCAGCGGTCCGGGCGGCCGGGCCAACTACCCGAAGAAACTCCGCACCGCCTGCATCAGTGCCGGCCAGTCGGTGAGCGCGACGAACGCGACACCGGCAAAAGCGCCGGCGATATGCGCGTCGTGGTTGACCCGCCCGCGCGCCTGGTGTGCCGCGTACCAGCTGTACGCGAGGTAGCACAACGCGAACACCGGCGCCGGGATCGGCACCGGAATCGGCAGGATGAAGATTGAGCTCTGCGGGTGATACACGATCGAGGCGAACAGCACCGCGAGGATCGCGCCCGAGGCGCCCAGGCTGCGGTACTCGGGCTCGTGCCGGTGCTTGAGCCAGGTGCCGGCGTCGCTCACCAGCAGCCCGAAGAAATACAACGCCAAAAAAGCCGGCGTTCCGATCGTGCGTTCGAGGCCGAAGCCGAAGGCCCAGAACGTGAACGCATTGAACAGCAAGTGCATCACGTCGGCGTGCAAAAAGCCGCTCGTGATCAGCGTGTGCCACTGCCGGCGCGGCGCCAGCCAATGCGGGCGAAAGAGGTTGCGGTCGACCATCGACGGCGCCCGAAACAGACCGATCAGGCTGGCTGCGACCATGGCCGAGAGCAGCAGCGCCGCACCGGGCGTGTCGTTGAGCAGGGCTTGCAGTTCGTTCATTACATTAGCTGCATCAGCTCACGGGCTCACAGAGGAAAAGACATGTGGATATTGACCGAGGCGCCACGCGGCAGCAATTTCTATGAAGCGCAATCGACGACCGGCAACAAGGCCTTGATCTCCGACACCTGCGACACCGTGATCTACGCGCGCTCGCAGGGCGCCGATGGCTATCGCATCGTCGCACAGCGTGGGCGCGAGACTTTCTTCATGGGCCCGACGCCGGTGCGTGGCGTCGAGGTCGACATGACGGCGCAGATGATGACGCTCGCCCGGCAGCTCGGTGCCATCGTACTGGTCTAAAACGAAATCAACCGCCGATCCGGCTCACCAGCGCCTTCGTGAATGCCGGTGTGCTCGCCGTGCCGCCGAGGTCACCGGTGCGCACCTTGTCGAGGTTGAGCGTTTCGTCGATCGCTTTGCGCAAGCGCGTGGCAAGCGTGGGCAGCTTGACGTGGTCGAGCATCAGCGCGGCGGCCAGTAGCAGCGCGGTGGGGTTCGCGATGCCTTTGCCGGCGATGTCGGGTGCCGAGCCGTGCACGGCCTCGAAGATCGCGGCATCGGCGCCGATGTTGGCGCCCGGCGCCATGCCGAGCCCGCCGACGAGGCCGGCGATCAGGTCGGAAAGAATGTCGCCGAACAGGTTGGTCGTGACCAGCAGGTCGAACTGCCACGGGTCGAGCACCAGCTTCATCGCGCAGGCGTCGATGATCACGGTGTCGAGCTCGAAGCGGCCCTTGTACTTGCGCTCGTACAGCTCGAGGCCGGTCTCGAGGAAGATGCCGGTCAGCGCCTTCATGATGTTGGCCTTGTGCACGATCGTGACCTTCTTTCGGCCGGTCGCGATGGCCATGTCGAACGCGTATTCGAGCAAGCGGCGGCTGCCGGCGCGGGTGTTGATGCCTGTGGCCATCGCCACGGCGTGCGGGTCGTCGTCGATCTGCACGTAATGCTCGTGGCCGATGTAGAGGCCTTCGAGGTTTTCGCGCACCACCACCAGATCGATGTTGTCGAAACGGCCACCTGGAATCACCGTGAGTGCCGGCCGCACGTTCGCGTACAGCTTGAACGCCTCACGCAGCCGCACGTTCGACGAGCGGTAGCCGCCGCCCGATGGCGTCTCGAGCGGCCCCTTGAGCGCCAGCCGCGTGCGGCGGATGCTGTCGAGCGTGGCCTTGGGCAACGGGTCGCCGCTGGCCTGCACGCCGCCGAGGCCGGCGATCTGGCGGTCCCAGACGAACGGGGCCTTGAGCGCCTCCAGCACCATCAGGGTTGCATCGACGATCTCGGGGCCGATGCCGTCGCCGGGAATCAGGGTGGCTTGAATGGGGGTGGTCATCGCGGTTCTCTCGGCGGTTCGGGAAAAGGCGCGCTGGAGCGCCCTGTCGAGCAAGCATACGCCGGGCCATCGGCAGCTCAGCGGATGCGCCAGCCGCTCAACCGCGCGTGAACAGCAGCACCGCGTTCGTGCCGCCGAAGGCGAACGAATTGCTGATCGCGGCGCGCAGGTGCGGCGCCGCGCCACCGGTGGCTAGCACGAGGTTCATCGCGCAGGCCGGATCCATCTCGGCGCAATGCGCGCTCGGTGGCAGCTCGCCGCGTTGAAGCGCAAGCACCGTGATCACCGCTTCGAGTGCGCCAGCCGCGCCGAGCAGGTGGCCGTGCAGCGCCTTGGTCGAGCTGACGCGCAGGGCATCGAAGTCGTCACCCCACACCAGCGCCAGCGTGTCGCGCTCGACCACGTCGCCGATGCGCGTGGCGGTGCCGTGCGCGTTGCAGTAGCCGATATCGCGCGGCTGCAAATCGGCGCGGCGCAATGCGGCGCGCAAGGCACGCGCCTGGCCGGGGGCGTCGGGTTTGGTCAGGTGGGTGGCGTCGCTGCTGATGCCCCAGCCGGCTAGCTGCGCGTAGACGCGTGCGCCGCGGCGGCGCGCGCGCTCGGCCGATTCGAGCACCAAAATGGCCGCGCCCTCGCCGAGCGCGAAGCCGCTTCGGTCGCTCGCGAACGGTCGCACGGCCTTGGCCGCGCCGCCGGGAGCGAAGGTCGCGAGTGTTTGCATCGCCTGCCACGCCATCACCACGCCGGGCACAATCACCGCCTCGCTGCCGCCGGCGATCGCCAAATCGAGGTCACCGCGCTGAATCGCTGCCGCGGCCTCGGCGATGGCTACCGCCGACGACGCACACGCGACCGAATACGTCAGCACCGGGCCTTGCACGCGGTGGCGCATCGCGATGTGCGCGGCCGGCGCGTTCGGCATGAAGGCGGGGATCGTCAGCGGCGATACGCGCGCGCTGTTGCTGGTGCCGGATCTGGTGACGTTGCCGTTGCCACCGACAGTGCCGCTGCGGTAGGCCGCTTCGAGCGCCGTCGCGCCGCCCATGCCGCAACCCACGTAGACGCCGATGCGCTCGGGGTCGAGATCGGCCGGCGAGCCCGCGTCGCGCATGGCCATATCGGCGGCGGCCACCGCGAGCTGGCTGACGCGGTCGACACCGGCCAACTGCAGCTTGGTAAACCAGCGCGCCACGTCGAACGGGGCTGTGGCGGCAGCTGCAGGCTTCGCGAGTTCGGGGAAGACGGCCTGCACCGCCGATTCGCCCCGCATCAGCGCCGCGAACAGCGCTTGCAGGTCGTCGCCGTGCGGTGTGACGGCGCCCAGGCCGGTGACGGCGACCGGCGCGTTCACGCCGGCTGCTTGGCCCGGATCTTGTCGACCGCGGCGGCCAGTTCGGCGAGGGTGTCGATGTTGGAGTCTTCGTCGGACATCGAGATCGCGAAGCGGTCTTCGATCGCGAACAAAAACTCGACCAGCGCGAGTGAATCGAAGCCCTTTTCGCGCATCGACGCGTTCGGGTCGAGCGTGGCCGGATCGATGTCGAACTTATCGTGGATCAGTTCCTGCAGTTCTTTCAACGAGCTCATGGGGTGGTGTCCGTAGGCGTGCGCGCGATGATATCCGCAGCATTGCGCGCTCTGCCGGGGTGCCAACGCAGCGAGGGCAGCGCGAACACGAGGCCGAGCAATGCGCCGGCGAGGACGTCGAGCACCACGTGTTGTTTGATCGCGAGCGTCGACCAGCAGATCGACAAAAACCAGCCGAGGTTGGCCAGCCGCAAGCCGAGCGGTGCGCGCGCGCCGCGCAGCAGGTGCTCGATCCAGACGACCGTGAACATCGCGATCGCGACGTGCATCGACGGGCACGCGTTACCGGTCGCGTCGATGCCCTGCAGCATCTGGAAACCGGGCATGCCGGCAACGTCGAGCACCACGGGCGGCACGGCGGTCGGCCAAAAATAAAACATCGCCAACCCGGTGAGGCACAGCGCGCCCGCCCACAGCCCGTACACCACCAGCTCGACGAAGCGCAACTGCAATCCCGGCGCAATGCCGACGTACAGCCACAGTGAAAGGTAGGCGTACAGAGCGGCCGGCTGGAACGGGATCATCGGGTCGAGCGCTGTCAGCGGCATCACCGTCACCGCGTGCGCGGGGTGGCGCAGGAGGTGGAAGTAGCCGATGAAGAAGGCCCAGATCGCGGCCGATGTGCCCACGAGCTTCAGCAAAAAATGGCGGCGCATGCGCAGCGCGATCTCGGTCGTCCAGGGTGGTGGGTGCGTCATGCGCTGAACTGTCCCATGAGTTTTTGCATGCCGCAAAGATAAACTCATCCGCCATGAACACGCTGCCTTCGCGCACACGCGGCTCGCTGTCTGGTGCAATGAGATTGTCTCGATGAAAAAGGTTCAGCATGTCAGCGAAACGCCTGCGACGCAATTCCTTCGCGCGCACGGCATTTCGTTCACCGAGCATGTGTACGAGTACGTCGACCAAGGTGGCACGGCCGAGTCGGCGCGGCAGCTGGGTGTGCCCGAACACGAAGTCATCAAGACGCTGGTGATGCAGGACGAGCGCGCCCAGCCGCTGATCGTGCTGATGCATGGCGACAAGCAGGTGAGCACGAAGAACCTCGCGCGCCAGATCGGCGCGAAATCCGTTGAGCCATGCAAGCCCGAGGTCGCGCAGCGGCACAGCGGCTTCATGGTCGGCGGCACCTCGCCGTTCGGTCTGCGCAAGGCGATGCCGGTGTACGTGGAAGCGACGGCGCTGGCGCTCGAGCGCATCTGCATCAACGGCGGGCGGCGCGGGTATTTGGTGGGCATCGCACCGGCCGTGCTGACCGACTTGCTCGGTGCACGGCCAGTGAACTGCGCGTTGTGACGACATGCTCGCCGCAGGGCGCAAAATAGTGCCGCTTCGCCATCCTGCGCCCGCCGCCACCTCGCCATGCAGACCCTCTACCCCGTGCTCGCCACGCTCGCCGCTTACCTGATCGGCTCGCTGTCTTTCGCCGTGATCGTCAGCCGCGCGATGGGGCTCAGCGACCCGCGCACCTACGGCTCGGGCAACCCGGGCGCGACCAACGTATTGCGCTCGGGCAACAAGGCCGCGGCGATCCTCACGCTGCTGCTCGATGCGCTCAAAGGCTACGTTCCGGTCGTGCTGGTGAAGGAGTTCGGCGGCGCCTATGGCCTGGACGAAGGCACGCTCGCGCTCGTCGGCCTCGCGGCGTTTCTCGGCCACCTCTGGCCGGTGTTCTTTCACTTCAAGGGCGGAAAGGGCGTGGCCACGGCGGCGGGCGTGCTGTTCGGGCTGAACCCGTGGCTGGGCCTGGCGACACTCGTGACCTGGCTCATCATCGCGGCGTTCACGCGCTACTCGTCGCTGGCGGCGCTCGTCGCGGCAGTGTTCGCGCCGTTCTATCAAATCCTCGGTTGGGGTGGCGGGCCTGTGGCGATCACCGTGACCGTGACGGGCGCGCTGCTGGTCTACCGCCACCAAGCCAACATCGCGAAGCTGCTCAAGGGCACCGAGGGCAAGCTCGGCCAGAACACCGCGGGCGCGGCGCCGACCCGAACCCCGACCAAACGCTCAACCAAACATTCAACCAAGCACGGAGCGAAATCATGACCCAGGGCCTGCGCCGATTCCATGTCGGCGATCGACTGTCGGAGATGACCATCCACAACGGCACGGTCTACCTCGCCGGGCAGGTGGCGAACGACGCGTCTCGAGACATCCGCGGCCAGACCGAGCAGGTGCTCGCTGCGATCGACAAGCTGCTGCACGAGGCCGGCACCGACAAGGCGCAGATCCTGATGTGCCAGATTTTCATCCAGGACCTGGCCGACTTCGCGGTCATGAACGAGGTCTGGGAAGACTGGCTCGCCCCCGGCGACGCGCCACCACGCGCAACCGTGCAAGCGAACCTCGCCAAGCCTGATTGGCGCGTCGAGATGGTGGTGACGGCGGCAGTGTGATCGCGACGAAGCGTTCACTGCTCGGGCTTGTGGCATTCGTGGTCATCGGCGCGGCAGCGATGCAGGGCTTTGCGTGGTGGTCGCGCGAGCGGCTCGGCTCGCGGGTGGCTGCCACCGCGAAGCCGGGTGACATCCACATGATCGCGTCGGTCACCTGCGTCTACTGCGCCGCGGCGCGTGCGTGGTTCATCGAACATCGCGTGCCATTTACCGAATGCCTGATCGAACGCGATGGCGTTTGCGCCGACAAGTACAACGCGTTGATGGCGCCCGGCACGCCGGTGATGCTGGTGCGCGGCAAGCGGCTGATCGGTTTCAGCGCGCAGGCGATTGCCGATGCACTTGCGACGCAGCCGCTTTGAAGTTTTCAACAACGAACCCGCATTCATGACCCAACGCGTACTCACCGGCATCACGACCACCGGCACGCCGCACCTCGGCAACTACGTCGGCGCGATTCGCCCGGCGATCGCAGCGAGCCGCGAGCCCGGCGTCGAGAGCTTCTTTTTCCTCGCCGATTACCACGCGCTGATCAAGTGCGACCAGCCGGCGCGCATCGAACGCTCGCGCCTCGAGATCGCGGCGACCTGGATCGCCGCGGGGCTCGACACCGAGCGCACCACCTTCTACCGTCAGAGCGACATCGTCGAGATCCCCGAGCTGACCTGGCTGCTGACCTGCGTCGCGTCGAAGGGCCAGATGAACCGCGCGCATGCCTACAAGGCGGCGGCCGATGCCAACGTGGCAGCGGGCGATGATGTCGACGCCGGCATCACGATGGGGTTGTTCAGTTACCCGATCCTGATGGCGGCCGACATTTTGATGTTCAACGCGCACCGCGTGCCGGTCGGGCGCGATCAGGTGCAGCACATCGAGATGGCGCGCGATCTGGCGCAGCGTTTCAACCACCTGTTCGGCAACGGCCGCGAGGTGTTCGTGCTGCCGCAGGCGAATGTCGACGAGCGTGTCGCGATGCTGCCGGGCCTCGACGGCCGCAAGATGAGCAAGAGCTACGACAACACGGTGCCACTGTTCGAGGGCGGCGCGAAAAGCCTGCGTGATGCGCTGGCCAAGGTCGTGACCGATTCGCGTTTGCCCGGCGAGCCCAAGGATGCCGACAGCTCGCACCTCGTTGCCATCTTCGAGGCCTTCGCGAGCGATGCCGAGCGGGTTGCATTCCGCAGTGAGCTGCAGGCCGGCATGGGCTGGGGCGACGCGAAGGCGCATGTCGTCGGACGCATCGAGCGCGATTTGGCCCCGCTGCGCGCGCGCTATGCCGACCTGATGGCGCATCCCGAGCGCATCGAAGAGACGCTGCTCGAAGGCGCGCGCAAGGCGCGAAAGGTCGCCGCGCCGTTCCTCACCGAGCTGCGCGATGCGGTGGGCTTGCGGCGCATGGTGGCGGTGGCTGCACCCGTCTTCGCCGAGAAGGTGAAGGTCGCGATGCCGAGCTTCAAGCAATACCGCGAGGCCGGCGGCAAGTTCTATTTCAAGCTTGCAGCTGCGGACGGACACGTGTTGCTGCAAAGCGCGGCGTTCGAGTCGGGTCGCGATGCGGGCCAGTGGATCGCACGGCTGAAAAACGAGGGCGTGGCAGCGATTCCCGATGCGCCGGTCGCGCACGGCGAGGGCGTCAGCGCACAAGACGTGGCCGATGCGCTGGCCGCGTTGGCGCTGCAACTTCAGTAAGTCAGACCGATCGCGGCGCGGACCTCGCGCATCGTCGCCCGCGCCACGCCGCGCGCCTGCTCGGTGCCGACCTCGACGATCCACTGCACCTGCTTCGGGTTGCTCAGGAAGCCTTCGGCGCGCTCACGCCAAGGTTGTTGCTCGCGGATGATCGCGTCGATCACCGGCTGCTTGCATTCGAGGCAGCCGATGCCTGCGGTCGTGCAGCCTTTGTGCACCCATGCCCGGGTGTCAGCGTCGGAGTACACGGTGTGGAACTGCCAGACCGGGCAGCGCGCCGGGTCGCCGGTGTCGGTGCGACGCACGCGGTCCGGGTCGGTCTGCATGCGTCTCACCTTGCGCTGGACCTCGGCCGGCGCCTCGCGCATCGCGATGCCGTTGCCGTAACTCTTGCTCATCTTGCGGCCGTCGAGTCCCGGCAGCTTGCTGGTTTCGGTCAGCAGCGTGGCCGGCTCGGGCAGCACGGTTTCGCCTTTGCCGTACAGGTGGTTGAAGCGCCGCGCCACCTCGCGCGTGATCTCGACATGCGGCGCCTGGTCTTCGCCGACCGGCACGAATGCGGCCTTGTAGACCAGGATGTCGGCCGCCTGCAGCAGTGGGTAACCGAGGAAGCCGTAAGTCGCCAGGTCTTTGCCGCGCCCGGGCGTAGAAAGCTGCTCGATCTGGTCCTTGTAGGTCGGCACGCGCTCCAGCCACGACAGCGGCGTGCCCATCGCGAGCAGCGTGAACAACTCGGCGTGCTCGGGCAAGCGGCTCTGGATGAAGAGCGTCGCCTTGGTTGGGTCGATGCCCGCGGCGAGCCAGTCGACCACCATGTCGTACACGTTGCGTTCCAGATCGGCATGTTCTTCGTAGTGCGTGGTCAGCGCATGCCAGTCGGCGACGAAGTAGTGGCAGTCGAACTCGTCCTGCAACTTCAACCAGTTCTTCAGCGCGCCGTGGTAGTGGCCGAGGTGCAGCGCGCCGGTCGGGCGCATGCCGGAGAGAACACGTTGCTTCATGCGACGCGAGTGTAGGCGGGCCAAAGCGCCGGGCCGCACCAAGCCTGTCCTGAGCCCTGTCGAAGGGCAAGGCCCGAACCGCTCGGCGGGTGGTTCGGCGTACTCGCGGAGCAGGGTGCTCTGTAAACTCCGCGCCCTGTGAAGCGAATAGTCATGCTCATTTCGGGCCGCGGCTCGAACATGGAGGCCATCGTGCGTGCCTGTGCCGCCGAGGGTTGGGCCGCGAGCGTCAGCGCGGTGATCGCGAACCGGGCCGATGCGGCGGGGTTGGCGTTTGCGCGCCAGCACGGCATCGCGACCGAGGTCATCGATCACACCGCGTTCGACTCGCGGGAAGCGTTCGACGCCGAACTCGCTCGCGCGGTCGAGGCGCACGTGCCCGATGTGGTCGCACTCGCAGGCTTCATGCGCATCCTGACCGATGCGTTCGTCGCGCGATTCGAAGGTCGCCTGGTCAACGTGCACCCGTCGTTGCTGCCAGCCTTCACGGGCCTGCACACGCATCGGCGCGCCATCGCGGCCGGCTGCAAGCTCGCGGGCGCGACCGTTCACTTCGTCGCGCCGGCGCTCGATCACGGGCCGATCATCGCGCAGGCCGTGGTGCCCGTGCAGCCGGGCGACACGCCCGAGGCGCTCGCCGCTCGCGTGCTCGAGCGCGAGCATGTGCTGTACCCACGCGCGGTGCACTGGCTGGTGCAAGGCCTGCTGCGTACGACCGACGGCATCGTTTCGCATACCTGCGGCGAGCCTCAACTGCTGCGTTAGAACAAACTCGCGGCAATGTTGATGGTTAGTGCGAGGATCGTCGTGTTGAACGCGAACGAAAGAATCGCCTGCAGCAACACGAGGCGCCGCATCGGGCGCGTCGAGATCGACACGTCGGCCGTCTGCGAGGCCACGGCAATCGTGAACGAGAAGTACAGGAAGTCGGCGTAGTCGGGCCTGAAGGTCTTGTCGGGGTCGGGAAAGTGCAGCCCGGTGCCGTGTTGCGTTCGGTAGTACAGGCTCGCGTAGTTCATCGCGAACAGCGTGGGCAGCAGCAGCCACGAGCCGGCGACGGTCACGAGCGCGAACAACACGTGCGGCACTGCGTGGTGCGGGCCCTGCTTCGCGCCCGCGAGCTCGACCACGATCGCGACGATGCTGAACACCACCGCAACGACCACGATGGTCAGCACCACCGCCGCACCTTCGGCCTGCGCGATCGCGCTGCGGCGCAAGTGCTCGTGGTCGGCCTTCAGCATCAACCAGCCGACCATCACGAGGAAAAGCCAGACGCCTGCGTTCCACCCGATCAGCGCGCGCGTGATCGGTTGCCCGATGCCCGGCAGCAGCACAGCGACCGCCACGCCGATGGCGATCGAGATCAACATACGCGGGCGGGTGCGCGCGTGCCAGAGCAGCCCGGTCATGGTGCCGCCATCGGAGCAAAGCGAGGTTGCACCACGCCATCGATCGCGACGGTCTCGAAGAACATTGCATGCGGCCGCACCCACCAGCCGGTCGCGTTGTAGATCGGCCGGTAAACGACCAGCGGCTGGTGGGTTTCGCTGTGGCGCGCCACGCCGATTACCTCGTACTCGCCGCCCTTGTAGTGGCGGTAACGCCCGAGCCGGGTCGCTGGCAGGGCAGGGAGGTCGGCGGCGTCATCGGTCATGGGCCAAGGATAATCCGCTGATGCACCCGAACGCCTTGCTCGAACTCGCGACCGAACTGATTCACCAGGTCTTGCAACTGAAGCACCCCGCCGATGGCGTGGTCTCCGACTTCTTCCGTCGGCACCGCACGCTCGGCAGCCGTGAGCGCCACACGCTGGCCGAGACGACCTACACGGTGTTGCGCCAGCGCCTGCTGTACCAGCACCTCGCGCAGTCCGGCAAGGGCGAGATGGAGCGGCGCCTGGCCGTGCTCGCGTGGCAGGGCAACGAGGGCTTCTTGCGTGCGGCGCTTAACGAGGCCGAGCAGCAGTGGCTTGCGCAGGTGAGCCAGGTCGATCGCAGTGCGCTGCCCGAGAAGCTGCGTCACAACCTGCCCGAGTGGCTGGCCGAGCGCCTGCAAGCGGCCGTGGGCGAAGAGTTCTGGCCGCTGGTCGAAGCGATGAACCAAGGGGCCGGGCTCGACCTGCGCGTCAACACCTTCAAAGCCAAGCGCGACGATGCGCAGGCGGCCTTCAAGGCCGAGAACATCGAAGCGCTGCCGACACCGTATTCACCGCTCGGCCTGCGCATCGCCAGCAAGCCGGCGCTGCACAAGCTCGACGTGTTCATGCGCGGCGATGTCGAAGTGCAAGACGAAGGCAGTCAGTTGCTCGCGCTGATGACGGGCGCCAAGCGCGGCGAGATGGTGGCTGACTTTTGCGCCGGCGCCGGCGGCAAGACGCTCGCGCTCGGCGCCGAGATGCGCAACACCGGTCGACTGTATGCGTTCGACATCTCCGGTCACCGGCTCGCCTCGCTGAAGCCGCGGCTCGCACGCAGCGGTCTCTCGAACGTCTACCCAGTGCAGATCGCGCACGAGCGCGACGAGCGCATCAAGCGCCTGGCCGGCAAGCTCGACCGCGTGCTGGTCGACGCGCCCTGCTCGGGGCTGGGCACGCTGCGCCGCAACCCCGACCTGAAGTGGCGCCAAACGCCGCAGTCGATCGACGAGATGCGCGTCAAGCAGGCGGCAATTTTGGCCAGCGCGTCGCGATTGCTGAAGTCGGGGGGTCGCCTTGTCTACGCGACATGCAGCCTGCTCGACGTCGAAAACGATGAGATCGCGCAGGCCTTCACGGCTGAGCGTGAGGCCGATTTCAAGGTTGTGCCGGCGGTCGAAGCGTTGACCAAAGCGCATGTGGCGCAGGCCGACACGCTGGTGCGCGGCGACTATCTGCGCCTGTGGCCGCATCGCCACGGAACCGACGGTTTTTTCGCGGCGGTGTGGGAGCGTCGTTGAGATCGCGCTGCACGCCCCGAAATAACTAACATTGATGGGCTCAAACCCGTCAGGTCAATGGGGTCAGGCGGGGCCTGCGCTCTACAATCGAAAGCTGTGTTTTAAGCAGACTCAAAAAGGTAAAAATGGATTCGTTGATGTTGGTTTGGGACGCGCTGATCAACTGGCTGGCCAATGGCCTGCTCGGGGCCTCGTGGTGGCAGGTGCTGTTGTTCGCACTCGTCGTCACGCACATCACGATCGCGTCGGTCACGATCTTCCTGCACCGCGCACAGGCGCACCGCGCACTCGAGCTGCACGCGATTCCGTCGCAATTTTTCCGCCTCTGGCTGTGGCTCACGACCGGCATGGTGACCAAGGAGTGGGTCGCGATCCACCGCAAGCACCACGCCAAGTGCGAGACCGAAGACGACCCGCACAGCCCGCAGACACGCGGCATCAAAGCGGTGTTGCTGACCGGCAGCGAGATGTACCGCGCCGAGGCCAAGGTCGAAGAAACCATTTCCAAGTTCGGTCACGGCACACCCGATGACTGGATCGAGCGCAACCTCTACACCCGCTTCAGTTGGCAGGGCGTGGGCGTTATGTTGCTGATCAACCTGGCGCTGTTCGGCGCGATCGGCGCGGCAGTGTGGGCGCTGCAGATGGCGTGGATCCCGATCACCGCGGCCGGCATCATCAACGGCATCGGTCATTGGTGGGGTTATCGCAATTTCGAAGCGCCTGACGCATCGACCAATATTTCGCCTTGGGGCATCCTCATCGGCGGTGAAGAGTTGCACAACAACCACCACACCTACCCGACCTCGGCCAAGCTGTCGGTCAAGCCCTATGAGTTCGACATCGGCTGGGCCTACATCCGCGCACTCGAGATGATGGGCCTTGCGAAGGTTCGCAAGACGGCGCCGCTGCTCAAGCTGGGCACCGTCAAGCCCGTCGCCGACGACAAGACGCTCGAGGCCATCATCGCCAACCGCTACGAGGTGATGGCCAAGTACGCGCGAAACCTGCGCCACGCGAGCCGGGCCGAAGCGCAGCGCCTGCGGGCCGAAGGCTCGGCCAGCGCCGCCAAGCTCGCCAACATGGAACTCGCCAAGCGCTGGTTGCACCGTGACGAAGACAAGATCCCGCATGCGGTGAAAGCGCAGATCGCGGCGGCTATCGAGCACAGCCCCGCCCTTGCCAAGCTAGTCGCGATGCGTGAGGAACTGCGATCGCTTTGGACGCGTACGAATGTTTCGGCCGACCAACTCGTGGCCGATTTGCAGGCTTGGTGCAAAAAGGCGGAGGAGAGCGGCATTGCCGCGCTGCAAGAGTTTGCGTTGAAGCTGCGGGCCGCGCACGCCTGAGTGCAGTCAGCGGAGACAGAAAGGGCCGCGATTGCGGCTCTTTTTTTGAGTGCTCGTTCGCCGCGGCGATCCACGCGGTCAACAAAAAACCCGCCATTTGGGCGGGTTTTTTTCGGCAGCGAAAAACGCTACGCGGGTTATCTCAACTTCGTTTCCTTGTAGGTCACGTGCTTGCGCGCCTTCGGATCAAACTTGATCATTTCCAGCTTTTCGGGCGTGGTCTTCTTGTTCTTGTCGGTCGTGTAGAAATGACCCGTGCCTGCGCTGGATTCCAGCTTGATTTTCTCGCGTCCACCTTTTGCCATGATCAGCTCCTGGGCTCAGATTGCACCGCGGACACGGAGGTCGGCGAGGACCTTCTCGATGCCCACCTTGTCGATCAGGCGCAGAGCCGACGCGGTGATGCGCAAGCGCACCCAGCGATTCTCGGCCTCGACCCAGAAACGGCGGTACTGCAGGTTCGGCAGAAAGCGACGCTTCGTTTTGTTATTCGCGTGGGAAACGTTGTTACCCACCATCGGACCTTTGCCCGTGACCTGACAGACGCGCGCCATAACGCTTCTCCTAATCGATTGAATCCCGCTACCGAAGGTTCGGCAAGCTTTCAATTATAGCCCGATTCCTCGAGTCGCTGACCTGCCAGCGGTCACTGTTGTTCGAGGAAGCGTTGCGCATCGAGTGCGGCCATGCAGCCGGTGCCGGCGCTCGTGATGGCTTGGCGGTAGACGTGATCCTGAACGTCGCCAGCCGCGAAGACGCCGGGCACGCTGGTCATCGTCGCCATGCCAGACAAACCGCTTTTGGTGATCAGGTAGCCGTCTTTCATCTCCAACTGGCCCTTGAAAATGTCGGTGTTGGGCTGGTGGCCGATCGCGATGAAGCAGCCGGTGAGCTTGAGTTCGATGTCAGCACCGCCGTTGGTGCTTTTGAGCCGAACGCCGGTCACGCCGGAGGCATCGCCCAGCACCTCGTCGAGCGTCTGCCACAGGTGCAGTTGCATCTTGCCTTCTGCGACCTTCGCGTGCAGCTTGTCGACCAGGATCGCCTCGGCGCGAAACTTGTCGCGGCGGTGGATGAGGTGCACCTTGCTCGCAATGTTCGACAGGTACAGCGCCTCTTCGACCGCCGTGTTGCCGCCGCCGACAACACAAACCTCTTGCTCCCGGTAGAAGAACCCGTCGCAGGTCGCACAGCCGCTGACGCCGCGGCCCATGAACTTTTCCTCCGACGGCAGCCCGATGTACTTCGCAGACGCGCCGGTCGCGAGTATCAGTGCGTCGCAGGTGTAGCTACCCGAATCACCCGTCAGCGTGAACGGGCGCTGGCTCAGATCGACGGTGTTAATGTGGTCGAACACGATTTGCGTGTTGAAGCGCTCGGCGTGTTTCAGAAACCGCTGCATCAGGTCGGGGCCCATCACACCGTCGACATCGGCGGGCCAGTTGTCGACATCGGTCGTCGTCATCAGTTGTCCGCCTTGCGCGATGCCGGTGATCAGCATCGGCTTCAGGTTAGCGCGTGCCGCGTAGATGGCAGCCGTATAGCCGGCCGGGCCCGAACCGAGGATCAAGACGCGGGCGTGTTGGTTGGGTATGCTCATGAGAGTGTTTAGGTCCACAAAGTATTCGTGCATGCCTGATGCGTTAGCGCGAGAGTCTGACATGGGGTTCGATCGGGCTGGCGCCAACCGCTTTAATGGTGACAATAGCGAAACCGCAGGCTAAGTAAATAATTCGGGACTGCCGTTACTTGCTTGCCCATTGGCATGGGTTCTCGTCAGCAACAACACGAAAGGCACACCGTATGGCAATGCTTTCCAACCTCGATCTGATCCGGCGCGTGCCGTTGTTTTCACTTCTCACCAACGACCAGGCGCAGGGCATTGCCGACAGCGTCGTCAAGCGCCGGTTTCGGCGTGGCGAGATCGTCGTGGAGCACAACAAGAAATCGAACGCACTATTCATTTTGCTGACCGGGCGCGCGCGCGTGCTGACCGCCGATGCGCGCGGTCGCGAAGTGATCCTCGCGGTGTTGCAACCCGGCGACTACGTCGGCGAGATGAGCCTGATCGACAACGAACCCCATTCGGCCACCGTGCGCGCCGAGGTGCAGACCGACATGCTTATCTTGGGCCGCGCTGAGTTCGCGCGCTGCCTGCCTGAAAATTCGAGTCTCTCCTACGCAATCATGCGCGGCCTGGTGCAGCGCTTGCGCAGCGCCGATCGCCAGATCGAATCGCTCGCGTTGCTCGACGTCTACGGTCGTGTCGCCCGCACGCTGCTCGACATGTGCGAGATGGAAAACGGCGTCAAGACGATTCGCAACAAGGTCTCGCGGCAAGATCTCGCCAAGGTCGTCGGCGCCTCGCGCGAGATGGTCAGCCGCGTCATGAAGGACCTCGAGGAACGCGGCATGATCGAGACCCAGGAAAACGGCTCGGTCATCATCAAGGAACAGTTGACGAATTGACCGCCGCCTCGCGCCGATCGCCAGCCAGTCGTTTGGCGCGATCGGCCACAATCCGGCGATGACTTTTCCTTTAGGCTCGCTGCGCTCCGATGGCGCCGCCCCCACCAGTTTCACGGCCAGCAGCGCAAGCCCGAAGCGCGATGCTTCCAGCAAGCGTTTGCACGCACCCGCCTCGGCGCCGCATCACGCCGCGGGTTGGCGTGCCCAACTCGGTTTGCTGATCACCGGCGTGTTGTGGCTGTTGGCGGTGCTGGCCCTCACGACGCACAACGCGGGCGACGCGGCCTTCTCCACCACGGGCACAACGGCGCTCGCGCAAAACAAGGCCGGCGCACTCGGCGCGTGGTTTTCCGACCTCGCGTTCTTCGTGTTCGGTTATTCGGTGTGGTGGGCCGTCGCGGTCTCGTTGCGCATCTGGCTCGGCACGCTGGCGCGCGTGCTGCGCAGCGATCAGGCCGGGACGCATCCGATCGTCGGTGCGCCCAAACCGGTTTGGTTGTTCTGGCTCGGCCTGACGTTGCTGCTGGCCGCCAGCTCGTCGCTCGAATGGACGCGGCTCTACCAATGGGAAGGTCGGGTCGCGGGCGGCCACGCGGGCGGTGCCGTCGGCTACACGCTGGGCAGCCTGAGCCAGCAGTGGCTCGGCTTCGTCGGCTCGGGTGTGCTGTGGATCGCCACGCTCGTTGCCGGCATCGCGCTCGCACTGCGCTTCTCGTGGTTGCGCCTTTCCGAAGGCATCGGCGCGTGGGTCGATTCGTTGCGCGAAAAACGCACCATGCGCTTCGAGCGCGCCGAAGACGTGCGCGTCGGCGAGAGAGCGTTGCGCGAGCGCGAGGTAATCGCGGGGGTCGAGCATCGCTTGCATGAAGATCATTTGCCGATCGTGATCGAGGCGCCTGTCGTCGAAGTGCCGAAGAGCGAGCGCGTCGTCAAAGAGCGCCAGAAGCCGCTCTTCGTCGAGCTCACCGACACCAAACTGCCGCAGGTCGACCTGCTCGATGCTGCGCCCGGCCGCACCGAAAGCGTGACGCCCGAAACGCTCGAGATGACCTCGCGGTTGATCGAAAAAAAGCTCAAGGATTTCGGCGTCGAGGTGCGCGTGGTCGCGGCCTCGCCCGGCCCGGTGATCACGCGCTACGAGATCGAACCGGCGACCGGCGTGAAGGGCTCGCAGGTGATGAATCTGTCGAAAGACCTGGCGCGCTCGCTGAGCCTGATCAGCATCCGCGTGGTCGAAACCATCCCCGGCAAAACGACGATGGCGCTCGAACTGCCGAACCCGAAACGGCAAACGATCCGCCTCTCGGAAATTCTCGGCTCGACGGTTTACAACGACGCGAGCTCCCAGCTCACGATGGGCCTCGGCAAAGACATCGTCGGCAACCCGGTCGTGGCCGACCTCGCGAAGATGCCGCACTGCCTTGTCGCGGGCACCACAGGCTCGGGCAAATCGGTCGGCATCAACGCGATGATTCTGAGCCTGCTCTACAAGGCCGAAGCGCGCGATGTGCGGCTGATTTTGATCGACCCGAAGATGCTCGAGATGAGTGTCTACGAAGGCATACCGCACCTGCTGTGCCCGGTCGTGACCGACATGAAGCTCGCTGCCAACGCGCTCAACTGGGGCGTCGGCGAAATGGAGCGGCGCTACAAGCTGATGAGCAAGATGGGGGTGCGCAACCTCGGCGGCTACAACAAGAAGCTCGACGAAGCCAAGGCGCGCGGCGAGCTGATCCCGAACCCGTTCAGCCTCACGCCAGAACAGCCCGAGCCGCTCGATCGCCTGCCCAACATCGTCATCGTGATCGACGAGCTGGCCGACCTGATGATGGTCATCGGCAAGAAGATCGAGGAGCTGATCGCGCGCCTCGCGCAAAAGGCGCGTGCCTGCGGCATCCACCTGATTTTGGCCACGCAGCGCCCGAGCGTCGACGTGATCACTGGGCTCATCAAGGCCAACATCCCGACGCGGCTGAGCTTCCAGGTCAGCAGCAAGATTGATTCGCGCACCATCCTCGACCAGATGGGCGCGGAGGCCTTGCTCGGCATGGGCGACATGCTCTACATGCCCTCGGGCACCGGCTACCCGGTGCGCGTGCACGGCGCCTTCGTCAGCGACGACGAAGTGCACCGCGTTGTCGAGTACCTCAAGAGCCAGGGCGAGCCGAACTACATCGAAGGCATCTTGGAGGGCGGCGTACTCGATGACGGCCCCGATGCGCTGACCAGCGAAGGCGGGGTGATGGGCGGCGGCGAGAGTGACGCGATGTACGACCAGGCGGTGGCGATCGTGCTGCAGCACAAGCGTGCGTCGATCTCGCTGGTGCAACGCCATTTGCGCATCGGCTACAACCGCGCGGCGCGGCTGCTGGAACAAATGGAGAAGTCTGGACTCGTGTCCAGCATGTCCACCAACGGCAACCGGGACATCATTGCCCCGAATCGCACCGAGTGACTTCACTGCGCCGAATGAAGAAGCTCCTCATCGCGTTGTCACTGGGTTTGGCCGCGCTGGCTGCCCGTGCCGATTCTGTCGACACTTTGCGCGATTTCATTCGCGACGTGAGGACCGGCCGCGCGCAGTTCACGCAAACCGTGACCTCGCCCGACGGCGCGAAAAAGAAAATCTCGACCGGTAACTTCGAGTTCTCGCGCCCGAACCGCTTTCGATTCGTCTATGCCAAGCCGTTCGAGCAGCAAATCGTTGCCGACGGCCAGAAGGTCTGGATCTACGACGCCGACTTGAACCAGGCTAGCTCGCGCAAGTTCACCTCCGCACTCGGCGCGACGCCCGCCGCGCTGCTCGCCGGTGGCTCGCTCGACAAAGACTTCGACCTCGCCGCGCTGCCCGCCAAAGACGGGCTCGATTGGGTCAGCGCCACACCGAAGGCCAAAGACGGCGCGTTCAAGGCACTGCGCATCGGCTTTCGCAGCTCGGCACTCGCCGCGATCGAAATCGTCGACGCGTTTGACCAGCGCTCGCTGCTGCAATTCAGCCAGTTCGCCGCGGGCGTGACTTTTGCCGCCGACACCTTCACATTCATACCGCCCGCTGGCGCCGATGTGATCGAGCAATGAAGGTCACGATCGTCGGTACTGGTCATGTCGGTCTCGTGGCCGGCGGGGCCAGACCGGCATGGACAACGAAGTCGTCTGTTTCGATGTGAATGCGGCCAGGATTGCGCTTCTCGAAATTGGCGGTATTCCGATCCACGCGCTTGGCCTGAACAAGATCGTCCAGCGCAACGCGCTGGCCGGTCGCCCGCGCTTCACGACCAACATGGCGAGCGCGGTCACGCACGGCACCTTGCAGCGTGGCTGGTGACCAGCGCCGCAAAGGCGCTCCATGAAGCCGACGCGCTGCCGATCGTGACCGATTGGAAAGAGTTCCGCACACCCGATCTCGACGCGATGCGCGAGGCACTGATGCACCGCGTCGTGTTCGACGGCTGCAACCTCGACGAGCTCGCAACCATGTGTCGCGCCGGCATCGAGCACCACGCGATCGGCAGGCCGACACGCTGAGGGGCGCAGGCGCCGATCGCGCGTCGACCTAGCCGCGCGATCGAATGCTCGCGTCGTTTCGCAGCCGCGCTTCTTGCACCGCCAACGCGCCGCTGCGGCCTGGAACCTCGCCGTGCAGCACGCGGCACTTCGGCAGCGACGCCGTGTCGACCAGCGCCGGCAGTTGGCCGAGGCTCGCGAAGCAGTGGCCCTGCGCGCGCCAGCCGTTCAGCAGGCGCTCGAACGAAGGCAGTAGTTTTTGCCCTTCGAGTTCGGCATGCAGCGTGTAAACCCGGATCGGTGCGTTGTCGTTCTCGGTCAGTGCGAGCACGGCGCGGTCGACGTTGTTCGCGTCGCAACCGTTCAGGCCGAGCAGCTCGTCGAGGGTCGGCAGCGTGGTCGGGAACTGGATCGGGCCGAGTACCGCGCCCGCCGCGTCGACCGGCACGAACGGCTCGCTGCCGCGCGTGTCCGATGCGACGGTGTAGCCGAGTTCGCCTTCGATCCGCAAGGCGTGATCGTTCATCTGCCAGCCTGCCGCGCCGTGTACGCGCGGTGCGTGGCCGAAGATTTCTGCGTAGCGGTCGGTCGCGCGTTTCATCTCGATGCGGGTCCAGTCGGCCGATGCGTCGGCCACGCGATCCTGCCAGCGCACATGGTCCCAGGTGTGCACGCCAGTCTCGAAGCCGGCCTGCGCGACCGAGCGCATCAAAGCGGCCTCGCGCCGGCCGATGTCCGGCCCCGGCAGCAGCGTGCCGTAGAGCAGCGTGCGCACGCCGTAGTGCTCGACGACCGAGGTGCGCGCCACCTTGCCGAAAAAGCCGGGTCGCAGTGCCCGCCGGATCGCGCGGCCGGTGTGGTCGGGTCCGAGGCTGAACAAAAAGCTCGCGGGCGCGCCGACGCGTTCGAGCAGCCGTGCGAGCGCGGGTACGCCCTCGCGCGTGCCGCGCCAAGTGTCGACATCGATCTTCAGGCAGAGGTAGGCCACAGAGTCGCTTCGTTCGGTCGGTGTGCGTGAAGCTCAATCGTTGAGGTGGCGCGCGTCGTCGAGTTGATCCCGGTAGTGGTCGAAGAGCCGGCCGAGCGCCTGCTGCATCGTGACCCGGGGCGCCCAGTCCAGGTCGTGCTTCGTGTTGTCGATTTTCGGCACGCGGTGCTCCACGTCCTGGTAGCCGGCACCGTAGTACGCGCTCGACGAGGTGTCGATCAGGCGAACCAGCGCCGCGCGTTCGCGGTATTCGGGCCGCGACACCGCTTCGGCCAGCATCATCTCGGCGAGTTCGCGCACCGAGTGGTCGTTGGCGGGGTTGCCGATGTTGTAAATGTTTCCGCGCGCGTTGCCACCCGCGTTGGCGAGGATGCGCATCAACGCGTCGATGCCGTCGTCGACGTCGGTGAAACAGCGGCGCTGCTGCCCGCCGTCGACGAGCTGAATCGGCTCGCCGCGCACGATGTGGCCGAGAAACTGCGTGATGACGCGGCTCGATCCCTCCTTGGCGGTGTGCAGGCTGTCGAGCCCCGGACCGATCCAGTTGAACGGGCGGAACAGCGTGAAGTCGAGCCCCTGCTCCTGGCCGTAGCCGTGGATCACGCGGTCGAGCAGCTGCTTCGAACATGCGTAGATCCAGCGCGGCTTGTTGATCGGGCCGTAGACCAGCGGCGAGGCTTCGGGGTCGAACTCGGCGTCGCCGCACATGCCGTAGACCTCGCTCGTGCTCGGGAAGACGACACGTTTCTTGTACTTCACGCAGTGCCGCACGATCGGCAGGTTGGCCTCGAAGTCGAGCTCGAACACGCGCAGCGGCTCGCGCACGTAGGTGGCCGGCGTGGCGATCGCGACGAGCGGCAGCACCACGTCGCATTTGCGAACGTGGTACTCGATCCACTCCTTGTTGATCGTGATGTCGCCTTCGAAGAAGTGGAAGCGCGGATCGTCGAGCCACGGCGCGACCCGTTCGGACTGCATGTCCATGCCGTAGACCTCCCAGTCGGTGGTCGCGAGGATCGAACGCGTCAGGTGGTGGCCGACGAAACCGTTGACGCCGAGGATGAGGACTTTGAGCATGGCAAGGTCGGAACGAGTCCGAAAAATAGGGGAAGGATGCCGAGCGATCGTGCGGATCAGGCCGCCGTTATTACGGCGGTCAGGGCGGTCAGGGTGGCCGTGCCGAAGCGAGCTTCGAACGCGGCCGCGTCGAGTGGCTCACCCGCGAGGGATGCGGCAAGCACGCGCAGCGAGCGGCCGTCGCTCGCCCGCAGCCAGAGCGTGTGGTCGCGCGCGAGCAAGGCCGGTGCGCTGTGGGCCGACTGCGGTTCGGCTTCGGCCGACTCGGCGGCCTCGGCAGGGCCCGGCCGTGTCCGCACGATGAGCACGCGCCCTGCGCGGGTGTCGAAGAACGCGCCCGGGTATTCGGGCGGCGCGACGGCGCGCACGAGGTCGTGAATCCGCCGTGCGGACATGCTGCTTACGATTCGCCCGTCTTCGGCGTTGCGTCCGCCGAAGTAGCCGCCTCGCGACAGGTCCTGCGGGGTTCGTGTCGCGCTGCCGTCGATCAGCAGCGGCAGCGCGCGTGCCATCACGATCTCGGCGGCCAGCGTGACCTTGTCGAAGACCTGGCGCGCGGTATCGTCGCGCAGGATCGGCACGGCGCACTGGTCGATCAGCGGGCCGTGGTCGGGTTTGATGTCCATGGCGTGCAGGCTGGCGCCGGTCGAACGCTCGCCGTTCAAAACGGCCCAGTTGACCGGCGCGCGACCCCGGTAGCTCGGCAGCAGCGATCCGTGCATGTTGTAGGCACCGCGGGTCGGCACGTCAAGCAGTGGCGCCTTCAGCATGTGGCGGTAGTAGAACGAAAAGAGGAAATCGGGCGCGGCGCGCGCGCACTCGGCAACGATCTCGGCAGCGTTCGCATCGGCCGGCGCGATGCAGCGCAGGCCGGCCTCGGCCGCGACCGCGACGACGCTGTCGAACCAGATCGCCTCGGCCGGGTTGTCAGCGTGCGTCACGACCAGCCGCACATCGACGCCGCCGTCTAGCAGCACTTTCAGGCAACGCACGCCAACGTTGTGGTACGCGAACACAATGGCGCTCGCGTCGCTAGGGGCTGCGTGCCTCGAGGGACCGTGGTCTGAAGGGCCAGTCAAGATTTGCGCTCCAGGATCGCGCTGATGACATAGCGAGGCCTCGAACGCACCTCCTGAAAGATGCGGCCGACGTATTCGCCGAGCAGGCCGATGCCGAAGAGTGCCAGCCCGATCAGCAGGAAAGCGATCGCGAACAGCGTGAACAAGCCGCCTTCTTCTGGGCCGATGATCAGGCGGCGAGCCGCCAGCACGACGACCAACACGGCAGCACCACCCGAGACGGCCATGCCGAGCATGGAGAACCACTGCAGCGGCACCACCGAGAAGCCGGTGATCAGATCGAAGTTGAGCCGGATCAGGCTGTAAAGCGAGTATTTGGATTCGCCCGCACTCCGCTCTTCGTGGCCGACCTCGATCTCGGTCGGGTGCCGTGCGAACTGGTAGGCGAGCGCTGGGATGAAGGTGTTGATTTCGCCGCATTGGTTGATCAGCTGAACGATGTTGCGGCTGTAGGCGCGCATCATGCAGCCCTGGTCGGTCATCTGGATGTGCGTGATGCGCGAGCGCAAGCCATTCATGCTACGGCTGGCCCAACGGCGCCACGCCGAATCGCGGCGCATCCGGCGGATCGAGCCGACGTAGTCGTGCCCTGCGTCCATCGCGTCGAGCAGCCGGCCGATGTCTTCGGGCGGATTTTGCAGATCCGCATCGAGCGTCACGATGCGCTCGCCGCGGCAGTGTTCGAAGCCGGCCATGATTGCGCGGTGCTGGCCGTAATTGCCGTTGAACATGATCACGCGCGTCACGTCGGGCCGGCGTTCGAATTGCTCGGCCAGCAATTGCGCGGAGCGGTCGCGGCTGCCGTCGTCGATAAAGACCATCTCGTAGCCCATACCGAGCGCATCTAGGGCGGGGTAGAGCCGCTCGAACAACGCAGCCAGCCCCGGTTCTTCGTTGTACACCGGCACGATCACGCTCAGCAGCGGCGCGCCAGGCGCCGACGCGCTCAGGCCGGCGGTCATTCGAAGATCGATGGTTTCGTGAGCGTTCATCGCGGTGGCAAACCTGTTTAGCGGCATGCGGCCGTGACGACATCGTGCAGCGCATCGCAGACCCGGTCGACATCGGCGTCGGCCATCGCCGGAAACAGCGGCAGACTGACGATGCGCTCGCCGACGCGTTCGGCCACGGGAAAATCACCCTCTTTGTGGCCGAGCCTGCGGTACAGCGTGAACAGGTGCATCGCTGGGTAGTGCACGCCGATGCCGATACCTCGCTGCTTCATGGCCTCGATGAACGCGCCGCGGTCGAGGCGCAGCGATTCGAGCGGCAGCAGGGCCTGAAACATGTGCCAGTTACTGTGCTCGAAGTCGGCGAGCGGCAAGCCCAGCCCCAGACTCCGATCGATGCGCTCGAAGTAGCGCTGCGCCAGGGATTTGCGGCGCGTGTTGAATTCGTCCAGCCGCTTCAGCTGGCCGAGACCGATCGCGGCGGCCACATCGGTGAGGTTGGCCTTGCCGCCAAGCTCTTCGACATCCATCCCGCCATCGGCGAACCGTTGCACGCCCTGCAGCCGGAGCCGCTCGAAACGCGCCGCCTCGGCCCCGGTGCTCATCACGAGGCAACCGCCTTCGGCCGTCGTCATGTTCTTGTTCGGGTGGAAGCTGATCGAGACCAGGTCGCCCTGGCAGCCGATCTCGTGGCCCCCGAAGCGCGCGCCCATCGATTGCGCGGCGTCTTCGATCACGCGCAGGCCGCGCTCGCGCGCGATCGCGTAGAGCCGATCGCGATCGACTGGCAGGCCGGCCAGATCGACCGGCAGGATTGCCCGCGTGGCCGGCGTGACGGCGGCCTCGATGCGGGCCAGGTCGATGTTGCGCGTGACCGGGTCGATGTCGACGAAGACCGGCTTCGCGCCGACCTGCAGGATCACGTTGCCAGTGGCCACCCAACTCAGCGGCGTCGTGATGACCTCGTCGCCCGGGCCGATGTCGGCCAGACGCAGCGCCAGTTCGAGCGCGGCCGTGGCCGAGTTGACGAGCCGCACCGGCCGGCCGCCGTAGCGCTGCGAGAGCGCGGCCTCGAGCGCCCGGCAGCGCGGCCCGGTCGTGAGCCAGCCGGAGCGGAGCACTTCGGCGACGTCGGCGATGGTGGCTTCGTCGATGCTCGGCCGCGTGAACGGCAGAAAAGGCAAAGGGCTCGGCGCGCTGCTCATGCCGCCACCCCCGAGCGCGCCACGATCACGACACCGATCAGGATCACGCCGATGCCGAGCCAGCGTTGCATCGACACGGCTTCGTCGAAGAGCCACATTGCCAGCAGCGCGTTGACCAGGTAGCCGATCGACAGCAGCGGGTAGGCGATGCTCACGTCGACGCGCGAAAGCGCGACGATCCAGACCACCACACTTACTACGTAGCAGGCGAGCCCACCCAGCACCGCGGGGTGCGTCGCGAGCGTGCCGGCCACGCCGCGCAATGCGCCGAAGCCGGCGATCGGGCCGACTGCGCTCGCGCCGGCCTTGAGAAGCAACTGCGCAACCGCGTTCAGCAAGACGCCGGCAAGGATGACGAACAGATCGGGAATTCGCATGGTCGGCGAGGCGGTCAGGGTTTCACGACGACGAGACGGCGGGCATCTCGATACACCACCTGCATCGGCAGGCCGAGCGCTCGGAGTTCGTCGAAGGTGGCCGGCTTCAGGTAGGCCGCTGCGCGCGGTTCGAGTCGCCAGCGGTCGGCGAATGCAGCCAGGCTCGAAACGCCTCGCTGAGGCTCGCGCGTCAAGCCAAATTCAAACTCATCGAGATAGTCGACCAGGATCGTCGATCGCCGAAGGTAGAACGGCATCGTCTGGTCGTAGTCGCGGACGGAGAACACGGGGGTCGACGGATCGATTCGTGGCGCGAGTGCGCGGACGATCGCATCGGCACTCTTGAGCTGGCCGAAGGTGTCGTGCGACTGCATCAGGATCAGGACCGCGGCCACATGCGCCGCCGCGAGTACGGCGAGCGCCGCGGTCCGGCGTTGCCGCCCGAGCAGGTGCCAGGCAAGCGCGCTGGCCCCGAGCACGAGCGCCGCGCCCACGCCGACGCCCCAAGCCATCGCGACGACCGCCGGAAGCGGCACCGTGGGGCTGACGAAGCGGTGCAGTTGCGTGAGGGTGAGCAGCGGCAGTCCCCAAATGGCCACGGGCACCCACAAATTGAGGCGCAGGGCGCGATCGGTCGCGCGCTCGAAGGCGCGTGCCACCAGCAGCGCCAGCGCCGGAAACATCGGCAGGATGTAGGACGGCAACTTCGATGAAGAGGCGCTGAAAAACACGAACACGAAGACCGACCACGTGAGCAGCAAGCCGGTCGAAAAATCGGCGCGACGGGCACGCAGGGCCCAAGGCAGCGCGGCGGTCCATGGCAGCAGGCCGACGAGGAGGTAGGGCACGAAATACCACCACGCTCCCTCGCGCCGGTGAACCGTGCTGACAAATCGCTGGAAGTGCTCGTGGATGAAGAAGAACGAGGCGAAGTCGGGGTTGCGCACCGACACCAGCGCGAACCACGGCACCGAGATCACCAGCACCACGGCGAGCCCGGCGGCCCAGTGCAGGCGCCGCCATATCGAAAAGTCGTGCCGCCAAACACTGTGCAGGATCAGTACCGCGCCCGGGATCAGCACGCCGACAAGGCCCTTGCTGAGCACCGCGAGGCCCATGCCGGCCCAGGCCGCCAGCATCCACATGCGTTGTGCGGCCGGGTCGCCCGCGTGGTGCTCGGCGAGCAGCACACCGCACAGCGACAACGTGAGCGTGGCCATCAAGCCGGCATCGAGCGTGAGGAAGTGGCTGTTGGCGACGATCCAGGTGGTCGAGCCCGCGATCAGCAGCGCATGCCATCCGACCCGCTCACCCCACAGCCGGGCACCGGTGCCGCCGACCATGAACACCGTGGCAAGGCCCGCCAGTCCGGGCCACAAGCGAGCGGCGAATTCGTTGATGCCGAAGAGCCAGAAACTCAGCGCGCCGCCCCAGTGTTGCAGCGGCGGTTTCTCGAAATACAGGATCCCGTTGAGACGGGGTGTGACCCAGTCCCCGCTTTGCAGCATGCCGAGCGCCAGCGAGGCATAGCGCCCTTCGTCGGCGCTGATCAGCGATCGGCCGGCCGACACCGCGAGCCACACGACCGCGAAGAGGACCAGCCCGAGGCGCAGCGCGATGGGCGACGACCAGGCGTGGTGCGGGGCAGATCGGAGCGAGGGCGGGTTCAAGTCGGCGCTTCGGGATGCGGGTGTACGAGATGCGGGATCGAAGAAGCCTTGCGGCACGTCAAGAGACTCTATCAGCTAAGACCCGCGGCTCCGCCCGCGACGGCGACAATGCTGCGCATGGCGAACGCCCAACTCCCGCTCGAACCAGTCGAAAGTTCCCGTGCGGATATTCAGGCGCCGCTGGCCGAGCGCCTGCGGCCCAAGACACTCGACGAAGTCATCGGCCAACAGCACTTGCTCGGCGCCGGCAAGCCGCTGCGTGCGGCGTTCGAATCGGGCCGCCTGCATTCGATGATTCTGTGGGGCCCGCCGGGGGTCGGCAAGACGACGCTGGCGCTGCTCGTCGCGCAGGGTTTCGACGCGCAGTTCATCGCGATCTCGGCCGTGCTCGGTGGCGTGAAAGACATTCGCGACGCGGTCGAGCGCGCCCAGATAGCGCGCAACACCTCGCGCCGCACGGTCGTCTTCGTCGACGAGGTGCATCGGTTCAACAAGGCGCAGCAAGACGCGTTTTTGCCGCACGTCGAATCGGGCCTGTTCACCTTCATCGGCGCGACCACCGAGAACCCTTCGTTCGAGGTCAACTCGGCGCTGCTGTCGCGTGCGACGGTCCATGTGCTCAAGACACTGACCGAAGACGATTTGCGCGCGCTGCTCGTGCGTGCTGCGGCCCTGTTGCAAGCGCCGCCGATGACCGATGCGGCGCGCGACAGGCTCGTTGCCTACGCCGACGGCGATGCGCGGCGGTTGCTCAATTCCTACGAGAACCTGATCGGCATGGCGGGCACGGTCGAAGTGATCGACGAGCCGCTGCTCGAAAAATCGCTCGGCGAACAACTGCGCCGCTACGACAAAGGCGGCGAGCAGTTCTACGACACGATCTCGGCGCTGCACAAAGCCGTGCGCGGCAGCGACCCCGATGCCGCGCTCTACTGGTTCGTGCGCATGCTCGACGGCGGCGTTGACCCGCGCTACGCCATTCGCCGGCTCGTGCGCATGGCCAGCGAAGACATCGGCCTGGCCGACCCGCGCGCGCTGCGGCTCACGCTCGACGCGGCCGAAACCTATGAGCGCCTCGGCACGCCCGAAGGTGAACTCGCGCTGGCGCAGGCGGTGGTCTACCTCGCGGTCGCACCCAAGAGCAACGCGGTCTACACCGCTTACAACGCGGTGCGCGCGTTCATCAAGCAAGACGGCACGCGCCCGGTGCCGCTGCGCTTGCGCAATGCGCCGACCGCATTGATGAAAGGCCTCGATTACGGCAAAGGTTATCGCTACGCGCACGACGAGCCGGGCGGCTTCGCGGCCGGCGAATCGTATTGGCCCGACGGCATGGCGCCTATGCAGTTCTACGCGCCGGTCGACCGCGGGCTGGAGATCCGCATCGGCGAAAAACTTGCTGAGTTGCGTCGCCTGAACGACGAGGCCGCTGACCCGCCGGCCGGGTCACGTTGAGGCTCGGTGAAGCAGCTTCATCCGGATACGGGTTCGATGCGCCGCCATGGGGAAAGCGATCGTCGGCAGACGATCATCGCGAACCTAGAATCCGCGGCGCTTCGGCCCCGCTCCACTCGGCGAGGCGGTTTGCACACAAAGCCGTGGCCGGAATATTGCTATCGAAAAATGCACGGAAAACAAGCCCGGCGATGACGGGCAACGCAGGAGCTACAAACACATGGACACCTTCATCCAGCAGATCATCAACGGCCTCGTGCTCGGCAGCGTCTACGCGCTGGTGGCACTCGGCTACACGATGGTCTACGGCATCATCAACCTGATCAACTTCGCGCACGGCGAGGTGCTGATGGTGGGTGCACTCACGAGCTGGACTGTGGTGACCTGGCTCGGTAAGAGCGGCCTGCCGGGATGGCTCTTGTTGCTGATCTCGCTGGTGGCCGCGGTCATCGTCTGCTGCGTGCTCAACTACAGCATCGAGAAGATTGCCTACCGGCCGCTGCGCAACGCGCCGCGCTTGGCGCCGCTGATCACCGCGATGGGGATGAGCCTGTTGCTGCAAACGCTCGCGATGATCATCTGGGAGCCGACCTACAAGTCGTATCCGATCCTGTTGCCGAGCGAGCCGTACAACATCGGCGGCGCTGTCATCAACAACGTGCAGATCATGATTCTCGTCGTCACGGCGGTGACGCTGAGCGGGCTGATGTACCTCGTCAATAAAACCAAGCTCGGCCGTGCGATGCGTGCCACTGCCGAGAACCCGCGCGTCGCCGGCCTGATGGGTGTGCGGCCCGACCACGTGATCTCGGCCACCTTCGTGATCGGCGCTGCGCTCGCGGCGCTGGCGGGCGTGATGTACGCGGCCAATTACGGCTCGGTGCAGCACACGATGGGTTTCTTGCCCGGCTTGAAGGCCTTCACGGCGGCAGTGTTCGGCGGCATCGGCAACTTGCCCGGCGCGATGGTCGGCGGTGTGCTGCTCGGGTTGATCGAATCGCTCGGCGCCGGCTACATCGGCGCCATCACCGGCGGTATGCTGGGCAGCAACTACCAGGATATTTTCGCGTTCATCGTGCTGATCCTCGTGCTCACGCTGCGCCCGCAAGGCCTGCTCGGCGAGCGTGTGGCGGACCGGGCCTGAAGCGGTCCACGATTGAAAGAGGGCACACCATGCAGAAGAACAACATCCTCAAATACGCGGTCGTCGCGATCGGCCTGTTGATCTTGCCGCTGCTCGCGCAGCAGGCCGGCAACGCCTGGGTTCGCATCATCGACATCGCGTTGCTCTACGTGCTGCTCGCGCTCGGCCTGAACATCGTCGTCGGCTTCGCGGGCCTGCTCGATCTGGGCTACGTCGCGTTCTACGCGGTCGGTGCCTACATGTTCGGCCTGCTCGCCTCGCCGCACTTGACCGACACCTTCCCGGCCATCGCGGCAATGTTCCCGAATGGCTTGCACACGCCGTGGTGGGTGATCATCCCGCTCGGCGCGGTGCTGGCCGGTGCGGCCGGCGTGCTGCTCGGTGCGCCGACGTTGAAGCTCCGCGGCGACTACCTCGCGATTGTCACGCTCGGCTTCGGCGAGATCGTGCGCGTGTTCATGAACAACCTCGACGCGCCGGTCAACATCACGAACGGCCCGAAGGGCATCGCCGGCATCGACGACATCTCGATGTTCGGCATTCACTTCGGCAAGACGCAAACGCTGTTCGGCATGGACTTTCCGAAGGTCACGAACTACTACTACCTGTTTCTCGGGCTGGTGTTGATCGGCATCGTCGTCTGCCATCGGCTCGAGCGCAGCCGCATCGGCCGCGCCTGGATGGCGATCCGCGAAGACGAGGTGGCGGCCAAGGCGATGGGCATCAACACCCGCAACCTGAAGCTGCTCGCGTTCGGCATGGGCGCCACCTTCGGCGGTGTTTCGGGGGCGATGTTCGCGAGCTTCCAGGGCTTCATTTCGCCCGAGTCGTTCTCGTTGCAGGAGTCGGTGATGATCGTCGCGATGGTCGTGCTCGGCGGCATCGGCCACTTGCCGGGCGTGATCGTCGGCGCGCTGCTGTTGTCGGCCTTGCCCGAGGTGCTGCGCTACGTGGCCGGGCCGCTGCAACAGATGACCGGCGGCCGGCTCGACGCCTCGATCCTGCGCCAGCTGCTGATCGCACTCGCGATGATCACCATCATGCTGATGCGCCCGCGCGGCCTCTGGCCATCGCGCGAACACGGCAAAGATGAAACACCTGACACGCTGCCCGTGAACCCGCACCTGCACTTGACGCCGGGCGAGCAGATCCCGCCGACCGTCACGTCGATCGACCCGGCCTCACGGTGAGCGGCGCTTTCAGCAGGACCACGACATGACTGAAACCATTCTCAAAGTCAGCGGCGTTTCGAAGCGCTTCGGCGGCTTGCAGGCGCTCTCGGACGTCGGCATCACGATCACGAAGGGCCAGGTCTACGGCCTGATCGGCCCGAACGGCGCCGGCAAGACGACCTTCTTCAACGTGCTCACCGGCTTGTACGCGCCCGACTCGGGCAGCTTCGAACTCGGCGGCAAGCCGTACAAACCGACAGCGGTGCACGAGGTCGCGAAGGCGGGCATCGCGCGCACCTTTCAAAACATCCGCCTGTTCGCCGAAATGACCGCGCTCGAAAACGTGATGGTCGGCCGCCACGTGCGCACGAGTTCGGGGCTGATCGGCGCGGTCT
>ENA-OFCI01000127-OFCI01000127.1-metagenomes-genome-assembly--contig:-NODE-127-length-49639-cov-5.864795_pt1 | contig 49639 bp, 47 predicted proteins | sample MGYA00153391_OFCI01 | MGnify analysis MGYA00153391
TTGCGAAGATGGATAAAAAAAAGGTGAAAAATTTTATGAAGAAGAAAAAAAATAAAATTGAAAAACTTCTTAGTCAAGGTAATTTAGAAACAGAACAGGTTCACGCACTTCGTAAGCTATTAAAAAAGTTTAATTATAATACGAAAAGTCTAAATTTTGGCAAGAAAGAAAAATCACTTTCAAATATGGATGTTTTGCCTGAGCTATTAGGCAATTGGCATGATTGCCAAGTTGTAATCAAGCATCTAAAAAAATCAATGAATACAACTGGAATAAATTCAAAAGAAGTAGCGCAATGCGAAACAGTAAAGGCAAACATTACTTTAGATAGCCAAGAATTATTTAATAAAATTAATGCTACTATACATTCATCAAGTCTTTCGTAATTCAATAAAAATGATTTTTAATAAAAAAGATTGAATAAATAAAAATTATTCATTACACTTTTTCTTTATTTTTAATTTAGAAACTTTTGGATAGTTTTGACTTCGTTTTAAGTTTTAAGCGCAGTTGCTAATTTTTTTAATTTTTCTGCAATTTTTTGGGGAGACATAACGAAATCAATACAGCCCGAAGCCTGAGCAATGAGAGGCATGTGGGGCACTTCGGCAGAAACGTCCTGAGCAAAAGTTATTCCTCCTTTTGCTTTGATTTGCTTGCATCCCTCTGTGCCATCTCCATTATAACCGGATAAGACAATGCCAATTGCACGTATACCCATTGCCTCGGCTAAAGAAACAAAAAATACATCTATTTGCTTGTGGCCTATGGAACGTGGAGATAAAACTTTGAACGCATAGTTTTCAATAAGAAGATCTACGCCATTAGGAATCACGTATACATGATTTCTCAGTATTGGCATCTTCATGGAAGCCACGATTACCGGCATTTTTGTGTGACGAGACAAAATTAAAGCTAACTGGCTATAAGCGCTCGGACTCATGTGAGAAATAATGACAAAAGCCAAATCTGTATCAGGCGGAAGAGCCTCCAATAAATTTTTATAGGCATTAAGCGCTCCCGCTGAGCCACCAATGCCTACAATGAATTTAGGATGTAATGCACCGATGCGTCCTCCAGCTTTCATTAAGTATTTTTATTTGTCTTTTTTAATTTTCCAGTAATACCGCTGCCTATTTTCTTTTTTGGATCAGAGGTAGAAGTAATATTGACTTCCATTGGCACTAAGGAGATTCCATCATCACTCAAAATCAATTTGTGTATGTCACTAGAGTGACCTGTGCCACGAGATTTAACAATGTAAAGTCCGCGAATACGTTTTTTACCCACTTCTTCTTCTAATTCTCTAACTACAATCCAAGTATCAATTAATGAAGATACACCAATTTCACCACTTGTGTCATTTTGTGCGGTTGATGAAACAAGACTTGTGAAAAATCCGGTTATTCCTTGTGTTTTTAAAACATCAATCATACGAGTAATCATTGAACGAACTTCACGTGGGCTTCCTTCTCCAATCAAACTTGTTAATGGATCTATAACAACAGATTTTGGTTTAAACTCTTCAATGGTCTTATATAAATCGAGTAAATGTTTTTCTAAACCAAAAAAAGTAGGTCGTCACGGTGACGGTGGCGCTGTCTTTGGTGCGCGTTTTGTGTTCGACCGGCACGACCCACCCGACGTAGCCACCGCCGACGCCACCCATCGGGCACGCGCCGCGCTGCGGGGTGCCGATGACGAGTTCGCGGTTCGGGTCGAGGCTTTTCGCGGTGGCGTCGAAATAGTTGGTGACGACCGACTGGTGGTTGCGCGGCGGAATCGCACGCACCGTTTCTTGAGGGGCGGGGGCGCTGGCGCAGCCGGCGATCGTGAGGCATGCGGCCAGGAGGATGGCGGCGGCGGTTTTCGTCATGAGTGATCCCTGAAATTGTATGTGTCCGGGCAAGTGACGCCCGGCAACGATGGGCACGGTTGTCGCACAACTGTAGCGGCGCGCCAACCCCTCAACGCAGGGCCGCAAGCGCAGGCCTATTCGGCCCTTCGTCAGGCTCCAATCGTCGGCAGTGTGCCATTTTGTGAGTCGCAGAACACGCGCCCGCCTGATTCGCGGGAATTCGTCACACCGCCCTCTTGCACGTGCTTGCGACCCCCGCGGCTGCGGGCTGCAAGCCGCATCGCCGGCCCGGAACAATCGACCTCCATGAAATTCAAAGAAACACACCTCTACGGCTGGGACGAAGAACCCGTCGACGAACGCTTGTCCGAGTTCAGTTCGACCACGGGCTACTCGGTCTTGTCGGGCTACCAGCCACTGAACGCACCGGCGCGCACACGCCACACACGCAGCCGATTAGGCTTCAAGACGATGCTGTTGTTCTGTGCGTTTGTGCTGGCGCTCGGCGCGGTCGCTATCGTCAAATTCATTCCACTGCTGCGCGGCTGAATGCACTGCGGGCCCGGAGGCCGCGCTTCACGGTTCTTTACGGTGCAGCCAATTCGCCTTCACTGCGGCTGAACATCATCGAGATCTGGGCAATCGGCCCGACCCACCGGAGATTCGGATGCATAAAACAAGAGTGGCGCGGCCGCTGCGGCAAGGTTCAGTGCGCGTGAAGCGGGTAGCAAAGCGACTAACGGCCGCACAGCCGAGTGCGCAAGCGTGATGCGCACAAAGGCTATGCTCAGCCCCGAGAGTAGCCCCACGGCGCTCGCTCTGCAAAGTGCTGTGATGTCTGCAGCGCATCCGTCGAATGCTGCCCATCCCATGTCTGCCCGCTTGCTGCTGATCGACGACGATGCCCGACTGTCGTCGATGGTCGGTGACTACCTGCGCAACTCGGGTTTCGAGGTCGAGACGGCAGGGTCGCTGGCTTCTGGGCGCGAGCGCCTCGCGGCCGAAAACTTCGATGCGCTGGTGCTCGACCTGATGCTGCCCGATGGCGACGGCCTCGACCTCTGCCGCGAGTTGCGCGCCGATGCACGCCACCGTCACCTGCCACTGCTGATGTTGACGGCGCGCGGCGAGCCGATGGACCGCATCGTCGGCCTCGAACTCGGCGCCGACGACTACCTGCCCAAACCCTTCGAGCCGCGCGAATTGCTGGCCCGCATCAAGGCGTTGCTCCGGCGTGCCGCGCCGCAACCTGCGAGTGACGACGTGCTGCGCTTCGGCCGCCTCGAAGTCGATTTGGGCGCGCGCGTGGCGCGGCTCGGCGGCACGATCTGCGACCTCACCGGCCACCAGTTCGATTTGCTCGTGGTGCTCGCTCAAAGCCCGGGCCGCGTTCTCTCGCGTGACCAGATCATGGATTCGCTCAAAGGCCACCCGCTCGAAGCCTTCGACCGCTCGATCGACGTTCACATTTCTCGCATTCGCGCGGTGATCGAAGACGACCCGAAGCTGCCGCGGCGTGTGCTCACCGTGCGCGGTGCCGGCTACGTGTTCGCGCGCAAGCAAGACGCCGACCATAACCACGACGCCTGATGAGCGCGCCGCGTTGCCCGACGGCGGTTGCGCCGTCCGACTGCGCCGGCGCGCCGGTTCGCATCTGCGTCGCATGATCCGGCGCAGATGAACACCCTCTACCTTCGGATCTACGCGACCGTCGTGGTGCTGCTGCTGTTGTTCGCGGCGGCTTCGGGCTGGGTGTTTCAGCGCCACATGGAGCAAGAACGCGTGCGTACCGAGGTGGTGTTGACCGAGCGCATGAGCGCCTGGGCCGAGCTGATCCAGCGCTCGCTGCCGAGCGAGGACCAACCCACTGTCGACCAGGCCGCGGCCCTGCTGGAATGGTCGCAGCGCTTGCGCTTGCCGCTCGCGCTCGACAGCGAGAAGGGCGCGCGTATCGCACAGTCGGATTCGTTCGTGCGGCGTCAGGCCGAGGGCGCAGTGCGCGGTCTCGCGGTGCGGCTCGAAGACGGCCGCACGCTGTGGATCCTGCGGCCCGGGCTGGTGCGCCAAGGCGGCAGGCTCGGCATCGCCGGTGCGCCTGCGAGCGCGATGGCCGATGGCGCAGACGGGCTGCCGCCGTTCTTGCCGTTCATCCCGCCGGCGTGGCAGAAAGGGCTCGGACTCGTCGTCGTGCTGGTGATCCTGTTCATCGCGGTTGCGGTCGGCGCCTACCCGGTCGTGCGGCGCCTCACGCGGCGGCTCGAGGCGTTGAAGCTGGGTGTCGAGCAGTTCGGCGCCGGGCAGTTGCACCACCGTGTGCAAGTCACCGGGCACGACGAGGTCGCAGCGGTCGCCTTGAGTTTTAACGTGGCCGCAGCGCGGGTCGAGGCGGTGGTGCGCTCGCACCAGTCGCTGCTGGCCAACGCCAGCCACGAACTGCGCTCGCCGCTCGCGCGCATGAAGATGGCGGTCTCGATGCTCGACGACGCCGCACCGGCGCAGCGCGAACGCTTGAAAAAAGAGATCAACACCAACGTGGCCGAGCTCGATGCGTTGGTCGAAGAGGTGCTGCTTGCGAGCCGCCTCGATGCCGCGCCGTCTTCAGGCCGCGGTGAGCTCCGCGAACACGTCGAACTGCTGGGCTTGGCGGCTGAAGAAGGTGCGCGTGTCGACGCGACGGTCGTCGGCGCACCGACCACGGTGCTCGCCGAAGACCGCCTGATCCGGCGTGCGCTGCGCAACCTGCTCGAGAACGCGTGCCGCTACGGCGGCAGCGAGATCGAGGTGGTGATCGAGTCGCACGGCGGTCGCGCCGAAGTGCGCGTTTGCGACCGCGGGCCGGGCGTGCCCGAGGCAATGCGCGAGCGCATCTTCGAGTCGTTTTTTCGGCTGCCCGGTCATGCCGAGCAGGCCGGCGGCGTCGGGCTCGGCTTGAGCCTGGTCAAGCAGATCGCCGAGCGCCACAGCGGCAGCGTGCGCTGCGAGGGCCGCGAGGGCGGCGGCAGCTGTTTCGTTCTGTCGCTGCCGCTGGCCTGAACCCGCACAGGTGCTGCGCTAAGCTGCGCGATCCTCTCGCTGCGGTCGCGCCATGCCTGCCAAACCTTTCGATGTGATCGTTTTCGGAGCCACCGGTTTCACCGGCCGCCAGTCGGTGCGTGCGATGGTGCATCGCGCGGCCACGCGGCCGTTGCGTTGGGCCGTGGCCGGGCGCAACGAGGCGCGGCTGCGTGGCGTGATTCAAGAGATGGTGCCCGCTGCCGCAGTGCAACCGGGCATCGTGATCGCCGACGCCGAGCAGCTCGATTCGCTGCAGGCGCTCGCATCGCAAACCGCCGTGCTGCTCAACCTCGCCGGCCCGTATGCGTTGACCGGCGAGGCCGTGGTGCAGGCCTGCATCGCGCAAGGGACGCACCACCTCGACCTGACCGGCGAGACCTTCTGGGTGCGCCAGCTGATCGAGCGCCATCACCGCGCCGCGCAACGTGCGCAGGTCAAGGTCATCGCCTGCTGCGGCTACGAAGCCCTGCCGTTCGATCTGGCAACGCTGTGGGCCGCGCAGCAACTCCAACAACGTACCGGCGAGGCCTGCCGCGAGGTCAAGCTGGTCGTCAGCTTCACCGGCAAGCGCATCACTAGCGCGAAAGACGCGGTCAGCGGCGGCACCGTCGCGTCGATGCGCGCCTTGCTCGAACTCGACACCACCGATTGCGTGCGCAACCCGGCCTGCCTGCTGCCACCCGGTGCGGTCGATGCAGCCGCGGTGGCTGAGCGCAACGCCTATCGCTTCGCTCCGCACTACGACAGCGATGTGCGCGCCGTCACCGCGCCGACGATCCCCGCGCCGTTCATCAACCCGCCGATCGTGCTGCGCTCGGTCGCGCTGGCGAACGCGTTGGCAACCGACGTGCCATTGTTCACACCCGACTTCCGCTATGTCGAATCGACCGACATGGCGAGTCTGGTGCCGCCGCCCGCACGCTTGCCACGCTCCGCCACGCTGCCGTTGCAGTGGGCGGCGGCCGCGGCGATCGCGGCGCCGCTCGCGGGCCTGAGCGCCTCGGTCGCGGGCCCGTTGAAATTCCAGCGCGGCGCGCTGCGCAAATTGATGGAGCGGTTCGCGCCCCAGCCCGGCGTCGGCCCAAGCGAGGCGATGCTCGACGGCAGCGGCTATGGGTTCGAGGTGTTCGCCACGTCGACCAGCGGCCAGCGTTTTCATGGGCGCGTCACCGCGCAAGGCCACCCGGGCTATCGCTCGACGCCCGAAATGATGGTCACCGCAGGCATCGGCCTGGCACGCGGTGAACTCGGCCGCACACCGCACTTCGGCATCGTCACGCCAGCAACAGGTTTGGGAATCGAAGCGATCGACGCGCTGCGCGAGGCAGGTGTCGTGTTCAGCGCGGTGGATTGAGCGCTGGCGCGGGTGCGATCGATGACGCGCCCTGCGCCTCACGCGCACGCTCGGCGTAGCGGTTGAAGCGCCAGGCCGACGCGTCCATCGTGATGCGGCGCCAGGTTTGGCGCTTCTCGCTCGGCGTCATCACCGGCCAGTGCTGCACTTCTTCGAAGGTGCGGCCGCAACCTTTGCAGATGTCGTCGCCCTGGCTCGTGGAGCAGATCGCGATGCAGGGCGCATCGGGCGTGCTGGCGTACCACGCAAGCCAGGCGTCGCGCGCCTTCGCGGGCATCGTCGCCTCGTCGCACTCGGTCTCGTGGTAATACACCATCAGCGCGTACACGGTGCCGAGCGCTCGTACCTCGGGGCAGGCGGTGATGCCGTCGGGCGAGGGCGAAAGATCGCGCCACCAGTTGATGGCCGATTCGATGTCGGTGATGTGGAGGGCGGCCATGCGGGCGCGGTGCAGGGTGGCAGTGCGGGGGCACCAAGGATAGCGCGGCGACCATGGATCTTTGATACCCTTTGCCGATGACCGCGGCGACAGATCACGACAACACCCGACACCGCATCGACGACCTCGACATGCTTGCCGCACTGTACGGTGAGCCGGGCGAAGCCTCGGTTCGCAAAGAGATCGATCGCCTGCATCCGCACTATCGCGCGATCATCGAAGCGGCGCCGTTCGCGGTGCTCGCGACCGCCGGCCCCGACGGCCTCGACGCCTCGCCACGCGGTGATGCACCCGGATTCGTCGTCGTTCAAGACGACCGCACGCTGCTGCTGCCCGATCGGCGTGGCAACAACCGTACCGACAGCTTGCGCAATGTCATCGCCGACCCCCGTGTCGCGTTGCTGTTCATGGTGCCGGGCATGGGCGAGACCTTGCGTGTCAACGGGCGCGCTCACATCAGTGTCGCGCCTGACCTGCTCGCCCGCTTCGAAGTCGTAGGCAAGCTGCCGCGCTCGGTGCTGGTGATCGCGATCGAAACCGCGTACTTCCAGTGCTCGCGCGCCATCGTGCGCTCGGCGCTGTGGGATGCCTCCCGCCACGTCGAGCGCCAAACCCTGCCGTCGCCCGGTGCGATTCTGGCGGCACTCACCCAAGCCTCGATCGATGGCGCGGCTTACGACCGCGACTTGCCTGGCCGGCTGAAAACCAGCCTTTATTGACTGCGATGATCCTGATGAAGCACCCAAGATTGACCAACAACCAGCGCGTCTGGAGCAGCCTCGCGCTGTGCCTGCCGCTCGCATCGATCGGTGCTTGCGCCAGCGCCGACAAGCCGAAACCGGTGGTCGTGCAGAGCGTGATCCAGGCGCCCGGCAAAACGCACGTGAGCGCCTCTGATGCGAACAGCGGCGCCAGCGTCATGCTCGAAACCGGGCAAGAGTTGCGCGTCGAATTGTCGCTTTCGGCGTGGGAGGTCGCGAACAATTTCGATTGGTCGGTCGCCGAGCTCAAGCCCGGCGTGCTGACTGCGCTCGGCTCGCGCTTCGAGCGCACCGGCCGCGACGCGAACCCGACCGAGTCCGACGGCGCGAAGGTTTGGCGGCTCGCACCGCAGGCGCCGGGGCGGGTCACGCTCACGTTCGGATTGCGGCGCCCCTACAGCGTTGGCGCGCCGGCGCGCACCGCCAGTTTCGACGTCACGGTCAAGTAGCGGGCTCACGCGCGATGCCTGCCGCACCGATGCTTCGCCTCGCTCGCGCGGCCGATGCGCCGGGCATCGCGGCACTTTCGCGCGACCGCATCGAGCACGGCCTCGGCTGGAGCTGGATTGCGCCGCGCGTGTTGCGCAGCATCGGCGATCGCGGCTCGAACGTGGTCGTCGCGTGCGAAGGTGACAGCCTGCTCGGCTTCGGCATCATGAAGTACCACGATGACGAAGCGCACCTGTTGCTGCTCGCCGTGCCTGTGCATGCCGCGAGGCGCGGCATCGGTTCGTCGATGCTCCAGTGGCTGGAGCGATCGGCGCTGGTCGCCGGGATCGGGCAGGTGTACCTGGAGGCGCGCTTCACGAACGGCGCGGCGCGGGCTTTCTACGCAAAGCGCGGCTACCGCGAGATTCAAACTCTGCCCAAGTACTACGCGGGCCGCGAGGCTTGCGTGCGGCTGGCGAAGGATTTGTGGCTCGCTTCGGTGGTGCCGAGCTAACGCGTCGGCTCAGCCGTTCAAGCCAACACCGAGCCACCGCGCGGCGCGCGATCGGCGCTGCCGAAGGTCGAATACAGCGCGGCGCTGTCACGCGGCATCAGCACGTCGATCGCGCGATCGAGCGCGGCTGTGGCGCGTGCCAGCGATTCACGTTGTGCAGCGACTTGGCCGCTGGTATTCGCCAAGCGGTGGCGCAGCGCCGGTGGCACCGAGCCGCGCCGCGCGGCCAGCGCGAATTGGTCGACGGCCGCTGCGAGCGCACGGTGCAGTTCGGTCGCGTGCAGGTCGATGCCGACCGTGTCGCGCACGCACAGTGCCATGCCCAGGGCGCTCAGCCGATGTTCGACAGCGGCGAGGGCGATTTCGAGATCGGATTCAGGAGCCGGCGTGGTCATGGGAGTTCGGGCCCGTGGTGAGAGGAAATCGTTCAGGGTCGGACCTTGCCGAGCAACTCCGCCGCGTTCGAGATCAGCTTGTCGGCGATCGCCTCAGGGTTGATCTTGAAGCTGCCGTCGTCGATGGCTTTGGAAATGCGCGCGACCTTTTCGGCGTCGAACTCGGCTGTGGCGCCGCTGGTGAGCAGCGTCGAGGCGGTGCTCGAGAGTTCGATCTTTGCGCTCGCGTCGGCTTGCGACGGGATCGCGGCGGCGGCCGTGGCCTTGCCGTTCGCGGCGGTTGGCGTGCCGTTGCCGGCGGCCACCGGGGCGGGTTTTTCTGCGGGATTGCCGATTTTCATGGTGCTCTCCTAAGGCCTGGGGAAGTGCCCTGACCGTTCAATGTGCACCTTGTATCGGTCGGGCCCCCGTGTGACTTTAGAGAATTTTTGCGGCACCCGCCGTACATCGCTCACAGACCGAGCTCGACACGGCGGTCGCCGATCGGCTGGCCGGTCAGGATTCGGCCGCTTTCGGTGCGCACCCGCGCCGGTTGGCCCTCGATCCCGGGGTTGAGCGCCTGGGCCTCGCCGGCCACGCTGAAACCTTCGCCTTGCGCCAACACCGTCACGGTCTCGCCGGCGGCGAACCACTGGCGCAACTTCAGGTGCGACTGCCGCAGGCCCTGCCCCGGCTTGAGCACCCGCGCCAACGTGCGGCCGACCGCGAGCTCACTCCGGGTGACGGGCGCGGAGTTGTCTTCGGCGAGGTCGACCTCGGCCGGCGCGAGGTCAGCGGCGGCGAGCACGCTTCCGGCGGGCAGGCCGGTGGCTGCCACGAGCGCGGTGCCGAACACCTTGACCGTGATCGGCAGGTAGACGTTCCATTTGACTGCGCCGTGTGTGCAGCGCAGGCCGATGCGGCTCTTGCCCCACAGGCGCATGCCGTCGGGCACGTAAGGCTGCACCTGCTGGCAGGGCGCGAGGCGCAGGCGTGGGTCGAGCTGGCCGACCGTGACTTCGACGCGCGGCATGCCCGGCGCGTCGGCGTGCGTGGCGTTGTTCGCACCATCGAGCGCGAGCTGTCGAACTTGCTGTTCGAGGCCACCGTCGAGCCCGCTCGGCGCATCGGCCGGTGGCGCTTGCTGCGCGCTTGCTGCGCCATGCAGCCAGCCGCATGACAGCGCGACGACGAAGGCAAGGGCGGGCAGCAATTTCATCACCGGACTGTAGAAGTAACGGCCTTTGCGCATGGCTGCGAATTGGGCGGTGAACCGGCCGCTGTTCGCGCTTATGTTTTGGCGGGTGCTCTCCACAATCCGACGACATCGCACCACCACACCACTGCGACGAGGCCCATATGCTGAACCGACTCACCGATTCGCTCGACTTCCAGGCCCAGGCCCTGAGCTTGCGCTCCGAGCGCCAGCGCCTGATCGCTAGCAACATCGCCAATGCCGACACGCCGGGTTACGTGGCCCGCGAAATGAACTTCGCGCAGGCCTTGAAAGATGCGAGCGGCGCGGGCCAACCGGCTGCCCGGCTCACGGCCAGCGCGCCGGGCCACATCCCGGTTGGCAACGGCAACGGCAACGGCAACGCGGGCGGCACGTTCAGTACGCTGATGTATGCCGCGCCGAGCCAGACCAACCTCGACCGCAACACGGTCGACATGGACCGCGAGCGCGCCAGCTTCGCCGACAACACGGTGAAGTACGAGGCCACGTTGCGCTTCATCAACGGCAACGTGAAGACCACGCTCAGCGCGATCACCGGGCAATAAAGGAGCTTCTCATGTCGATGATGAACATATTCAACGTCAGTGGCAGCGCCGCGAGCGCGCAGAGCCAGCGCCTCAACGTCGTCGCGAGCAACCTCGCCAATGCCGACACGGTGGCCGGCCCCGATGGCCAGGCCTACAAAGCGCGGCAAGTCACCTTCCAGACCCAGCTGATGGGCGCGAACGGCAACGACCCGACGGCAGCGGGCGTCAAGGTCAGCACGATCAGCGAAGACCAAACCGTCGGCCGCCGCGTGCACGACCCCAAGCACCCGGGCGCCGATGCCGAGGGCTACGTGACCTACAGCAACGTGAACCCGGTCGAGGAGATGGTCAACATGATCTCGGCCTCGCGCTCGTACCAGAACAACATCGAAGTCATGAACACGGCGAAGAGCCTGTTGCTCAAGACACTGCAAATGGGCCAATCGTGAGTCTCATGAACTTCATGAGACTGCCTGAATTGAAGGAAACCGCATGACCGTCGCCGCCACCTCATCGAGCTCGGTCCCCACGGCGAGCGCCGCCATCACCCCCACCAGCGCCGCCGGCACGCAAACACAGTTTTTGAAGCTGCTCACCGTGCAATTGCAAAACCAGGACCCGCTGAGCCCGATGGACAACGCGCAGCTCACAAGCCAGATCGCGCAGATCAATACCGTCAGTGGCATCGCCACGCTCAACACCAGCGTGCAGGGTTTATCGAGCCAGTTCCTGCAAATGCAAACGCTGCAAGGCGCAGCGCTGGTCGGCAAAAACGTCATCGTGCCGGGCAGCGGGATCGACATCGCCGCAGGCGTCGGGCAGGGCGGCTTCTCGCTGACGAGCGCGGCTGATGCGGTCAAGGTCGACATCGTCAACGGCGCCGGCAAGGTGATCGATTCGTTCAACCTCGGCGCGCAAAGCGCCGGTGTGCACAGCTTCGACTGGGCCTCCGGCACCTACGACAAAACCGCCAACCTGACGTTCAAGATCACCGCGACAAGCGGCGCCACGGCGCTCACTGCCACGCCGCTGATGCGCGACACCGTCAACGCCGTCAGCGCCTCGGGCAGCACGCTGCAGCTGCAGCTGAACCGGGCCGGCACCGTCGACTACAGCACGGTCGTCGCGATCAACTGATCGGCCGACGCGCACTTCAATCACGAAGCAACGAAGGAACATCATGGGCTTCCAGCAAGGTCTCTCGGGTCTCAATGCAGCGAGCAAAAACCTCGAGGTCATCGGCAACAACGTGGCCAACGCCAACACCATCGGCGCGAAAGAATCGCGCGCCGAGTTCGGCGACATGTATGCGAGTGCGATCAGCAACACCAGCATCGGCATCGGCGTGAACCTGCAGGCGGTTTCGCAGCAATTCACCCAAGGCAACATCACCACCACCGACAACCCGCTCGATCTCGCGATCAACGGCAACGGTTTCTTCGAGGTGCAAAACCCGAGTGGCCAGACGCTCTACACGCGCAACGGCCAGTTCCAGCAAAACAAGGACGGCTTCATCACAACCAACGTCGGCCTCAAACTCGTCGGCTACCCGGCCTCGAAAGACGGCACGATCCAGCCCGGCGCGGCCGTGCCGCTGCAACTGCCGACCGGCGGCGTCGCGCCGAACCCGACCGGCAAGGTCACCGTCGAGATGAACCTCGACGCGCGCAAAGGCACGACCCTGCCGCTCGCAGCGCCGTTGATCGACTTCAGCGACGCCAAGACCTACAACGACGCGACCTCGGTGAAGGTGTTCGACGCCAAGGGCCAGGACGTGGCGCTGACCTACTACTTCCAGAAGTCGGCGACCGACACATGGAACGTCTACGCTACCGCCAACGGCACCTCCGTCAAGGTCGACGGTGCGGGCAAGCCGTTGCCGGTGACGACGATCACGTTCCCGGCCAACGGCGGCAAGCCGACCGCGCCGCTCGGCACCGTGCCGTTCGATGTGCCGTCCACGACCAACGCGACCGGCGGCACCACGTTACCGATCACCGGCGTCGCGCTCGACCTCACCGGCGCGACCCAATACGGCTCTGGCTTCGGCGTGACCAGCATGGCGCAGGACGGCTATGCCGCGGGCCAGCTCGTCAGCGTGGTTATCGAAAAGAGCGGCGTGGTCATGGCGACCTACTCGAACGGCCAATCGAAGCCGGCCGGCCAACTCGAACTTGCGACCTTCCGCAACCCGCAGGGCCTGAGCCCGTTGGGCGGCAACCTGTGGGCACGCAGCTACGCCTCGGGCGACCCGACGGTCGGCACGCCGAGCAGCGGCAACATCGGCGCGCTGCAGGCCGGCTCGCTCGAAGAATCGAACACCGACCTCACCAACGAGCTCGTCAACATGATCACCGCGCAGCGCATCTACCAGGCCAACTCGCAGACCATCAAGACGCAGGATCAGGTGCTGCAGACACTCGTCAATTTGCGTTGATCACTTGACCGACTGAGGGCTCGCTATGGACCGCATGATCTACCTCTCGATGTCGGGCGCGAAGGCGACGATGCAGCGGCAAGACACGCTCGCGAACAACATCGCCAATGTGTCGACGCCGGGTTTTCGCGCCGAGCTGCAGGCGTTTCGCGCGGTGCCGGTTCAAGGCAGCGGCGCGAGCACGCGCGTGTACTCGCTCGAAACCACGACCGGCTACGACGCGAGCGCCGGTGCCGTCACCGCCACCGGCCGCAACCTCGACGTGGCCGTCAAAGGCAAGAGCTGGCTCACGGTTCAGGCGCTCGACGGCACCGAGGCCTACACCCGCGGCGGCGCGCTCGAAGTCTCGAACGACGGCACGCTGACAACGCGCAGCGGCCTGCCGTTGATGGGTGACGGCGGCCCGCTGCAGGTGCCGCCCAACGCTGCGGTCAGCATCGGCGCCGACGGCACCGTCAGCGCCAAGGGCAGCGACGGCAAGAACACCGCGATCGGCAAGTTGAAGCTCGTCACGCCCGACGCGCCGCTCAGGCGTGGCGACGACGGTTTGTTCCGCGCCGCCGACGGTGACCTGAGCGCCGACGACACCGCGCGCGTGCAGGACGGCGCGCTCGAAGGCTCGAACGTCAGCGCCGTCGAATCGATGGTCGCAATGATTTCGGCGGCACGCCAGTTCGAGGCGCAGATGAAGATGATCCAGACCGCCGACGCCGACGAAAAATCGGCGGCGCAGTTGCTCACGGCGAACTGACACCATCGCCGGTGCAAGGCCGGCGAACCGACACCTTTTCGGCGCAAGGCCGAAACTTGCCCTGACGCGATCGGCTCGACGTGCGGCTTAAACTCGTTTGCACGCATCACCCGATCACAGGAGCATTGCCATGACATTCATCAACGCCGCGGAAGACAAGCCGGTCAAAGCCGACGCCAAGGTCGACAAGCTCGAAGAGCAGCTCGCATTCAAGTCGCGCTTCGTGCTCGTGTTCGGCGAGATCGACGACAAACTCGCACACGCCACCTGCCGGCGCTTGCTCGCACTCTCCGAAGAATCCGAAGCTCCGATCACGATGCTGATCTCGTCACCCGGCGGCCATGTGGAATCGGGCGATGCGATCTTCGACCTGATCCGCTTCGTGCGCGCGCCGGTCACCACGGTCGGCAGTGGCTGGGTCGCGAGTGCCGGCGCGCACATCTTCCTTGCGCCGCCCAAAGAGCGTCGCCTGTGCCTGCCGAACACGCGCTTCATGATCCACCAGCCGGCCGGTGGCGCCGGTGGTCAGGCGACCGACATCGCGATCCAGGCGAAGGAGATCATCAAGGTCCGCGAGCGCCTCGCACGCGTGGTGGCCACGCAAACCGGCCAGCCGTATGAGAAGGTCGCCGCCGACATGGAACGCGACTACTGGATGAGCGCCGAGGAAGCGATCGCCTACGGCATCGTCTCGCGCGTCATCGAGCGGCAGAAGGACTTGGCTTGACGTGACCCCTGGGGTGCCGGGCGTCGGGACGCCCCTCGACCCCGACTCGCGCTACGCCTGGGCGCGGCTCGTCGTCACGCTCGCGCTGATGACGATCGGCAGCGGCGCGATGTATGTGGTCGCGGTCGTGTTGCCGGCCGTGCAGGCCGAGTTCGGCGTGGCGCGCGCCGATGCGTCGCTGCCTTACACGCTGATGATGGTCGGCTTCGGACTCGGCGGCATCGCGATGGGCAAGCTGGCGGACCGCTTCGGCGTGATGTGGGTCGTGCTGATCGGCGCGGTCGGGCTCGGCAGCGGTTTCATCGCCGCCGGCATGGCGGGCAGCCTGACAGCCTTCGCGATCGCGCACGGCGTGTTGCTCGGCGCGCTCGGCAGCGCCACTACCTTCGCGCCGCTGGTGGCCGACACCTCGCTCTGGTTCGTGCGGCGGCGTGGCATCGCGGTCGCGATATGCGCCAGCGGCAACTACCTCGGCGGCGCGATCTGGCCGTCGATCGTGCAGCGCTTCGTCGAGAGCGACGGCTGGCGCGCAACCTACATCGGCCTCGGCATCTTCAGCGCGGTGGCGATGGCAGGCCTCGCGCCGTTGATGCGGCCGCGCCCGCCGGCCGGCAAACCGGCAGCGGCGGCGCGCATCACCGGCGTCGTGCCGTCGACGCGGCCGTTCGGCTTGTCGATGGGCCATGCACAGACGCTGCTGTGCATCGCCGGCGTGGCCTGCTGCGTGGCGATGGCGATGCCGCAAGTGCACATCGTGGCCTATTGCAGCGACCTCGGTTTCGGCGCGGCACGCGGCGCCGAAATGCTGTCGCTGATGCTGGCCTCAGGCATCGTCAGCCGGCTCGTGTCAGGTTTCGTATGCGACCGCATCGGCGGCGTGCGCACTTTGCTGCTCGGCTCGGTGCTGCAGGGCCTGGCGCTGCTGCTGTTCTTGCCGTTCGACGGGCTCGTGTCGCTGTACGTGATCTCGGCGCTGTTCGGGTTGTTCCAGGGTGGCCTCGTGCCGAGCTACGCGATCATCGTGCGCGAGCATTTCCCCGCGGCCGAAGCCGGGGCGCGGGTCGGCGCCGTGATCATGGCCACGATGGTCGGCATGGGGCTTGGCGGGTGGATGTCGGGCAAGGTGTTCGACCTGACGGGCTCGTACCACGCGGCTTTCCTGAACGGCATCGGCTGGAACCTGCTGAACCTGACGATCACGCTGTTCTTGCTGCACCGCCTGCGCAGCCGGCGCGAGCAGCCGGCACTTCAGGGCGTTGCCTGAACCACCGGCGCAGAGCGGCGCCGGAACTCGGTCGCGTACAGCGCGAGTGCCACCAGCGCGAGGGCGCCACCGAGCAGGCTCAGGCCGTCCCAGCCGTGAAAGGCGTAGATCGCCGCGGCCGAGCCCGAAGCGAGCGCGGCGCACAGAAACACGAAGGTCATGAACAGCGCGTTGAGCCGCCCGCGCAACTCGGGCGCGAGCATGTAGAGGCTGCGGATGCTGAGCACCTGGCAGACCTGCACCGCGGCGTCGACCAGCAGCGCCGCGACCACGAGGCCGGCGAGTGAATGCACGCGGACCGAGACCGCGCCGATCGCGAACGAGAGCAGCGCTACCGTCATCGCGATGCCGGTCGCCGGCCGCGTGAGGCCGCGGTCGGCGAGCCGGCCCGCCAGGGGTGCTGCGAGTGCACCCGCGGCACCGGCGAGCGCGAACAGCGCGATGCCCGCCTGGCCGAGGCCGAACTCGTGCGCCAGCACCAGCGGCACGGCGGTCCAGAAGGCCTGGAAGGTCGCGAACATCAGGCCTTGGTAGAGCGCGCGGCGGCGCAGCAGCGGCGTGCGCAAGACGATGCCGGGCAGTGACTTCAGGGTCCGCGAGTAGCCGACCGACGCGTGCGGTGTGCGCTGCGGCAGCGCGCGCGCGATAACGGCGATCAGCACGGCCATCAATACCGCCGAGATGCCGAACACTGCGCGCCAGCCGAACGCCGCCGCCACGAAGCTCGAAAACGGCCGCGCCAGCATGATGCCGGCGAGCAGGCCGGCCATCACGTTGCCGACGACCTTGCCGCGCGTCGCGTCGGGCGCGAGGTGCGACGCGAACGGCAGCATCACCTGGGCCGCGACCGCGCACACCCCGATCATGAACGACGCGGCCAGAAAGGTCGTCGCCGAACCCGATGCCGCCGCGCCGACCAGGCCGATCACCGCACCGCCCATGGCCAGCAGGATCAGCCGGCGGTTCTCGACCACGTCGGCCAGCGGCACCAACAGGATCAGGCCGGCGCCGTAGCCGAGCTGCGTCAAGGTCATCACGATGCCCGCGAGGCCGGCATGCAGGTCGAGCGCCTTCGCGATCGGCTCGAGCAACGGCTGGGCGAAGTAGATGTTTGCCACGCAAAGGCCGCAAGCCACCGCGAAGAGCGTTGTCAGGCCGGTCGAGAGGCCGGGTGGCGACGAACCGGCAGCGGCAAGGCGGGAAGCAGCTGAGGTCATGGGGCTCGGCAGACGGCCGAATCGGTAGGAGGGCCGCATTTTCGGCCATCGCTTGCATCGATGTCAGCCGCGGGGCATTCGCGCGGCGCGAGCGCCGCGCAACAGCAGCGCAACGCGCGAAATGCGGCCGAAATCACGCACTGCATCAGCGACCGATCCCCTGCCGCAGATGCGACGCTATGCCACTCACGCTGCTCACCTCACGACCCATGCTTGCTGCCATGCCTGCCTCCACCACCGCCGCCATCCCGCTCACCGCCAACACCACGTTGAAAGACTCGATTGCGTGGGCGAGCGACCTGCCTGCGCTGCCCGCGGCGCTGCTCGACCTGCTCGCGCTGGTCGGCTCGGACGATGTCGACATCGACGAGCTCTGCGCCCGCATCTCGGTCGACATGGCGCTCACCGCCAAGGTGCTGCGGCTGGCGAATTCGTCGTTCTACGGCGGCCGCGGCGCGGTGACTTCGGTCGATGCGGCGATCGCGCGCGTCGGCTTGCGCATGGTCAAGGGCATCGTCGGCGCCGCGGCGGCCAGCGGCACGATCAAGCCGCCCGCCTGCAAGGGCTTCGACTTCACCGCGTTCTGGCGCCATGGCGTGGCCACCGCGACGGCCGCACAGGCGCTCGCTTTCGCGACCGGCGCCGACCCGTCGACCGCGTTCACCAGCGGCCTGCTGTACCGCATCGGCCAGCTCGTGCTGGCAGCGCAGGTGCCGGCCGAGTTCGCCGAGACGCTGGCGCGTCGCGCGGCGAGCGGCGGTGATGCACTGCTGATCGAGCGTGCGGTGCTCGGGGTCGACCATGCCGTGGTTGGCGCGCGCATCGCCGCGCATTGGCGGCTGCCGGCTGCGATCGTCGCAGCGCTGTCACAACAAGACCTGCCGCTCGCGCGCGGTGCATCGCCCACGCTCGGGCAGATCGCCGGTGCGGCCGATCGTTTGATAGAGGCCTTCGAGACCGGCGAGGACACGGCCGCGATCGCTGTGGGAACGGCCATCGAGGCATGGGCCGCCGCGGGCGCGCCGTTGTCGTTCTGGGGGCGCACCGCGCTCGATGCTTCGCACCAGGCCGAAGCGATCAGCAGTGCGCTGACGGGCTGAGTATGAATCCGTCGGGCCGGAAGAAGCGCTGCTTATCGCGCTCTATTTCGAGCCTCGCACCACGCCGCACCGATCGATGATGACGCAAACGACCGGAGCCCCGCCATGATGCGTTCCCTGTGGATTGCCAAGACCGGCATGGAAGCCCAGCAGACCCAGCTGGACACCATCTCGCACAACCTCGCCAACGCCTCGACCAACGGCTACAAACGGTCGCACGCGGTGTTCGAAGACCTGATGTACCAGAACCTGCGCCAGGCCGGTGCCAACAGCACCGACCAGACCACCTTGCCGACCGGTCTGCAGCTCGGCCTCGGCACGCGTGCGGTCGCGACCTCGCGCAGCTTCGCGCAAGGCAACCTGCAGCAAAGCAGCAACCCGCTCGACGTGGCCGTCAGCGGCCAGGGTTTCTTTCAAGTGCAGATGCAGGACGGCACCACCGGCTACACCCGCGACGGCTCGTTCCAGGTGAGCGCGACCGGCCAGCTCGTGACCAACAACGGCCACACCGTGCAGCCCGGCATCACGATCCCGGCGAACGCCACCAGCGTGACGATCGGCAACGACGGCACGGTCAGCGTGTTGCTGCCGGCACAAGCTGCGCCGCAGACTGTGGGCAAGCTGCAGACCGCGAACTTCATCAACCCGGCCGGCCTCGACCCGCTCGGCCAGAACATCTACGCCGAAACAGCCGCCTCGGGCACGCCCAACACCGGCACGCCGGGGCAGAACGGACTGGGCATCGTGCAGCAGGGCTTCGTCGAGACCTCGAACGTCAACGTCGTCGAAGAACTCGTCGGCATGATCCAGACGCAGCGCGCCTACGAGCTGAACTCGAAGGCGATCAAGACGTCGGACGAGATGCTCGCCCGACTCACCCAGTTGTGATGCGCGCCATGGGCCGATCGACCGCGCTCGCGCTGGCCATCGCTTGCATCGCGCTCACCGGATGCGAAACGATGAGCGAGACGCTCAACAAGCGCCCGCCGGTCGATGTGCTCAAGACCGAGGCGGTGCGGCCGCAGCCGGTGATCGTGGCGGTCGCGAACAACGGCTCGATTTTTCAGGCCCACCAGTACCGGCCGCTGTTCGAAGACCACCGCGCGCGACTGGTCGGCGACACGATCACGGTGCAGATCGTCGAGAAGGTCAGCGCGACGCAAAAGAGCACCAGCTCGATCGACAAGACGGGCGGCCTCGCGGCCGGCGTGACGGCGATTCCCGGCTTCGCGGCGAACTCGTTCGGCCCGGCCCGTGCCACGCTCGGCGCGACATCGAGCAACACTTTCGCCGGCAAAGGCAGCACCGAGAACAGCAATGATTTCTCCGGCACGATTACCGCGACAGTGATCGACGTGCTGCCCAACGGCCACCTGATCGTCTCGGGCGAGAAGCAAATCGGCGTAAACCACAACGTCGACGTGTTGCGTTTTTCGGGCCAGATCGACCCACGCGCCATTCAAGCTGGCAACAGCGTCGCCTCGGCGCAGATCGCCAACGTGCGCATCGAGCAGCGCGGCCGCGGCCAGCAGGCCGATGCGCAGGGAATAGGCTGGTTGGGACGCTTCTTTTTGAACGTTCTCCCCATTTAGGTTTGCCCAGAATCGGGTTCATCCACCGATGGCCCGCCATGATCAACACCGAAAAACTCATCCGCTCGCTGATCACACTCGCCGCCGTGGCGGCTTCTGCCGCGCTCTGGTGGCCGGCACCGGCCCAGGCGATGCGGCTCAAGGAAGTCGCCAGCGTGCAAGGCGTGCGCACCAACCAGCTGGTCGGCTACGGTCTTGTCGTCGGCCTCGACGGCACCGGTGATCAAACCACGTCGACCCCGTTCACCACGCAAAGCTTGAACGCCCTGTTGCAGCAGATGGGCGTGACCGTGCCGGCCGGTACCAGCATGCAGGTCAAGAACATCGCCGCGGTGATGGTCACTGCGCAACTGCCGCCGTTCGCGCAGCCGGGCCAGCAGCTCGACGTGACCGTTTCGTCGATGGGCAACGCCAAATCGCTGCGCGGCGGCACGCTGATCGCCACGCCGCTCAAAGGCGCCGATGGCCAGATCTACGCGCTCGCGCAGGGCAACCTGATCATCGGCGGCGCGGGCGCCTCGGCCGCGGGTTCGAAGGTGCAGGTCAACACGCTCAACGCCGGCCGCGTGCCCGAGGGCGCGACCGTCGAGCGCGCGGTGCCCACGCCTCTGAATCAGGGCGAGTACCTGCAGCTCGACCTGAACGCGAACGACTACAACACCGCGCGCGAAGTGGCGCGCGCCGTCAACGCGAAGATGGGCGCCGGCGTGGCACAGGCGATGGACGGCCGGGTCGTGCGTGTGCGCATGCCCGAGAACACCGATGCGCGCGTGGCCTTCATGGCCGACATCGAAAACCTGCCGCTCGAACTCGCCGCGCCGGCCGCCAAGATCGTCATCAACGCGCGCACCGGCTCGGTCGTCGTGAACCAGATGGTCACGCTCAACCCGTGCGCGGTGGCGCACGGCAGCCTGTCGGTCACGATCAATTCGACACCGCTGGTGAGCCAGCCGGGGCCGCTCTCGAACGGCACGACCGTCGCCCGCGACAAGGCCGACATCACGATCACACAGGCACCGGGCTCGCTGATCCAGTTGCCGGCAGGCACCAAGTTGGCCGATGTGGTCAAGGCACTCAATTCACTCGGCGCGACGCCGCAAGACTTGCTCGCGATTCTTCAAGCAATGAAGACCGCAGGCGCGCTCAACGCCGAAATCGAAGTGATCTGACATGGCGATCTCCGGCATGTCCAGTACGTCCAGCACCACGGGCGACACCGGCGCACTCGATGCGCTGCGCGATCCGTCGGGCAGCGCGTTGCGTGCGCGGGCGGCGACCGATCCGAAGGCGGCGATCAAGATGGCCGCGAAGCAGTTCGAGGCGATGTTCATGCAGCAGTTGATGAAGAGCATGCGCGAATCGTCGCTCGGCACCGGCATGCTCGAGAACTCGGGCACGCAGATGGGCACCGAGATGCTCGACACCCAGCTCGCGAACAAGATGAGCGGTGTCTCGGGCGGCTTGGCCGATGTGATCGCGCGTCAGCTCGAGCGTCAGATGAGCGGCCCAATCGGCGCCATCCAGCCACTCGCCGCCGTGCCCGCGGCGGGCGCCGCCGGTGCGCCGGCGGCCAAGGTGTCCAGCATCAAGCCGAGCCAGCAAGAGTTCCTCCGCATGCACACCGAATCTGCCGCCGGTGCCGAGGCGCAAACCGGCATTCCTGCCGCCTTCATGGTCGCGCAGGCGGCGCATGAATCGGGCTGGGGCAAGCACGAGATTTGCAACGCCGACGGCACGAGCTCGCACAACCTGTTCGGCATCAAGGCCGGCGCCTCGTGGCGCGGCAAGGTCACGCAGGTGCTGACGACCGAAGTGATCGACGGCCAGCCGCGCAAGGTGATGGCCAAGTTCCGCGCCTACGAGAGTTACGACGAATCGTTTCGTGACTACGCGCAGCTGATGAAAGACAACCCGCGCTACTCGAAAGTGGTGGCTGCCGGCAACAACGCGCAGGGCTTCGCGCAAGGCCTGCAGCGCGCCGGCTACGCCACCGACCCGGCCTACGCCGACAAGCTGACCCGCGTGATCAACACCACCTTGCGCATGCAGCGCGCATCGCTGCGCGCTCCCGACAGCGTGGCCTGAGGAAAATTCATGAGCGCATTGATGTCGATCGGCAAGACGGCGATGTTCGCCAACTACGCCGCGCTGCAAACCGCCAGCAACAACATCGCCAACGCGAACACGCCGGGGTATTCGCGCCAGACTGCCCAGCTCGCCGATTCGCCTGGCCAGTTGACCGGCGTGGGCTTCTTCGGCAAGGGCGTGACCGTGACGACGATCGCGCGCTCGTACGACAGTTTCCTCACCCACCAGGCCGTTGCCAGCGGCTCGAACGCCGCTGCCGATGCCGCCCGGCTCGACAAGCTGAGCCAGCTCGAAGAAGTGTTCCCGATCGGCAAGCAAGGCATCGGTGCGGCCGCCGGCAACCTGCTCAACGCGTTCGTCGATGTCTCGAACAACCCGAGCGATTCGTCGGCGCGCCAAGTGGTGCTCGGCCAGGCGCAGGAGCTGTCGTTTCGCGTGCGCGCAGCGGGTGACCAGCTCAGCACGCTGCAGGCCGGCGTGACACAAGACGTGAAGGCCTCGGTCGCGAGCCTGAACACGATGGCCGGGCAGGTCGCGAACCTGAACGCCCAGATCGCTGCGACCAAAGGCACCGGCCAGCCGCCGAACCAGTTGCTCGACGAGCGCGACCGGCTCGTCGGCCAGATCTCGTCGGTGATCAACGTCACCAGCATCCAGGCCGATGACGGCAGCGTCGGCCTGTTCATCGGCGGCGGCCAAAACCTCGTGCTCGGCGCCAACGCGAACACGGTCGGTGCGGTGCCCGACACCTTCGACCCCTCGAAGGTCATGCTGACGATGACCGAAGGCGCCGTTCAGCGGCTGATCCCGCCCGACAGCCTCGCGGGCGGCTCGCTCTCGGGCTTGCTGAAGTTCCAGAACGAAGACCTCGCGGCGGCGAAGAACCTGGTCGGCCAGCTCGCCACCGCGGTCGCCGGCGCGGTCAACAAGCAGCAGTCACTCGGCCTCGATCTCGGCCAGCCGGCACGCGTCGGCGCACCGATTTTCTCGGTCGGTGCGGCGCGCGTGTTGGCGGCTTCCGGCAACAGCGGCAACGCCGCGCTGAGCCTCGTGGTCGACGATGCCTCGAAGGTGCAAGCGAGCGACTACGCGATGAGTTTCGACGGCAGCGCCTACACGCTGACCCGGTCGAACGACAAGACCGCCGTGCCCGGCAGCCCGTTCACCGTGGCGCAACTCGCCGCAGGCGTGCGCTTCGACGGCGTCACCCTGCAACTCACCGGCGGCGCTGCCAACACCAGCGACCGCTTCGTGCTGCAACCTGTGGCGGTCGCGGCGCAGAACATGCAGACCGTGCTCGCGAGTCCGAACGGCATCGCGGCAGCATCGCCGTTCACCGGCAGCGTCGCCGTCGACAACAAAGGCACGGCGACGATCGCGTCGCTGACGGCGGTCGACCCGTCGTACAACGGCGCACTCAGCGGCACCCTCGCGTTCACGTCCGCGACCGGCGCTTTCACGTGGACGCCGAGCGCGGGCTTGCCCGTCACCGGCCAGTGGACGGCCGGCTCGCCGATCGCCATCAACGGCATCGAGTTGCAACTCGCCGGCGTGCCGCAACTCGGCGACAAGATCACGGTGGTGCCGACCGTCTCGGTCAGCTCGAACAACGGCAACGCGCTGGCATTCGCGGGCTTGGGTGACCGCGGCATCGTCGCGGCGAGCGGCGGTGCCGGCAACAGCGCCGGTGGTCAGACCGTGACCGGGGCTTACGCGGCCGCGCTTGCCGACATCGGCGTGCGTGTGCAAGGCGGCAAGACCGCGTCGACCATCTCGACCGCGGCCGCCAACCATGCCGAAACAGCGCGCTCGAACAAGGCGGGCGTCAACCTCGACGAAGAGGCGGCCAAGCTGATCCAGTTCCAGCAGAGCTACCAGGCCGCGGCGAAGATTCTTCAGGTGGCCCAGCAGATCTTCGACACGATGCTGCAAGTCGCCGCGCGCTGACCTCGAAGCAAATAATTTTCAATCAGGGTGACCCATGAGAATCAGCACCGCCAACGGCTTCAACACCGCGATCGACTCGCTGATGGAGCGGCAAGGTTCGCTCGGCGAAACGCAGATGCAGATGACCACCGGCAAGCGCGTCAACCGCGCGAGCGACGATCCGGCTGCCGCGGCGCGCTCCGAGCGTGCGCAGGCGTCGCAGGCGCGCACGGTCGCGACCCAGCGCGCCGTCGATGCGAGCGACACCGCGATGACGCTGACCGAAGGCGCGCTCGGTGATGCCGACAAGCTGATGCAGGAGGCGCGCGAGGCACTCGTCGCTGCCGGCAACGCCACCTACAGCGACACCGAGCGTGCCGGCGTGGCCGACAAACTTTCGGGCCTGCGCCAGCAACTGCTCGCCGTGGCCAACCGCAGCGATGGCGCGGGCAATTACCTGTTCGGCGGGCAGAGCTCGACCGAAGCGCCGTTCTCCGATGCGCCTGGCGGCGTGCAATTTCAGGGCAGCGCGGGCGCCTCGCAATCGGCATCCGGCAACGCGCTGCCGCTCAGCCTCGACGGCAGTTCGGCATGGATGACGGCACGCACCGGCAACGGCGTGTTCGCGACCAGCGCGACCACCGCCACCGGCTCGGCCTGGATCGATGCCGGCAAGGTGACCAACCCGGCGCTGCTCACTGGCTCGACCTACAGCGTGCAGTTCAGCATCAGCGCGGGCGTCACCACGTATTCGGTGCTGAAAGACGGCGCCGCCACTGCGCAGACCAACCTCGCCTTCACGCCGGGCCAGTCGATCCAGGTCGACGGCATGTCGGCCGCGATCTCGGGCGCGCCGGCCAACGGCGACGCCTTCGGCCTCACGCCGGCAACCTCGACCCTGACCGTGTTCGACACGCTCGACAAGGCAATCGCCGCACTCAAAACACCCGGCCGCAACGGCACGCAAATTCAGCAGAGCAATGCCACCGCGCTCACCAACGTCGATTCGGTGATGGGCCAGCTGAGCAGCGCACGCAGCGCCGTCGGCGCGACCATGAACCGCATCGATTCGGTGACCGATCGCCTCTCGGCCTTGAAGCTCTCGAGCAAGACCGAACAATCGAACGCCGAAGACGTCGACATGACCGAGGCGATCTCCGACTTTTCGAACAAACAGACCGGCTACGATGCGGCGCTGAAGGCGTACTCGATGGTGCAGCGCCTCTCGCTGTTCAACTACCTCAATGGCTAGGACCCGACGTGAGTGATCAGGCAATCCTCGGCCAGGTGGCGCTGGGCTACTCACCGTTCATCGACCGCAACCGGGCCGTCACCGCCACGCGGTTGACGGTGTTCCCGCTGCGGCCCGATGCGGTGCTCGATGTCGGCCAGTTGCTGCACGAGGTCGGCAATGTGTGGCCCGCGACCGGCGCGCGCGTGTCGCTCAACGTCGTTAGCGAGACCTTGCTGCAGGGCCTGATGCTCGCGCAGCCTTCGGCCAATTTGATGGTCGAAGTGCCGGCGTTCATGGCGGTCGACCCGGTCAACGTCGATGCGTTGGTCGCGCTGCACGCCAACGGCAGCACCTTGCTGCTCAAAGGCCGGCCGCTGAAGGAGCTGCCGCGCCAAGTGCTGCCGTGTTTCAAGTATTCGATCGTCGACCTGGCCGACGACCGCCGCATCGGCGAGCCGACCGTGCCGCTGGGCATCACGCGCACGATCGGGCACGTGCAGTCGGGCGTGCGCACGGTCTCCGACATGGAAGCCTGTTTCGCGCGCGGCGCCGAAGCCGTGCTCGGTTGGCCGATCGACGATGCCGTCACGACCACCGCGGCGCGCAGCGGCAAGGCGGTCGCTGCACCGGGCATGGCGGCGATCGTCGAACTGATCAACCAAGTTGACAAGGAAGAATCGATCGAGCGGCTCGAAAACACGCTCAAGCGCGACCCGGCGCTCGCGTTCAAGTTGCTGCGCTACATCAACTCGCCGGCGTTCGGCCTGCGCGTGGAGATCAGCTCGTTCCGGCACGCGATCATGATGCTGGGCTACAAGCGCCTCAAGCGATGGCTCGCGCTGCTGCTCGCCACTGCCAGCAAAGACGCGAACCTGAAACCGGTGATGTTCGCTGCCGTGCGCCGCGGCCTGCTGATGGAAGAGCTGGTGCGCAGCAGCGGGGACGAAGAAATGCGCAGCGAGATGTTCATCTGCGGCGTGTTCTCGTTGCTCGACCGGATGTTCCAGCAGCCGTTTTCGCAGTTGCTCGATTCGATCCCGGTGCCCGAGCGCGTGCGCCAGGCGCTGGCCGAAAACACCGGGCCGTTTCAGCCTTACATCGAGCTGGTGCAGGCGGTCGAGGGCGAGGCGCTGTATGAGTTTCGCGGGGCGGCCGACAAATTGATGATGAGCGTCAGCGAGATCAACCGCGCCGAATTGCGCGCGCTGATGGCGGCGAGCGAGCTCTAATAAGTGACCACGCCCGAGCCGTGGTCGCGTGCGGCGGGCTGGCGCGAGTTCTTCGATTTATTGTCGGATGCAGTCGTCGTGCTCGACGGCCAAGCCCGTGTCGTGCTCGCCAACACCGCCGCGCTGCGGCTGCTGCCGTGCGAGGCGGGCGCGCCGATCGATCAGCTGTTACCCACGCTCGGCGCGCCGGCAATCGCATGGCTCTTGCGCGCGGTGGCCGGCGAAGGGGAGGGTGAGCGTGAGGGCAAAGGTGGCTCCTCGGCGCCGCGCGAGATCGAGCTCGCCGACGGCCGTACCGCCACGCTCGCCTGGCGCCGGCTCGACGGTCTGCACTCGGCCCTGCATGTGCTGCCGGTCGGCCCGGCACCACGCGCTGCCGCGCCGCTCACTGCACTGCGCGCGCAGCCGCTCGATGGCATGCGCGAGGGCATTGCGTTCCTCTGGGATTCGCCGTTCCCGACCTCGCTGCAAGGCCCGGACTTTCGCTTTGTGGATGTCAACGCCGCGTTCGCTGAATTTGTCGGCTGGCCGCATGCGCAAATCGTCGGGCGCGATGCGGTCGATTTCCAACCCGAGGCAGACCGGCCACGCATCCTCGCGGCGCGCGAGCGCCTGCGCGCCAGCCCCGCGCCGCGGCTGCCCGATCCAGCGATGGTCGAAACGCGCTTGATCGACTCAAGCGGTCGCGAACGCCGTTTTCGTGTCGCGCGCCGCAAGCTGATCGACGAGGCCGGCCAACCGCTCTACCTCGGCGTGCTGCAGGATTCGACCGCCGAGCACATCGCGCTCGAACGCGCCGACCGGTCGCTGCGCGAGCTCGACGACTGGTTCGATCTCAGCCCCGTCGGCATGGTGCTGCTCGACGAGCGCGGTCTGCTGTTGCGCAGCAACCCTGTTTTCGCAGCGCTCACCGGCATGCCGCCGGTCACGCTCGGCGACGCGCCGGCCGACCTGCGCGCGCTGCTCGGCTGGAACGATTCAACCGGCTTCGCAGGGCTCGAGCCCGGCTCGCTGCCGGTGCAACAGCAGGGCTGGGTCATGTCGGTCAGCGCAGGCACACGCCTGCTGCGCGCGGTGCTGCGCTGCTACCGCACGGCGGGCGGTCAGCGGCGCTACATGGCGATCGTCGAAGACCGCAGCGCCGAAGAAGAACGCGATCTGGCGCAGTCGCAAATCGGCGCGCTGATGGACACGGCCGGCGTCGGCCTTGCGACTTTTCAAGAGTCGTCGGGCTGGGTGCGCCTCGCGCACAGCGGCCGCAGCCAGGCCGACGGCGCCACGGCCAGCAGCGCGGCGCTGCAAAGCATCGGCCGCGACATCGTCGTGCCCGAATCGTTGGCCGAGTTCGAGCGCCTGCAAGCGGCGTTGCGCGCCGCCGAGCGGGCCGAAGTGCGCTACGGCGTCGAGCACCCCGAGCTCGGCCGGCGCTGGCTGCTCACGCGGGTCGAGCCGGCCACGCTCGCCTCCGGCAAGCGCACGACCTCGGTCGTCACGCTCGACATCACCGAACAGCACGAGACGCAGCAGCGCACCGAGCAATTGCTGCACGAACTCGGCACGATTCTGGAGAGCACGACCACCGGCATCGCCTACCTGCGCGGCGACGTGCTGGTGCGCTGCAACCGGCGCTTCATGGCGATGCTCGGCGTGGCCGATGGCAGCGTGGTCGGCCGCACGCTCGAAGAACTTTTCGCGGGCACCGACCTTACCGGCCGCATCGTCACCGACGCTTGGCAGGCGCTGACCGAAGGCACGATCTACGAAACCGAATTCGATGTGCCGACCGGCGCGGCCGACACCGACCCGGCCGGCGGCCGGCGCTGGTATTCGCTCTCGGTGCGCCGCACCGGCCCGGCCGAAGGGCTGCCCGAAGCGATCGCCGTGCTGGCCGACATCACGCGGCTGAAGGTGCAGCAGCGCGAGCTCGAAACGCTGGCGCGCGACCGGGAATTGATGTTCAGCCTGTCGGGCGTGGGCATCGCGTTCTTGCGTGACGGCCGCCTCCAGCGCGCCAACCAGGCGCTCGCGCAACTGGCGGGCTGCAGCGTGGCCGAGTTGTCGACGCTGGCGCCGGCCGAGCTGTTCGCCGATCGCGAGGCGTACGAGCGCGGATGGGCCGATGCCGAGCCGCAGTTGCGCGAGCACGGTCACTGGACCGGCGAGTACCAAATGCGCACCCGCGACGGCCGGCTGCTGTGGGTGCAGGTCAGCAAGCGGCTCGTCACGGTGGGTGACCCGGCCGGCGGCATCATCGCGTCGTACGTCAACGTCGATGCGCGGTACCGTGCCGAGCGCGCGATCGCGCTGCAAGCGGGGCGCACGCGCTCGATCCTCGATTCGGTGCTGGTGGGCATCGTCACGGTCGGGCCGCAGGGCATCGAGTGGATGAACCGTTCGGCGCGGCGCATGTTCGGCGGCGACCTGGCCGAATTCGTGAACCTGCCGATCGCGACGGTCGCGAGCGCCGACCCGGCGCACCCGTTTTTGCGCACCGAGTACCTCACCGAGCTGGTCGAGGGCCAGGCCGAGACCTTCGAGTGCCGGCTGCAGGGTCGCGACGGGCGCGAGTTCTGGGTTGTCGGCAACGTCGTCTCGACCGCGCGCGAATCGACCGGCCGGCAGCTCACCTATGCGCTGCTCGACATCGAGCGCCGCCGCGCGGCCGAGGCCCGCATGTCACAGGCGCAAGCGCAGCTGCAACGCATCATCGAAGCCGCGCCGCTCGCGATCACGTTGCGCGATGCACGCACGCTCGAGGTGGTGCAGATCAACGGCGTGGCCGCGGCGAACCGCCGCACCACACCCGAGGCGCTGATCGGCTGCACACCCGAGCAGATGTTCGATGCCGAGACCGCAGCGCAGCGCCGCCGCGACATGCTGCAGGCGCTGGCCTCGCCCGAAGTCAGCAAATACGAGTACCGCTCGGAGCGAGACGGCGAGCCGCGCCTCTGGGACGCCCGCTACCTGCCACTCGCGACGACGCCCGGCGCGCCGCCCGACCAGTTGCTGCTGGTCGCAACCGACGTGACCGAACAGCGCGCCGCACAAGAGGCGCGGCTCGAAGCCGCGATCGCGCAGCGCGACATGCTGGTCAAAGAAGTGCACCACCGCATCAAGAACAACCTGCAGGGCGTGGCCGGCCTGCTGCAGCAGATCGCGCAACGCAAGCCCGAGGTCGCGGGGCCGATCGCCGAAGTGGTGAGCCAGGTGCAGGCGATCGCGCAGGTCTACGGGCTGCAGGTCGGCGAGAGCGGGCCGCTGCAATTGACGGGCGTGGTCGGCGCGATCACCGCGTCGGTGCAGCGCACGTTCGGGCGGCCGATCAGCTTCGAGGTGAGCGGCGCGACCGCACCGCAGTGGCTGCTGCCCGAGGCCGAATCGATTCCGATCGCGCTCACGCTCAACGAGCTGCTGACCAACGCCGTCAAGCACAGCGCCGCCATGCCCGAGGCCGAGATCGGCTGCACGCTCGCCTGCACCGACGACGCCGTGACGGTCGTCATCGACAACGCGGGCGCGCTGATCGAGGGCTTCAACTTGGCCCGCATCCCTGGCGGCGTGTCGGGCCTGGGTTTGGTTCGGGCGTTGTTGCCGCGGCGCAGCGCCAGTTTGACGATCGAGCAGCGCGCCGATCGGGTGGTCGCGACCGTCCTGTTGCGGCCGCCGGGCGTGACGCGCGCCGGTGCGGCGTGAAGCCAGGATGCGCGTGCGCAGAATCCCCTGATTGCGCGGGATCGACCCACGGGTGCGCGCGCGGCATTCACGGACAATCCGAAGGATGAGCCCGAACAGAAAAGGAACGATCCTGGTGGTCGACGACGACCGCCTGGTGCTGGCCACGTTGGCGCATGGCCTGTCGCAGGCCGGCTACGACGTGATCGATGCGGACAACGGCGACGACGCGATTCTTCTCGCGCGTGAGCACCGCCCCGATCTGGCTTTGCTCGACATCCGCATGCAAGGCATGAGCGGCTTCGACGTTGCGGCCTACCTGCGCGAGTATTGCCAGATTCCCCTCATGTTTTTGTCGGCGTTCGCCGATGAGCAGACCGCGGCGCAGGTCAAGGCGCTCGGTGCCGTCGCCTACCTGGTCAAGCCGCTCGACATCGGCCAGATCCTGCCGGTCGTCGACACCGCGTTCGCGAACCTCGTGGTGCGCGTCGATGCAGCGCCGGTCGCGGCCCAAGCCGCACCCGTCGAGGTGTTGCCGTCGCCCGAAGTGATGATGGCCATCGGCGTGCTGATGCACCGGTTCTCGTTGACGCGCTGCGCCGCGTTCGAGCGGCTGCACCGCCTCGCCAGCGCCGAAAAATTGTCGATCGACGTGCAGGCCGAACGGCTGCTCGCAGCGGTCGAACTGCTGGCGTTGCCCGCGGCCGGCTGACCCCGACCCTCGACGCGTCAGCCCTCCGTGCCGCCGCCCTGCGGCAACGAGAAGTGAAAGTGCGCTCCGCGGCCCACTGCAGCGTCACCCCAGATTTCGCCACCATGGCGGCGCACGATGCGCCGCACCGAGGCCAGGCCGATGCCGGTGCCGGGAAAATCGTTCGCGCTGTGCAGGCGCTGGAACACGCCGAACAGCCGATCGGCAAAACGCATGTCGAAACCCGCGCCGTTGTCGTCGACGCTGAATGTGTCGGCCTGGGTCGCGTGGCGTGCGAAACCGATGGCCGCGTGCTCGGCCTTGCCGGTGTACTTCCACGCGTTGCCGAGCAGGTTTTCAACCACCACGCGCAGCAGCGTGGGGTCTCCCTGAACCTGCATGCCGGGCTCGATGTCGAGTTGCACGGAGCGGTCGGGCCACTGGCGGCGCAGGTCGTCGGCCACATATCCGGCCAGCTGCGACAAATTGACCGGCTGGTTCGCGAGCGGTTGCGACGAAAGCTTCGACAGCGCCAACAGCGCGTCGATCATGTTGTTCATGCGCGATGCGGCGGCGAGCACGCGGTCGAGGTGGTCGTTGCCGACGCGGTCGAGCAAGCGGCCGTAGTCTTCCTTGACGATCTTCGTAAAGCCTTCGACGACACGGATCGGCGCACGCAGATCGTGCGAGACGGTGAAGCTGAACGACTCGTGGTCGAGCGCCGATACGAGCGCGGCCGGGCGCGGCGCAGCGGCCACCGGCGCCGCCCTTGCAGCGAGTTCGCGAAACGTGCCGTGGTAGCCCGCGAACAGCCCGCTCGCGTCGCTGTAAGCGCGGCCGCGCAACTGCCCACGGCGCGGCGCGGCGCTGCCGGCGCCGACGAGTTCGACCTCGATGTCGTCGAGCGCGGCCGCACGCGCGAGCATGGCCTGCACAGCGGTACCGTCGGTCGGTTTGAACTGGTCCAACAGCGGTGCCGGCAACAGCGCGGGCGTGGGCCACGATGCGGCCGGTGCACCGTGGGGCGGGCGCACAGAGACGACGCGGTGTTGCGCGTCGCTGTGCCACAGCCACACGTCGAGCAGCGGCTCCAGGCACGCGGTGCGGGCGCGTGCCTCGCGCAATTGCGCATTCAAGCCGGCGTGAGCCCGGGCGACGCGGAACGCAAGCGCGGCGCCGACCACCACCGCAACCGAAAGGAGCGCAGCGAGCGCGGCCAGCACACTCATCGGCACGACGGGCACGCCCACCTGCGGCAGCGCTGGGCTCGCGCTGCCGGCCTGAACAGTGGCCTGAGCGCTGGCCCGTGCTGGCTGCAATGCCGCGGCCAGCACGCCCCAGCCGAGTGCCCACCACGCACTCGTTCGGCGCAAATTCGCCCTGATGCCACCGACAAAAATCATGCGTTGAATTGTACGTAGCCGCTGGTTCGGACGAAGAAGGCGTGCCAGGGTGCCCGCACGAACCCAGAGTTAAAGTTTTGGGGGAAGATGCCGAAAATTCAGCAGGGGCGCGTGCGCCGGCCTGCTCCGTGGGCTTCGCAAAGCGATGCCGGGTGGCCCGATGACGCGGCGTAGGAGACAATTCGCGTGGACCGTGACCGACGCGCAAGCGTCGGCCTCGAAACAGCACTGATGTCGTCGCGCGAGCCGGGTTGCCGGGCGACGGAGAGTGGTTTCGCAGAATGGGTTTTCATGATCACCGTTTCAAGCCATTTTTACCGGGGCGGATGTCCGCGATGCTGAGCCAGCCGCCGCGCCCGCGCACGCTGATCGACGCCACCGAAGCCACCGTCTCGTCACCGAGCGGCGCTTGCCCATCGGTGCTCGACGCCGCTGCCCTCGCGCGGCTGACCGAACTCGACCCCAAGGGCGAAAGCCGGTTGCTCGAGCGGGTGATGCAGGCCTTTCAAAGCTCGCTCGCGCGCTTGCGGCCGCAACTCGAGGCCGCCAGACGCGACGGCGACCGAGCTGTGATCCGGATGGTTGTGCACACGGTCAAGTCGTCGTCGGCCAGCATCGGTGCGACCCTCGTCTCGCAGCTGTGCGGCCAAATCGAAACCGCGATCCGCGATGGTGCCGATGCCGATGCCGATCTGAACGCTTCGCTGACTGCCCTCAACCATGCGTTCGACGCCGCTTCAGGCGCAATCGACGCGCTGTTGAAAGCCCGTGCGTGAACGCCCGCCCGACCACCGCCGAAGACGACCTGCCCGCGCAGCCGAAGGTACTTCTGGTCGACGACGACGAGGTCAACCTGCTGCTCACGTCGATCGCGCTACGCGAGCGCGGCTTCGCGATCACCGAGGCCAGCAGCGGCGAGCAGGCGATCGCGATTTTGGCCGACTGGTTGCCCGATGTCGTCGTGCTCGACGCGGTGATGCCCGGCCTGGACGGCTTCGAAACCTGCCGCGAACTGCGCGTGCTGCCCGGCTTCGAATCGCTGCCCGTGCTGATGCTGACCGGCCTCGACGACGACGCCTCGATCACGCGCGCCTACGAAGCCGGCGCGACCGATTTTTTTGTCAAGTCCACGCAGTGGAGCCTGCTCGCCGGGCGCCTGCGATATCTGTTGCGCGCCTCGCGCACGCGCGCCGAACTCGAGCGCAGCAAGTCACGTCTCGCGCGTGCGCAAGACCTCGCGCGCATGGGCAGTTTCGACTGGCGCCGTGGCCACGGCGGGCCGGTGTTCTCGGTCGAGGGGCTGCGCGTGTTCGGCCTTGGCCCGAACGACGAGCTCGCGTTTCGTCCGCTGCTGCGCATGTTGTCGCAAGACGATCGCGAAGGGCTTGTGCTGGTGCTGCACGAAGTGATGAAGCACAGCACCGTGCTCGCAACCGACATTCCCACCACCTTGCGTGACGGCCGCGCCCGCATCGTTCACGTCGAGGCCGAACCGGAGTTCAACGAGCACGGTAACCTGACCGGCTACAGCGGCATCGTGCAGGACGTGACCGATCGCCGCCTGGCCGAAGACAAGATCCGCCACCTCGCGAACTTCGACGTGCTGACCGGCTTGCCCAATCGTCGCCAACTGATCTGGCGTGCCGAGCGCGCGCTCGAACACGGCCGGCGCCTGAACCATCAAGTGGCGCTGCTGCTGATCGACCTCGACCGCTTCAAGATCATCAACGACACGCTCGGCCACGGTGCCGGCGACGAGTTGCTGATGGAGGTGGCGCGGCGCTTGCGGTCGTGCGTGCGCCACTCCGACCAGGTCACCGAGAGCTCGATCGAATCGCTCGGCTCGCGCTCGCACCGCTCGCTCGAAGCCGTCGGCCGCCTGGGCGGCGACGAGTTCGTCGCGCTGCTGCCCGAGGTGGCCGACGAGCGCGACGCCGAACGCGTCGCCTCGCGCATCCTCGACCTGATGCGCGAGCCGATCTTCGTCGGTGGGCAGGAGTGCTTCGTCACTGCCAGCGTCGGTATCGCGCTCTACCCGCGCGATGGCCTCTCGGTCGCCGACCTGATGCGCAACTCCGACGTGGCGATGTACTCGGTCAAGTCGGCCGGGCGCAATTCGGCATCGCTGTATCGCCCGGCGCTTGCCGGCCAGGGGCGCGAGAAACTCGAACTCGAAAGCGCGTTGCACAAGGCGATCGAACGCGACGAACTGGTGCTGCACTACCAGCCCAAGGTCGACGTGCGCGGCGCCAAGATGGTGGGTGCCGAGGCGCTGATGCGCTGGCGCCGCAACGGTGTACTCGTGCCGCCGCTCGAGTTCATCCCGCTTGCCGAAGAAACCGGTTTGATCGTGCCGATGAGCGAGTGGGCGATCCGCGAGGCGGCGCGCCAGGCGCGCATTTGGCAAGACAGCTTCGGTTTCGCCGATTCGATCGCCGTGAACCTGCCGAACCGGATGTTCGAGCGCACCGACCTGGTCGAGTACATCCACAACGCGGTCACGCAGTACGGCGTGCCGCACCACGCGATCGAGCTCGAGATCACTGAGACCGGTTTGATGAAAGACCTGCAGAACGTGATCCCGTCACTGCACCGGCTCAACGAGATCGGCGTCGAGATCTCGATCGACGATTTCGGCACCGGGTACTCGTCGCTCGCGTATCTGACGACGCTGCCGATCAGCGAGCTCAAGATCGATCGCAGCTTCGTGCGCGACCTGGGCATGACGCCGCAGAGCTCGGCCGTCGTTACCGCGATCATCGCGCTGGCGCGTTCGCTCGGGCTGCGCGTGATCGCGGAAGGCGTCGAGAACCTGCGCCAGATGGAGGTGCTGCACCGCCTCGGCTGCGGCGTGATGCAGGGGTTTCTGTTCAGTCGGCCGCAACCACCCGAAGACATCGAGAAGTGGCTGCAGCAGACGATCCTGCCGCGCAAGGCGCCGTGGATCGGTAAGGCCGGCACGGCAGACAGCGGCGAGATGGGTGAAGTGCTGAAATTTGCCGATGGCCGCGACCCTGCGCGCAGCAAGCCGGAGGTCTGACCGCATGGAGGCGACCCGACCCGCCGCGCTGAGCCCGACATCCAGCGCCGAACCCGACAACGGCCCGGCGATCGCGGGGCTGATCGAGCGCATCGTGCGCGGCATCGAACGCGGCAGCCGCGGCTGGACCATGGCACGCAAGAAAGACAGCCTGCAACGCGTGCTCACCGGTAGCCGCAGCGACGCCAAGCGCCTGCAGCAACGGCTCACACAACTCGTCGCGAGCTGGGACTCCGATGCCGGCGAGGCCGAAGTGGCTGCGCCCGTCGTCGGCGAAGAAACCGTCTTCGCTGCATTGCCGGCCGAGACCATCACCGCCGCACTCGACGCGCCTGCGCCGCTGGCCTGGGGCCGTGCGGTCGATGCGCTCGGCGGCACCGTGCAGCTCGCGCTGCCGCCGCAAGACGATGCGCCGCACGCGCTCACCGCCGCGCTCGCCGCGCTGACCGACCGCTTCGGCAGTGAAGGCGCCACGCCGACGCTGATCGACGAGCTCGAAGCGCTGTGCGCCCGCGCGGCGCCGGTGCTGCAGCACCGCCACCACCTGCACGATCAGCTCAAGGTCTTGTGCGCCGAGTTGACGGCGAGCCTGACCGATCTGGCCGAAAACGACAGCTGGGCCAGGGGCCAGTGCGAGGCGATGCAGGTCAAGATCGACGAAGGGCTTTCGGCACGCGGCATCCGTGCCGTCAGCGAGTTGCTGCGCGACACGCGAGCGCGCCAAGGCCAGTTGCGTGACGAGCGCGCGCGCGCCCGCGACTCGCTCAAGGGCTTGATCAACCGCATGCTCAGCGAGCTCGACGAACTCGGTTCGCAAACCGGCAACTTTCACGACAGCGTCGGCCGGTATGCCGACGTGATCGAAAAAGCCGACTCGCTCGAAAGCCTGACCGGTGTGGTGCGCGAGATGGTCGAAGAAAGCCGCACCGTGCAGGCCCTGGTGCAGCAGACCCAGGCGCGGCTGCAGGCCGAACACGGCAAGGCGCAGGGGCTCGCGCAACGCGTCAACGAACTCGAGTCGGAGATGCAGCGGTTGTCGAGCGAAGTGTCGACCGACCAGTTGACGCAAATCGCGAACCGCCGTGGCCTGCTACAGGCGTTCGACGCCGAACGCGCGCGCCTCGAGCGCGCCGCCACGCCGCTGTCGGTCGGCCTGCTCGACATCGACAACTTCAAGCGCTTGAACGACGAACTCGGCCATGCCGCCGGCGACGAAGCGCTCAAGTCGCTCGCGGCAGTCGTCAGCAAAACCTTGCGGCCGACCGACCACGTGGCGCGCTACGGCGGTGAGGAGTTTGTGGTCTTGTTGCCCGACACCCCGGTCGACGAGGGCCAGCTGATTTTGACGCGGCTGCAGCGCACGCTGACCGGCGGTCTGTTCATGCACGAGCACAAGCAGGTGTTCGTGACCTTCTCGGCCGGCGTCACCGCGTACCGGCCTGGCGAGCGCATCGAAGACGCGCTCGAGCGCGCCGATCAGGGCCTGTACGAAGCCAAGCGCACCGGCAAGAACCGCACTTGCCTCGGCTGAGGCTGCGTTTGCGTTTGCGTCTGCGTTTCAGCAACCCTTGAGGTTTGCCGGGCCCGCGCCACTGCTCACCATTGCCAGCACCGCGCCGACTGCTTCGCGGTCGCTCAGCCGCTGGCGTTTGGCCAGCGCACTGGCTTGGGCCGCATGCGACTCCAGCGTGGTTTTGGTCGACAAACCGCTGCAGGCCAGCAGGTACACGATATGTCGCGAGGTGCCGAGCGTGGCGCCGCTGGTCGAGGCGACCCGCGGCCCCATCGCCATCAGGTCGTCGTAAGTCATGCCGATGCGCGGCGCGACTTCGCTGAGGTGCTTGGTCGCGGTGCGGCCCGCGAAGAAAACGACGATGAAAGCCACCGCCAAGCCGAGCCCGACGATCGTGGCGATGTACTTGGCCATGCCTGCTGCCCTGCGTTGAAGTTGTGGGATCGGTGCCCATGTGGGCTGTCGCGGATCGTACAGGCGCAGCGCCGACCGCGTCCACTGCGACAATGGCGGCGTTGCATCGCACGAGGCGCCCATGACCCAGATCCTGCTGCTCAACGGACCCAATTTGAATCTGCTCGGCACGCGCGAGCCGCAGCTTTACGGGCACGAGACGCTGGCCGATGTCGAGGCGCGGGCCAAGCAGATCGGCGGGGAGCGCGGCGCACTCGTCGAATGCTTTCAAAGCAACCACGAAGGCGCGTTGATCGACCGCATACAGGCCGCGCGGGCCGACGGCACTGGCTGGATCGTCATCAACCCGGGTGGCCTCACGCACACCAGCGTCGCGCTGCGCGACGCGCTGGCGGGCGTTGCGATTCCGTTCATCGAAGTGCATGTCTCGAACGTGTACGAGCGCGAGGCTTTCCGGCATTACTCGTTTTTGTCGGGCATCGCAGCCGGTGTGATCGTGGGCTTCGGCGTGGCCGGCTATGCGATGGCGGTCAACGCGGCGATCGACCGGGCATCATCGGCCTGAAGGGCAGAAAATTTCTGTAAATCAGGGGCTTCTCTGTCATCGCGGGTGACCGTTCGGCAGTTAGACACGCATCGGCCGCCCGCCCGCGGCGACCCTCTGTGGAGACCGCCATGTTTCAGACCAGACTGCTCATCGTTCCACTGGCGGCCGCGTTGCTGTCGGCCTGCATCGTCGCGCCGTACCCTTCACGCCGCGCGGTCTATTCGCAGCCCGTGCCGGTCGGCGTCCAGCCGGTGCCCTACGGCGGATACGGCAACTACGGCGACGAGGTCGTCGTCGTCGACATCGCACCGCCCGCGCCGTATGTCGAAGTCGTGCCTGTGATCCCGTATGCCGGCGCCGTCTGGATCGGCGGCTATTGGGGCTGGCGCGGCGGCCGGCATGCGTGGGTGAGTGGTCGTTGGGACCAGCCGCGTGCCGGCTACGGCTGGCGCCCGCACGCCTGGGTTCAGCAGGGCAGCCGCTGGCACCTGCACGCGGGCGGCTGGATCAGGGGCTAAAAAGTGTGAGCCCCTCGGCCAACGGGTACGTTGGCCGATCCCCCGTGGGGATGCAGGCCAGCGGGAGGGCCTCGCAGTGACCTCTCCTAGTCCCGCATCGCCTCGTAGACCGCCGCGGTCGTGTTGACCGCGTGCTCCGCGACCTGCGACGCGTTCGCCGCGAGCACATGCAGCGGGTAGGTGCCCGAGACGACACCGCCGCAGGCCACCTCGACCGCCCGCACCGCCGGTGGCAAGCCTTCGACGGCGTCGGCCAGGCAGTGCACGACCGAGCTGAAGCCGTTGGCGTCGAACAGCAAATCGCCCTCGGTCATCACGCGGTATTCGTACACGTCGTCGGTGCGGTGGATCTCGATGCGGACGATCATGCGGTTGGCCTCGTGGGTTCACGCCGAGCCCGGCGCGGCGGTTGAGTCGATGCTATGCCAGCAGCGCGGGCCAGCGGCACTGTGCGGCATACGCGGCCGAGTGCGGCCGTGGGTGCGGCATGATCGCAAGTCGGCGCGGTCACCAATCGCCGCGCAAACACGATGCCCAAGGTCCACAACCACTACGACAACCTCAAGGTCGCGCGCACCGCCTCGCCCGAGGAAATCCGCGCCGCGTACCGCGGCTTGACGCGCAAGCACCACCCGGATCGCAACCCCGACAACGCCGATGCCGAACGTGTGATGGCAGTCATCAACGTGGCCTACGACGTGTTGTCCGACCCGGTCAAGCGCAGCGAGCACGACCGCTGGATCGCACAGGCCGAAGCCGCGCACGTTCGCGCTGCGCGGCCGGTGCGCAGCCGGCCCACCGTGCACGCGCCGACCGATCGCTACCGGTACAGCCCTGACGCGTTCGAGCGGGCGCAGGCGCTGCGCCTGCGGCAGGTTCGCGCCGAACGCCGCGTGCGCCATGCCGTAGCTCACCTGACGCGACACCGCATCGCTTACGGCCTCGCGGCGGTCGCTGCGTTGTGCCTGGCGGCGGTCGGGTTGTCGGCGCTGCGCGCACCGGATCTGCCGTCGGCCACCGCCATGGCGCTCGCCGCCAGCACGCGGCACGTGGCCGGCTATGCGCGCGCGGCGAGCGCTCCGAACGGCGAGCGCTGGCCGCGCCTATCGGGCTACATCGACGGGTATGGGCAGATGAACAAGGACGGCCAGTCGAATGTCACGGTCGAGAACGCGCACAACGACACCGACATGTTCGTCAAGCTGTACTCGCTCGACGGGCCGACCGCCGTGCCGGTGCGCACCTTCTTCGTTGCAGCGCGCGATCGCTTCACGCTCGACGGGCTGACGGCCGGCACCTACGACCTGCGCTACCGCAACCTCGCCAGCGGCGAGCTCTCACGCTCGGCGGCGCTGATCATCGAAGAAGTGGTCACGCCGCAGGGCAAGCAACACAGCGCGATCGGCATCAAATTGTACAAATCGGTCGACGCCAACATGCAGGCCTACTCGCTCGGCGACGCCGATTTTTGAGTGGCGCGACGAGGGCGAACTGCCTCGCCGGGCGCGGTTGAACCGGGCGCTTCAGGCGACGATGCCCTTGGCGCGCAGCAAGGCGATCTGCTGCGCCGACAAGCCGATCTCTTGAAGCACCGCATCGGTGTCGTCACCGAGGTGCGGCGCGGACGTGCGCAGCGTGCCCGGCGTGGCCGAAAGCTTGGGCACGACGCCGGGCACGTCGAGCTCGTGACCGTCGCGTGTGGTCTGCTTCAAGATCATGTCGCGGGCGCGGAAATGCGGGTCTTCGTGGATGTCTTTCGCGGTGTAGACCTTGCCAGCCGGCACCCGCGCGGTACCGAGCAGTGCGAGCACCTCGTCGACGCGGCGCGCAAGCGTCCAGTGCCCGATCGCGGCGTCGATTTCGGCTACGCGTGCGACGCGACCGGCGTTGTCGGCGAGGTCGGTCGCGCGGCCGAGATCGTCGCGCCCGATCGCCGTCATCAGGCGTTTGAAAATGCTGTCGCCGTTGCCTGCGACCAGCACGTAGCCGTCAATGCAGCGGTAGGCGTTCGATGGTGCGATCCCCGGCAGCGCGCTGCCAGCGGCCTCGCGCACCACGCCGAACGCGCTGTACTCGGGAATCAGGCTTTCCATCACGTTGAACACCGCCTCGTGCAGCGCCACGTCGATCACCTGGCCCGTGCCGCCGTTGACCGTGCGGTGGTAGAGGGCGGTCAGCACGCCGATCGTGCCGTGCAGCGCGGCGAGCGTGTCGCCGATCGACACGCCCACGCGCACCGGCACGCGACCGGGCTCGCCGGTGAGGTGGCGCAAGCCGCCCATCGCCTCGCCGATCGCGCCGAAGCCGGGCAGGTCGCGGTACGGGCCGGTCTGGCCGTAGCCTGAAATCCGCAGCATCACGAGGCCGGGGTTGAGCGCGCGCAAGTCGTCCCAGCCCATGCCCCAGCCTTCGAGCGTGCCGGGGCGAAAGTTCTCGATCAGCACGTCGGCCTCGGCGATCAACTGGCGTGCGATTTGCTGGCCCTCGGCGGCACGCAGGTCGAGCGCGATCGAGCGCTTGTTGCGCGACGAGACCTGCCACCACACCGAGGTGCCGTCTTTGGTGTGGCGCCAGTTGCGCAGCGGGTCGCCGGTGCCCGGCGCCTCGATCTTGATGACGTCGGCGCCGAATTCGCCGAGCGTCTTGCCGGCGAACGGGCCGGCGATCAACTGGCCCATCTCGACAACGCGCAGGCCTTGCAGCGCACGGGGCGACATCGGCAACGCGCTGGGTTCGGACATCGGGTACTCGCGTTGGTGGAAGCGGTGAGATTCGAACTCACGGAGGAGTTGCCCCCTCGGCAGTTTTCAAGACTGCAGCCTTAAACCGCTCGGCCACGCTTCCCGGCTTAAAAACGACGAGTCCCGATTGTATCGAGCCGGTACCCGCCCCCTCAGAACTTGGCGGTCAGCGAGACCCTGAAGGAGCGAGATTCGATCGGATGGAAGTGGATGTCGGCAACTCCCTCGGCCGGTTCGCCGGGGAGCCTTGACGTGTAGTAGTAATCGATCGCCGAGACTTCGCGGTTCGTCAGGTTGAAGCCCTCCAGTTCTACCGTCAAGGCAGGGGTGATCTTGTAGCCGAGGCGGCCGTTGAGGCCCGAGGTGGCCTTGGACCGGACCGAGTTGTCTTCGATCAGCGGCCGCGGCCCGAAGTACCGGAGCTGCAACGCGCCGAACCACGGCCCGAGGTTGTCGACCGCGATCACGAGCGATGCCACACCCTCGACCGCACCCGGAATGCGGTTGCCCTCCGGCGCGTCACCACGAAAACGCGCCCGTGCGAAAGCGATGTCGGCGTCTACCGTCAACCAGTTGTCGAGCTTGTAGTAGTTCGCCAACTCGAAGCCGATGCGCCGGCTCGGCCGACCGGCCTGGGTGTTGCCCGCGTCGCCGACAAAGACGAGTTCGGACGCGAGATCGAGCCCGTACACCGACAACGCGGTCTGCAGGCCGGGCAAAACCGAAGTGCGAACGCCGAGCTCGAGGCCCTTGGAGCGCGGCAGTGGGGTCACCCTCTCGGCCGGGTCGCCGGTTTTCGGGTCGACCGAGATGACCGTGCCGCGCGCGTCGTTGCTGTGAAAGCCGCTGCCTAGGTTGACGTAGAACTCGCTCTTCGCCCATGGCCCGAAGATCAGGTTGAGCTTCGGGCTCACGATGCTCGCGGTGCGTTTGCCCGAGTTGGCGGCGAGGTCGCTTTGCACGTCGAAGCGGAAGGTGTCGGCGCGCACACCTGCGACGGTGCGAAAGCTCGGCGTCCAGCGGATCGCGTTGTCGAACCACAGCGCAGCGCTGGTCTCGACGATGTGGTCACGGCGTGTGGTCGATAGCAACTCCCGTGCTTTCGTGTTGGTCAGCGCGTTGTGGATGTTGTCGTTCTGGAGCTGCACGCCAACCTGGTTTTCCATGTCGCGATCGAAGAGGCTCATGGCCCACGAATGGCGCGCGTTCACCGCTGTCATCGTTCGGCGATCGGGCTGGTTGAACTGGTCGCCGTCGATCGGGTTGTCGAAAAAGTAGGTGAAGTTGGAGAACAGGTCGAGCTTCCAGTGGGTGATGTAAGCGTTGACCTCGGTCGACGAAGTCGCCGTGCTGCTTCGCCACGCACCTGACAGGCTGTAACGGTGCGACCCGCCGCCATCGGTCGGGTCGATCGGATCGAAGCGGCCGAGCTGGCTGCTTTGCACGGCGCGCAGCGGGATCTGGTCGGTGGCGTTCCACTTGGCTTGGTACGCCATTCCGGTCACGTTCCAGCCGTTGGCCCTGTCGCCTTGCGAATAGCGCAGTACGCCGTTGTACTTGCGGTAGTCGTCGGGCCGGGTGAACGGGCCGTCGTTGTGCATCGCCTCCAACGCGTAGAGCAGCTTGCCAGCGCCCAGCGAAGGCGAATCGGCGAGCAACACGCGCCGATAGCCGTTTTCACCGAAGCCGACGTTGGCGATGCCCGAATCGAGCGCATCGAGGTACGTGATCTCGACTGCGCCGGCCGACGAAAAGTCGCCTTCGCTCGCGTAATACGTTCCCTTCCGGTAGCGCAGGTCGGCGGCGAGTTCGGGGATCAGAAAATTGAGGTCGGTCCAACCCTGCCCGTGACCGTGACTGCGCTGGTTCACCAGCATGCCGTCGACGGTGGTGCGCAGGTCGGTGCCGTGGTCGAGGTTGAAGCCGCGCAGGTAGAACTGGTTCGCCTTGCCTTCGCCGCTGTGCTGGCTGACGATCAAACCAGGCGTAGCTTCAAGAAGTTCACCCGGCCGATAGGCATTCCGGGCGTCGAGTTGCTGCTTGGTCACGGTACCCACGTTCGCCGAGTCGGCCACGCCGGTCAGTGTGCCGGTGACGGTCACCTTGGGCAGCTCCTGTTCACCGCCGGCCCAGGCGGCGGGTGCCCAACCCGAAGCAATGACCAATGCCAGAAGTGACGATCTGAATTGGCCGAGATGTGAGTGACGGGTTCGAAGCGCGCGCGGGCGGTTTCCGCGCTGCGGTTGGTTTGTCTGCAAGATGTTCTCCAGTCGAGCCTTCGGCGTGAAAGGTCGTTCGGTCATGTGTGGCGCATGCGCGATCGCGCTCGGAAAACCCGAGCCCGCGCTGATGCGCTGCTATGGCGGCAGCGGCCGCCGAGCTGACTTACGCCGAGGCCTGGGGCGGCCGATCGAGCGGAGAGACGCACCGGGTCTGGAACCTCCCTGACGCGGCAGCACCGCTGGACGAGACAGGCTCCGCCATGCACCAGATTCCCGAGGTCGGAATCAGCGCCAGCACCGAAAGGCCGCTCGGGCCGATGGCTTCGTCGGCGTCGGGCGCATCGATCGCCGTCACGAGAACGCTGGGGTCGCTGCGCGCGTGGTGATGGCGCTGCGAGGCGCTGCCAGCGTGAACGTGCCCGCGGAGGGCCAGCTGAAGGGCGTGCTTCACCGGCGCGGCCTTCCAACGTCGAACGTCCTGCAGGACCAGTGGCGGCGCGGACGCCGTCTGGTGCTGGTGGACCGGGCCTTTCACGCCGAACACGCCGACCGCGGCGCCTTGCAGCGGCAGCACGAGCGCCAGCAGCCACATCACGAGCAAACGTGTGGTGCGTGCGGCAAGCGGGGTGCGGTTCAGTGCGGACAAGGTGGCTTCAATCGCATGGCGGCCAAAAGCATACGCGGGCGTTGTGACCGCGGATGCACCGCGCGTCGGGCGCTCAGCCGCAGTCGACCTGAATGATTTCGCGCCGGTCACCGTCGATGCGCGCAGCGGAAAGCTGGCGACCCCAGACGCAGCCGGTGTCGAGCGCGAGCAGGTCGGCACGCGATATCAGGCCGAGGTTGGCCCAGTGGCCGAACGCGATCGGCGTGCCCAGCGTGCGCCGCCCGGGCACCTCGAACCACGGGTAGAAGCCGGGCGGCGCGCCGTCGGCACCGTCTTTCGTGACGAGGTCGAGCGTGCCGTCGGCAGCGACGAAGCGGGTGCGTGTGAGTGCGTTGATGACGAAGCGCATGCGCTCGGCGCCAATGAGCGAATCGCTCCAGCGCGCCGGGCTGTCGCCGTACATCTGCGGCAAAAACTCTGCGAGTGTGTCGCCGCGCAACAGCGCCTCGACCTCGCTGGCGAGCTGCAAGGTTTGCGCCGCATCCCACTGCGGTACGACGCCCGCGTGCACCATCAGCCAGCCATGCTCGAACACTGCCATGCGGCGCTGGCGCAACCAGTCGAGCCACGCGTCTCGATCGGGCGCATCGAGAATCTCGCCGATCGTGTCGCCCTTGTGCGGCTTGCGCACGCCGTGCGCGACCGCGAGCAGGTTCAGGTCGTGGTTGCCGAGCAGGCAAGTGGCCGAATCGCCGAAGCCGCGCAGCCGTCGCAACGTTTCCAACGACTGCGGGCCGCGGTTGACGAGGTCGCCGAGCAGGTAGATGCGGTCGCGCGACGGCGAGAAATCGATCTTCGCAAGCAGCGCGTCGAGCGCCCCGCAACAGCCTTGCACGTCACCTACGAGATAGTTCATGCGCCGATCGTAGCGGTGGTGATGCTGCGAGCGCAGCGCAGCGCAGGGCAGGGCAGGGATTCTGCTAATCTGGCATCCCTCTCATTGCCGCGCGCCCCGCATGGACGTTGCCCTACTCGTCTTCCTGATTTTTTTGAACGCGCTGTTCGCCATGTCCGAGATGGCGCTCACGGCGAGCCGCAGGGCGCGGCTGCAGGTGATGATCGAGGCCGGCGAGTACGGCGCGCAGACCGCGATGGACCTGCACGACAACCCGACCAAGTTTCTTTCGGTGGTGCAGATTGGCATCACCTCGATCGGCGTGCTCAATGGCATCGTCGGCGACGCCGCGTTCTCGGCACCCTTCGCGCACTGGCTGCACGAGCGGTTCGACATTTCCGCACGTGCCGCCGAGATCAGTGCCACGGCGATGGTCGTCGTCTCGATCACCTTCGTTACCATCATCTTCGGCGAGCTCGTGCCCAAGCGCATCGGCCAGACGCACCCCGAATCGGTGGCTCGGATGGTCTCGCGGCCGATGGAGTGGCTCTCGCTGATCGGCCGGCCGTTCGTGTTGTTGCTGACGGTATGCACGAACACGACGCTCAAGCTGCTCGGCATCAAGGCCGGCCCGGGCCGCAGCGTGACCGAAGAAGAAATTGCCGCGAGCCTGGAAGAGGGGTTCGACGCCGGCATCATCGAAGCCCAAGAGCACCAGATGGTGCGCAACGTGTTTCGCCTCGACGACCGGCAAGTCGGCTCGATGATGATCCCGCGCGCCGAAATCGTCTGGCTCGACGTGGCGGCCTCGACCGACCAGGTGCTCGCGCTGATCGGCAATGAAGAACATTCGCGCTACCCGGTTTGCCGCGGTGGTCTCGATGACGTGCTCGGCGTGATCTCGGCGCAAACACTGCTGCAGCAAGCGATGAAAGGCCAGGCGATGGCGTTGGCTGAAGGGTTGCAGCCGTCGGTGTTCGTGCCCGAAACGCTTTCGGGCATGGAGCTGCTCGAGCACTTTCGCGCGTCGAGCGCGCAGCTCGTGTTCGTCGTCGATGAATACGGCGAAGTGCAGGGCATGATCACCGTGCGCGACGTGCTCGAAACCATCACCGGCGAATTCACCACACCCACCGCCGAAGACGCGTGGGCGGTGCAGCGCACCGACGGCAGCTGGCTGTTCGACGGCCTGATCCCGGTGCCCGAACTCAAAGACCGGCTCAACCTGAAAGAGCTGCCCGAAGAAGACCGCGGCCGCTACAACACACTGGCCGGCATGATCATGCTGCTGCTCGGCCGCCTGCCGCACACCACCGATTCGGTCGAGTGGGATGACTGGCGTTTCGAGGTCGTCGACCTCGATGGCAAGCGGGTCGACAAAGTGCTCGCCAGCCGCCTGCCGAGCGAACGCGACGCGGCAGCGGCGCACTGATGTCGGCCGCGCTCTTCGATCGTTTTCTCTCGACGCCGGCGATGACCGAGGTCTTCGGCGAGGTCGCTGTCGTGCAGGCCATGCTCGATTTCGAGGCTGCGCTCGCGCGGGCGCAGGCGGCCGAAGGCGTGATCCCGGGCACTGCGGCGGGGCCGATCGTCGCAGCCTGTCGTGTCGAGCGCTTCGACCTCGATGCGATCGTGCGTGACGGGTCGGTCACCGGCACGCTCGTGATCCCGCTGGTCAAGCAGCTCACCGCGCTCGTCGCTGCAGACGACGCGACCGCTGCCGGCTTTGTGCATTGGGGCAGCACCAGCCAGGACGTGATCGACACCGCGATGGTGCTCGCCACACGCCGCGCCGTCGCCCTGATCGATGTGCGGCTCGGCGACCTGACGAACGCGCTGCTGAAACTCGTCGATGAACACGGTGACGCGCCCATGATCGGCCGCACGCTGATGCAGCCGGCACTCGTCATCAGCTTCGGCTTCAAGCTCGTCGCGTGGGTCGCGCCGCTGGTGCGCGCGCGGCAGCGGCTTCGCGATGCGGCGGCAGCGGCGCTGAAGCTGCAGCTCGGTGGCGCCGTCGGCACGCTCTCGGTGATGGCCGATGCAGGCGCGGCCGTCGCGCGGCGCATGGCCGACGACCTGGAGTTAGGTCATTCACCCGGCGCCTGGCACACGCAGCGCGACGAATGGGTCGCGCTCGGCTGCGAAGTCGGCGTGCTGTGCGGCTCGCTCGGCAAGATCGCCAGAGACATCTCGCTGCTCGCGCAGGGCGAGATCGCCGAAGTGGCGGAGCCTTCGGGCAACGCGAACGGACAGAAGCGCGGTGGCTCGTCGGCGATGCCGCACAAGCGCAACCCAATTGCCGCGATGATCGCGATCGCGGCCTCGCTCCGCGCACCACACCGCGTGGCCGCACTGCTCGCCGCAATGCCGCAGTCGCACGAGCGCGGCCTCGGCAACTGGCAGGCCGAGCTGGCCGAGTGGCCGGGGTTGTTCATGTCGGCACACGGCGCGGTCGATGCGCTGGCCGATGCGGCTGCCGGGCTCGCCGTCGACACCGCACGCATGCGCCGCAACATCGATGCACTCGGCGGCCTCGTGTTCGCCGAAGGTGCAGCGTTGCTACTCGCACGCCACCTCGGCAAGGTGCGCGCGCAAGGTTTGCTCGAATCGTTGTCGCGCCGCGCGGTGAGCGAGCAACGGCCCTTGCTCACGCTCGTGCAAGAGGCCGTCGCCGCTACCGCGACGCTCGGCGCGAAGGTCAGCGCCGACGAGCTGCGCGCGGTGTTCGATGCTGATGCCGCGGCGCGGCAGGCGAGCGCATCGGTGGCGGCGCAGTGGCGGCTGGTACGCGAGCGGGCTGCAGCGTTCGATTCGACAACGGTCGCGTTGAACTGAGTCAACTCGCCGCGATGGCTGCGCAGATAGACTGATCCGACTTTTCGCTAGAGGTACACGACATGAAACTGACCGCCGTCTATCAAAAAGTACCGGAGGGCTACATCGCCTTCGTCGAAGAGTTGCCGGGAGCGAACACACAAGGTGACACGCTCGACGATGCCCGCGACAACCTGACCGAAGCCGTGGCACTCGTGCTCGAAGCCAATCGTGCCCTCGCCAAGGAATCGCTGGTCGGAAAGGACGTCATTCGCGAGGCGCTGATCGTCTCGGAAGCATGAAGCGGGCAGATCTTGTTCGTCATCTCACGAGGCATGGGTGCGAACTTCTTCGGGAGGGTGGGCGTCACTCCCTCTACGTGCAGCGTTCCACCGGCAAGGCGTCTGCGGTAGCGCGACACCGCGACACCGCGAGATCAACGAGATGCTCGCGCTCAAGATTTGCAAGGACCTCGAGGTTCCACCTCCGAAGCAATGCAGCACCACAAACAGACATGTTGAGCACGAGATGACCCAAACCGACGAGCGCCGAGACGACTTCGACCGCGGCGTGAAGAACCGCCGCGCGACCCTCGGCGATGCGTGGGTCGACCAATCGCTCGACAACGCGAACGAGTTCAACGCCGAGTTCCAGTCGTTGATCACACGCTACGCGTGGCATGACATTTGGGGCCGCCCCGGGCTCGATCACACGACTCGCCGCATGCTCGTGCTCGGCATGACGATGGGGCTGGCGCGCTGGGAGGAGTTCGAGCTGCATTGCCGAGCCGCGATCCGCGGCGGCGTGCCGCTCGCGACGATCAAGGAAGTGCTGATGCAGGGCGCGATCTACTGCGGTGTGCCGGCTGCAAACACCGCTTTCAAGATCACGATGGACATCCTGCGCGGAGAAGGCCTGTTGCCGGCGCCAGCGCCGCTCTCGGCTGCGGCGCGCGTGGCGGTGCACCACACGTTCAGCCAGCCGCAGCTCGCGGTCGCACTGCAAGGCCCGTCACAGGATGGCGCCGCGCCGATCGTGCTCAGCCACGCGCTCGGCCTCGACCTGCACATGTGGGACGCGCTCGCCGCGCAGCTCGCCGCAGCGAACCACCCGGTGCTGCGCTACGACCACCGCGGCCACGGCGGCTCGGCCGTGCCGGCCGGGCCGTACACGATGGACGACCTGGTCGACGACGCCGCGCGGCTGCTTCGCGAGTGGGGCCGCGGCCCGGTCGTGTGGGTCGGGCTGTCGATGGGCGGCATGGTGGGGCAGGGGCTGGCGGTGCGCCACCCCGAATTGATCAAGGGGCTGGTGCTCGCGAACACGACCTCGCAGTACCCGCCGGCTGCCGGTGCGGTCTTCGAGCAGCGCATCGGCGCGGTGCGCGCGGGCGGCATGGCGGCGATCGCAGATGCTGTGCTCGAACGTTATTTCAGCGCCGCGTTTCGCGCGGCGCAGCCTGAGGCCGTTGCGACCTTCCGCGCCAAGGTGCTGAACACCGATGCCGCCGGCTACGTGGCCTGCTGTGCGGCCGTCGGCAAGGTCGACTGGCTGGAGCGCTTGAACACCGTGGCCTGCCCGACGCTGGTCATCGCCGGCGCACTCGATGTGGGCGCCCCGCCGGCCATGTCGCAAGCGATGGCAGAGAGGATTCCCGGCGCTGAACTGGTGATCTTCGACGACGCCTCGCACCTCAGCGTGATCGAGCAGCCGGCCTTGTTCGCGCAGACGCTGCGGGCATTTCTCGCGCGCATCGGTTGACGCGGCAGCGGGGCGGCGGAATACCGGCCCAGGCACTGGCGTGCCGAGGCACCGGTTCTCGCGACCGCTGGAAACCCCGTGTCGCCTCGCTCACCGACAAATTTAGAATCGACGGACACTCTCGGCACGCGGCTTGCGAACGTCAGGGTGGACACACCCGAGGAGGAGTTCATGTCAACGAATAAACCAGCCCTGCTGGCGCCGGCCCTGTTGCTCTCTGCCCTGGCAGCGCTCGCTCTCGCGGGTTGCGGCGGCAACAACGACGAGGTCGCCGACACCGCCTGTGCCGTCACCAGCGCGAGCGGCAGCGTCGTGGTCGGCTCGGGCCTGCCGGGCGACCCGGCCGCGCCCGAACCGGCGTCGGGTTACCGCATCGGCCACAAGCCGGTGCTCGCGAAAAATTACATGGTCGTCACCGCGAACCCGCTCGCCAGCAAGGCCGGTTGCGATGTGCTGAAGGCCGGCGGCACGTCGGCAGATGCAGCCGTCGCGGTGCAGATGGTGCTCGGCCTGGTCGAGCCGCAGTCGAGCGGCCTGGGTGGCGGCGCGTTCATGCTTTACTACGACGCGAAGGCCAGGACCGTGCAGTCGTACGACGGTCGCGAAACCGCGCCCGCCACCGCCACCGTGAACTACCTGCGCTGGGTCGACGACGCCACCGACCAGAGCCCACCCTTGCCGAGCGC
>ENA-OFCI01000129-OFCI01000129.1-metagenomes-genome-assembly--contig:-NODE-129-length-49349-cov-4.124904_pt1 | contig 49349 bp, 40 predicted proteins | sample MGYA00153391_OFCI01 | MGnify analysis MGYA00153391
GCGGGCTTGTCAACCCCGCTCTTCGTTTCCGCTCCGCTGCAAATCTCTCCATAAATTGTGCGTCCTGATACAAGTTAAAAGGCGATCCTATATATGGGAACACCTTTTTGATTGTGTAGACCTGTTCAAAAGCGTGCTCAATTATTCGCGTGTTAGCAATAGCGACCATTTGAGCGGAGGCTTTGTGTGTTCCATCCTCCTCGTCCTCAAACGATCCTACAAGGGCCATATGGTGGTTTATGGGAAAGTACACCTCAGTGTCTGTCATTGCGTAGCCAAGACTATGCCGCATCATGGCTGGCATCTTCTCCGGGTGATTCCACGTCGGAACCACTGGCCGGTCGCTCGTAACGAATGGACCGGAAGTTTCGTCAGCAACATACAGCCGCCATTTCCGATCCACGAGAGTGTGAAGTACGACGTCAAAGCTCTGCACCTCAAGCCCAATAAACCACTCACGATTCATATTGATGTCGTACTCCCCCCGGTCGTGAAACTCTTTGAGTTGCTCGTATGTAACTTCCTCAGTGTCTTTGACCCCGGCTTCCTTCATCCGCTTTATTTGACCTTCCCACCGCTTTTTTGTCGAGAGCGTGAGGTCCATCGACATTTTTAGAATGCTCTCTTGAGACTGTCTCAAGTTCTCCCGCATCTGTGGGGATCTGACTGCGAGCAGCGCGATCAGGTTTAGTACCATGATCTTGTCGTCGCCCTCAAACTTCTTTGACACATTGATGTTGCGGATAGCTGTCGCGCCTTGGTCATCGAAACCAGCCATTGCTTTCTCTAGTGCGTCCGGCGCGTGACCCTCTACATCAATGCGGAGGAAGTCTTTTTCCGCTCCAATGTTCTTCACATTCGGCTGGAACCAATTCTGCGCCCGGAGAGCAGCAACGTTGGTGTACCAAAACTTTTTCCCTTTCCAGCCGAAACCACGGAGGTAGCCTTGGGGAATGTGGTGGTGTAATCGGGCTATGGGCTTTGGCACCATAAATGGAGTCGCGGATGCGGTCAATGGAGTCAAACTCAACTAATTTCGCGTTCACACAACTGCAGTAGACGCATGAAGTTTCAGCCCCAGCGCATTAATCACTTTCAGAATCGCGGCGAACTCAGGATTTCCATCCGGCGACAGCGCTTTGTACTGGCTTTCTCGGCCTAGGCCGGTATTGCGCGCGATCTGTGTCATGCATTTGGCGCGTGCAATGTCACCGAGCGCTGCGCCTAAGAGTGCGGGATCACCATCTTCCAAAGCGGCGTCGAGGTATGCGGCCATGTCCTCTTCGGTTTCGAAACTTTCTGCAGTGTCCAACGCATGAGTTTTAAGTTTTATTGTCATTTTTTCTTCCAAGTTTTCCTTGGCGATTAACTTGCTTTTTTTGATGCCTGCTTTTGTTTGCCAAGTTTCACTCCTTAACAAAGTGTAGCGCATAGGCGTCGATTGCTCTCAACGATTCAAATGGCACCACGATCTACACCATAATCTATCTTGTGATTTGCGCCCTAATAATTGGCCTATTTTTTCGCGCGAAGTTGGTTCGGGTAACTGTTGCTTGTCACAGGTGCCAAACGGGAGCCGTTCATTTTATTTCTGCACGCCGCAAAAACTGCCTTACGATTTGTTCCAACGAGGAGAATCGCATGGTCCAACTTGATCGAATTACGCAACAACCTGAGCTGATGGGTGGCAAAGCATGCGTGCGCGGCATGCGCGTGACGGTCGGGATGATCGTCAGTCAAATTGGCGCGGGTCACTCGATTGATGATGTGCTCGCCGATTACCCGTACCTTGAACGCGAAGATATTTTGCAAGCGCTACGCTATGCGGCATGGAGAGCAGAAGAACGGGAAGTCGAGCTCTCACGCGCGTGAGGCTGCTGATCGACATGAATTTGTCCCCTCATTGGGTCAAGTTCTTGAATGATGCCAACATTGAGACCATTCATTGGTCAATGTGCGGCGCGGCCAATGCGCCTGATACGGAAATCATGGCGTATGCAAAGGAAAACGACTTTGTTGTGCCGACCAATGATCTTGATTTCAGCGCAATACTGGCCGTGACAAACGGTGAGAAACCCAGCGTGGTGCAAATTCGTTCCGAAGATTTGAATCCCAATTTCATCGGTCAGGCCGCTATTGATGCATTGAAGCAAATGACACCGGAGCTTGAACAGGGCGCGCTACTCACGATTGATGTTGCTCGCACGCGCCTGCGGCTGTTGCCACTGCAAATGAGGCAATGACGCACGTTCACGCATGTGCCGTTTTTTTCACGTTCTTGATTTTAATTTCCACTGTCTTGTCCGCCGAACTGGCGGCTTTCATCAAGGTGTCGAGTTGTACGGAGATATTGTCCGGATCAAGCACACCGTCTAACTGCGAGCGGCTGTAAACATTAGCTCGGCCATTTTACTTTCGATATTTTGGCAGCGCTCATGCTGTCCTGAATTTGCTCGGCTAGTGCACGCTTCAGCGCCTTGGCCTGCACCTCTTCAAAAAGCCCCTCTTTTCTGAGGAAGTCATCGAAATTTAAACCTATATGCGAATTAGGTTTTGCCACTTAGAACCTCTTTGAATCTTTTTTGCCAGTGCAATTTCGTTGGCGGGGGTTTTTTGATAAATGCGTGCAGGAGAATTTTGGCGTTGCCGCCATGAATTAAATTGTGCCTTATGCGGTACTTTTATTGCAATCAATTCCCAGCAAGACGAACCGTTAGTACGCTCCTGCCCAATTACTTGATTGAGGGCGAGTTAGGTCGCCTTCTTATTCGTTACCGCCTGCTAGCCAAGCGGTGCATGGCTAACGAATTTTAAAAACCCGTACATCAAACCTGTTTATCCATGGACATCTTGAAGCAAAAACGCTTCAAGCACCGCTACAGTGCTAGAGATTAAAATTTTTTCGTTTAAAAAGCGCTGCTAAAAATATTTCAAATCATTTAACCCTTTTTCAACGCGCCTGCGCTTAACGGTATGGAACCCCACTAAAAAGGACCTATCGTGAACCCATTCTTGCGTACGCTGTTTTCTGTTGTTGCCATCGTTTCCACCATTCCCTCCCTGCTGCCAAGCACGGCAGTTGAGGCTCATTCATCACCTCTCGCGCGCTCCGCGTCTTCCGCCATCTCCATGCCCAAGATTGCGTCGCCCTGGCGGCAGCCGCCCGTCATTTGGCAGCCACCACGGCTGGTGCTGCCTAATCCTAATCGCACGGATTCAGCGATACAGATACAAACTATCCGCATCCACGGTGAGGTTAATGGTCGTCAGGCGATGACTGAAATCGATATGACGTTTTTCAATCCCAACAACCGGGTGCTGGAAGGTGAGCTGCAGTTTCCGCTGCTTGATGGGCAACGAGTGGCGAGCTTTGCAATGGATGTAAACGGCGCGCTGCGCGACGCGGTACCTATTGAAAAAGCCAAGGGCCAGGCTGTGTTTGAAGATGTGATTCGGGCGCGGATTGATCCAGGTTTGCTGGAAGTCACACAGGGTAATAATTTCAAGCTGCGGGTTTATCCCATCCCCGCGCAAGGTACCAAACGCGTGGTGATTCAGGTGGCGCAAACCCTCGACAGCGTCCGTGGGCAAAGCTTCTATCAGCTGCCGCTGGGCTTCGGCGAGCGGGTGGCAACACTTGTCTTAAGCGTCAATATCAATGGTAGCGATAAAGCACCTGAGGTAGGTAAAAATAGCTTCGGCGATATTGCGTTTACGCGCGACACTTTCGGCAGCCGCTATCGTCTGCGCGAATCGCGCAATAATTTTACGGGCAGCGGAAGCATTGAATTTATGCTCATGCCCAGCAATACGGCAAGCGCTGTGCAAACAGAGCTGTTTGAAGGCAAGCATTATTTCGTGGCGGATATTCCGCTGGCGATGCGCGAAGCCGCACGCGAGATTCCGAAATCAGTCGGGCTCATTTGGGATAGTTCGGCCAGTGCGCGTACCCGCAGCGGTGACGGCGCGCTAGAGGCTGCATTGCTTGATGCGTATTTCAAAAAAATGCGTGATGGCGTCGTCAGGCTGACACGCATTCGCGATGCGGCAGAACCGGCACAAACTTTCCGTATCGTCAACGGCGACTGGCGCGCGCTGCGCGAGGCGTTGGCTGCGACTGCCTACGACGGCGCTACCAATCTGGGCGCTTTTGTACCAGAGGCAAATGTGCGTGAATATTTGCTGTTTTCAGATGGTCTGAGTAATTTTGGTGAACAACCTTTTGCGCAAACTCGCGTGCCGCTGTACAGCATTTCGGCGAGCGTAAAAACAGATCCGGTGTTTCTGAAACATATCGCGCAGCGCAGCGGTGGCCACTTTATTGACCTGACCAAAGAAACCACCACCAGCGCGGCGCATGCGCTGCTTTCCACCGCGACGCGCGTGGTGGAAATCAGCTCAGCTGATGCAAGCCAATTGGTGATGACGTCACTACATGGAGAGCGCATACAAGTAGCCGGCATTCTCAGTGGAAATAATCGCGGTAATGGTAACCTCGGCGGTAAAGACAGGAGCGAAAATATGCAGGCGATGCTGCAATTAAAACTGCAGCATCCGGATGGTCAACTGGAAAACAGGGACATACCGATTAACGCCGTATTGTCTGAGGAAAATAGTCCCACTGCCCGCAGCAATATGAGCACGACTGCCTCCACCTGGGCGCAGCTTCGTATCAATGAGCTGGATGCGGAGTACGCCTTGAATCGCGCCGAGATTCGTCGGCTGGGGCAACGCTTTGGTCTGGTCACCCGCGAAACCTCGCTGATTATTCTGGATCGGGTTGAAGACTATGCGCGCTATGAGATTCAGCCGCCGGCAGAATTGCGCGCCGAGTTTGATCGCGTCGTGGGTAATATTTCAAAGCAGCGCCGCCTCGCGCAAAACAGCCATCTTGAAAACATCGTGCGCGCGTTTGAACAAAAAGTAGCGTGGTGGAATCACGACTATCCCAAAGATTCGCGGCCTGAAAACAAGTACGATAAATACGGCCAGCGTGTGCAAAAAAGTGCGGTAGCCGCCGGCAATTTTCAGTCGGCGGATAGCCGAGAAAGCCCGCGCCGCGCGGAAATGATGTCACCCTTGGTGCAATCAAGCCCCACTGCCCCGATGGTGGCAGAACAAGTGGCTGCGCAAGCAGCAGCGCAGGCAGCGAATCGCACCCGAACCTCATCTGACTTGGCCGCAGCACCGCAATTTGCAAAGATGGGCGAGCGCAATAACGAGGCAGGCGATCAAACTTACAATCGAACTTACAATCAAGCCAGTATTCGCCTGCAAAAATGGCAGCCTGATGCGCCGTATGCTAACCGCCTTCGCTATGCCAGCCAGAGTGATCTCTATCGAGTTTATCTTGATGAAGCGCCCAGCTATAGCAACAGCACAGCATTTTATCTGGATGCTGCTGACGTTTTTTTCGAGAAAGGGCTTAGCGATTTAGGCGTTCGGGTGCTGAGCAATTTGGCTGAAATGGATTTGGAGAATCGCCATATTTTGCGCATCCTGGGCTACCGCTTGATGCAGGCCAACCGCCCTGCGCTGGCCATCCCGGTATTCAAAAAAGTATTGCTGCTCAGCCCGGAAGAGCCACAGTCATATCGTGACTTAGGTCTGGCTTATGCCGCCGACAAGCAGGCGCAAAAGGCGATTGATGCTTTGTACGAGGTGGTGATTCGCCCCTGGAACGGACGCTTCCCGGAAGTTGAGCTGATCGCATTGGCCGACATGAACGCGATCATCGCCACCAGCAACGCGCGCCTGGATACGAGCCGCGTGGACCCACGCCTGCTTAAAAACCTGGCGCTTGATTTGCGTGCCGTTTTGACGTGGGATGCCGACAATACCGACATTGATTTATGGGTGACAGACCCGAATGGTGAAAAAGCATATTACGGTCATCGCTTTACCGACCAGGGCGGGCGGATGTCGCTGGACTTTACCAGCGGCTATGGGCCGGAAGAGTTTTCGCTTAAATCCGCCAAGCCAGGCAAGTACCGGGTTGAGGCACAATATTTTGGTGATCGTCGTCAAAATATTACCGGTGCGACTACGTTGCAGGTACGCCTCACCACCGGCTTTGGTACCCGGCAGCAGCGCGAGCAAATTATCACCATGCGGCTCAAAGACAATAAAGAGACGATTTTTGTGGGTGAATTTGAGATCAAAGGCGGGCGCTGATTAGTCTCACCTCGGCTGCATTCCGAAGCATGTCCAACAGTGCTGGCGCACGGCTTTGTACCTTACACTGTTGGGCATGACCGATGTTGCTGCTACCGATGAAGCATTGATGTTGCGCTACCAAGGAGGTGATGCGGGCGCGTTTGATCTACTATACGCCCGTCATCGCGGCGGGCTGTACCGGTTTATTCAACGCCAGTGCCGTAACCCTGGTGAAGGCGAGGAATTATTTCAGGAAGTATGGATCAATGTTATTCAGGCCCGCGAAAGCTACCGCATCGCAGCGCAATTTCGCACCTGGCTTTATACGCTCGCTCACCACCGTTTAATCGACTACTTTCGTAAATACCGCGTGATCGATTCGGCGTCTTTCGCGGCGACCGATGAGATCATCCATGCGTTACCGGCCAGCCGCATTTCCGAGCCGGAGGTGATCGCCGAAGCACGCCAGCAAGGCACCATGATTCTCCGATTGCTCAATGAATTACCCGCGCCGCAGCGCGAAGCATTTTTACTTTACGAAGAAGGCGGGCTGAGTGTGGAAGAAATCGCGACCACTACCGGCATTACCTTCGAAGCAGCCAAAAGCAGGCTGCGCTATGCCTTCGCAAAATTGCGTGATGGCCTGCAGGAGTACGCATGATGGAACCTGATTTGAATAAGCCGGAACAACCCGTACGCAGCGCTTATCGTGAAGCATTGCGAGAAGAGCCACCCGCATCACTCGATGCGGCGATCCGCGCAGCCGCACGGCGGGCGGTCGCCGCAAAACCGCAGGCGTTCGGCAAAACTGGGCATCAACATTGGCGCACCCCACTGGCCGCTGCGGCAACTGTGCTGCTGACCGCATCCGTTATTTTTTTGGCAATGGATGAGCATCCGGAAACCATCATCTCCCCGCTTGATAAGACGCCTGCCATTACATTGCCGATGCCGATGCCAGTGCCTGAGCCGCTACCTGCCCAATCAGCACCTGAGACACGCACCGATAACGCGTGGGCTGCGCATCAGAGCATGATGATGCCAGGCCATCTACCGCAAATAGCGCGACCGCAGAATGACCAAAAAAATGAGAGAAAAACAGCAATAGCAAGATCGGAAAAAATCGAAAGCGAAAATAGGTATGAGGCCCCGAAGGCATCTATTGCAGACGCCAAAAGGCGTGCGTCATCGCCACCCGCCATGCGCGCTATGCAATCAACACCTGTGGGCTTGCCATCAACACCGGCGGCCTCAACAACACCCGCAGCAGCATCGACAACCAGCCCCTCACTCAAACTTGCCGAGAATGCCGACAGAGCTGCTCAACCAGATAGCGTTGGTGGTGCCATTTCGTCGGCAAAATCGGGGGCGGCCATACCGTCAGGCGAGGTGCTACCAGGCGGCGTATCAAGAGCCAGTGCACTGCCAACCGTTGCCCGCGCGCGCGCTAGCGTTAACGCCGACGCTATAGTTAACTCTAAAGCCGATGTTAAGCTGAATGCCAATGCTGCAAAAACGCTGCCCTTGTCCACAGTGGCTGGCGCTACATCAAGTGGGAGTCTGGAAAAAAACAAGATCATCGAGCCTGCTGATGCATGGATTATGCGGATGTCCCGCTTGCAAACCAGCGGCAAAAACAAAGAACTGATCGAGGAATTAGTACGCTTTCGCAAGCATTATCCGATAGTCACACTGCCACCCGCGCTAGCCGAGGAATGGGCGAAAATCGATGCGGAAAAAATGCTCCAAAAGTAACCCTCACGATCACCACCAAACTTTCGAGGCACTCCGTTTTATTCACGATCAGTCGATAGTCCAGCGCTATTTTGCTGAGCCCTTGCCCGCGCCCGCGAACGTTTATCAACACCCCAGATTTGTCGGAAAGTAGAAAACTTTTCGCGCCAGCTCATGCCCTCGGAAGATAGCGCCTCCATAAATGAGGCAATGCGCCGCGAGATCATGACCGTATAAAGCGACAGTAGGGCAGTGGGAATAAATACGATAAAGAAAATGATGAATTTATTAAGGGAAGGCATATCCGAATGGCTATATAAATTCATGCCAAGGAAGCCTGTGACAATGGTGCCCACCATACCGCAGGCGGATACGACCGTGAGCCGCATGGCATTGTCGGATTGCTTGCGCATTCGATCTGCGTCAAGATATTCATTGATGTCACGCGCCTCTTCCCGTACCTCGTTATACAGTGCGTCTGAACCTAACTGATGGCTCCAGCGTTTGAAGAAATCGGCAGCCTGAATTTGATTGGAAATTTCATGAAACCAATAGCGATGATTAAAGCGCAGGAATACTTCCAGCGTCTCGCGCACATGACGTTTAAACACTTTTACGGATTCAAAATCACGCACATTCAAACTCTCCACAGCGCGTGAAAAGCGATTGGATAGTGACAGCAATGCGGCCTTGTGAAAATGCGCAATCAAGCCGATTTGAAATACCTGATGGCGGAACTGACGCAGCAACGTTTCGTGGCTATGATTTATCTCCACCTTAGTTATCATGGCAAAGCTGAGGCCACAGAAAAAATACCGGGTATGCATATCACGCGTTTGGCCGTCTGCTTCCCAATAACGGTCATAGCAATTTTCTGCTTCAAAGTTGGACAAAAAATCAGCCGAATATGGAAGGGTATCGGATTCGCCCCACTTCGCCGCAAATCCCAAACGAATCATATCGCCACGCGTGAGTGCATGCGGATCATCGAATGTCATGCTCGTCATAATCGGGATGCGCTTGTTTTCAAGCTGATAGTATTTAATATGGCCGCCGGTTTTGTAGGCTGGCACCAACGGTGATAATAAATACTCCCAATGCGCGGCCAGCGGAGTTTGTCGTTCCCCACGTACCAACTCCAGATATTTGCGCTGATCTCCATAATCAGATGTTGCCAATACTTTGCCATCAGCCGCGATAAATTCAACTGCGCTCGGTGTATGCATACCTTGAGGTTTTCCCAAAACAAAATCCGGCCTCGCAGCTTCCCATGCAGGCGGATAGGGACGACCGAAGCGATCCATTAATTCCACTGCGTCCGACAGTGCAATATCCTTACACGCCACCTCAAGCGCCACCAACGCGACATCAATATCGTAGAAAAAATAGAGCCGGGTGCGTTTTACCTCAAGCGCAATGCTGTCACCCGCCGGTTCCAGTTGCACCCGAATCGCCGCAATATCGTCGCGTGTAAAAATATGCAATGAAGATTGCGCGCCACGTCCCTCGTCGCCAACGCCATACAAAAATCGTTGCACATAAGGCAGAAAATAAACGAACTCTTCGTAGCCAATCTGGCAAGACTCATCCTCAATCAGCAGCGCGTCTTCAACATATTTCCATGCACCCGGGGTTTTTTTAAGCATCTCCCAATACTGCTCCATACCTGCGCTGGTCGCGGTGCTTATATTGGAAGCGCGACGCATCGAACGTAATTGCGCGGGCCATAGCAAGGTGTGATTAAAATCGCGGACGGTTGTCATTTTTTTTTGAATTGCCTTAATACTTTATGCATTGCCAGATTGCAATCGCGGGGCATTGCGGGCCATTACGCATACCTGACCCAATTTTTAATTTTATTTCGGCTGAAACTCGGTTACGCCAAATTGCCAAAGTAGAAACGAATATACATCAGCAAGCTCAGCATTGCGTTGTGAACGGGTGGAACCCACGCCATGGCCCGCATCGTAATCCAGCCTGAGCAGGACCGGCTTTGAATTACGGTTATTTGCTACAGCAGCCTGCAAACGAGCCGCCATTTTAGCGGAATGCCAAACCTCAACGCGGGGATCATTCACGCCATGCATTAACAACACCGCTGGATAATTTGCGCCATCCTGAACCTGATGAAACGAACTCATTGCCCATAATCCCTTAAAACCTTCCGCGGTTTTAACGCTACCAAATTCCGGAATATTGGGCGGGCCATTGGGCGTAAATTCCATGCGTAATGCGTCCAGCACGCCCACCGTTGGAACGACAGCAGCAAATAAATCGGGGCGTTCAGTGAGAGCTCGACCCACCGTAATGCCGCCTGCGCTGCCTCCCTGAATCGCCATTTTTTCTTTGCGGGTAAAGCGACGCTCCACCATATATTCCGCACACGCAATCAGATCACGCCAGCTATTGGGCTTGGTCAATTTTTGGCCTCCACGATGCCACTCTTCACCAAATTCACCGCCGCCGCGTACATGGCAGGTACCGATAATTCCGCCACGCTCAAGCCACGCCATGGAGGCCGGTGAAAAGCTGGGCACCTGCGTAAAACCATACGCGCCATAGGCCCGCAGCAAAGTAGGATTATTGGCGTTCAGCGTTGTGCCTTTTTTATAGATGAGCGATATCGGCACCTTTACACCGTCTTTAGCCGTAACCATCAAGCGCACCTCATCAATCGCCGAAAAATCAACCGATGGCTTGGGCTGCAAACCCGTGTCCGCAATATTGGCGGTGCGCTCTTCTACTGATACATATCGCGGCGCTTCAGTCCAGCCTTCCAGCCTTAAAATAGCGCCAGGACGCTTGGGATCTGTAATTAGCTGTCGTATCGCCAGATCAAACGGCAGTCGCACAAATTCCAGTTTGCCGCCGCTGAATACACTGTTGCTGAAATTAAGCCGCTGCAAGCGATCCACGCCGCCGTTTAGTTCGCGAATATAAAGCGCATCCTGCGCAACCTTGAGCTCACTGATGACCGTATCACCATGCGCAACAATGGTGGTGGCCGTAGCTAAATCCGGTCGCGATAAACTCGTCCGCACGACCTTGTAGCGAGGGGCATTTTTATGCGTTAAAAGATACAGGCCGTTGCTGTAAGAAGCATAGTCTGTAACCTCGTCTTTGGGCTCAACTGCCTTGCGCCAACCACCGACCGGCAAACCTTGCGCCGATGCTTCAGCCACATACAAACTGATTTCACGTGCATCCCCATGCTCGATCTTGCCGATTAAATATTTGCCGTCAGCCGTGGGAGCCACCGCAGGAATATCTACATCAGCCAGGGTCACGCCCGGCATACCCTGCGCCAATACCAATTCATCTTTGTCGAGACTGCGTTCCAACACATGATGCCAAGCCTGGCTACGCAAATAGCGATTTTTAACCTCTCCCGCTTTGGTAATAGGCAGACGATTATAAAAAAAACTGCGGCTATCCGGGGCCCAGGCAGTGCTGTCAGCAAACCCGATATGGTCAATCACCATGCCCATATCCCGTGCAGCCGCTACTTCCACCACGCGAATGAGGGTTTCTTCAGAACCGCCCGCCGCCATTCCCACTATCACATGACGACCATCCGGCGAGGCCGTATAAAAATCCAGCGCATATCGTTCACCCGGCCTGGAAATAGCTTGTGGGTCAAACAAGAGTTGCTCTGCGCCTTTAAATCCGTTGCGCGTGTACAGCTTTTTGGTAGTTTCTCCGGGCATCAACTTGTAATAAAAAACGCGCGGCGTCGCCGCTACCCCGGTTATTTGTACGCCACTGATTTGCACACCGGCTTCAGACAATGAACTAATACGGTTTTGCATGGCCTGCCGACCTGGAATGGCGTCCAGTACTGTGCTGGCGTAATCACTTTGCGCGTGCAGATACGTAATCATCTCCGGACTTTTTGCATCTTCCATATAACGATAGGGGTCTGACGCGGTTTGACCAAAGAATGTCTCCGTCACTGTGCGCACCGGCGCTATGGGCGGGCCGTCGCGGCGCAATGACTGTGCGTTAAGTGCAGTCGCCGCAGGGACACTGGGCGCAGCAGTTTTTAACTCTCCTGCAGGGGGCATCGCACAGGATGCCAACACCAACCATCCGGCGGTTGCGCCGATAGCTGCCAGTGGTTTTTTTAAAGCGGTCAGTGGTTTTTCGAATGCCGCAAGATCAATCGACAGAATAGTGGATGATGATTTCATGGTTGCTCCCGTGATCACAAAACAAGACAATCTGCGAAGCTAACATGTCCTTAACAGCTTATGCAAAGCGCATTTTTCAAGACAACCTTTGTCACCACCTGACGACAAAATCAAGGCGATATTTCAAGCGTATTTCACCAGTAATTTTCAACAATGATGTGACCAGGTTCAAGGCGGCGGTTCATGCGAAAACCACGCGCTTTCAACAGCGCCCTCATGGCTTCCACCATATCGGGATTGCCACACAGCATAAAGCGTGAATGCACATCATCAAGCAATAGCTTGGCATCTCTTTCCAGCTCACCTGAATCAGTTAAGGTCGTAACGCGTCCATGCAATGCGCCGTCGATGGTTTCGCGCGTCAAGGTGCGCACAAATATCAGTTTAGCCTGAGCTGCTCCTGCGTCTGCCGCTGCGCTACGGTGTTGCCGGGCGAGTTGATCCAGCTCATCGGTGTAAGCTAAATCGCGATGCTCGCGCACCGACTGTACAACAATAATATTTTCGAACTGCCGCCATACTGCGCTATCCCGCACCATTGAAATATAGGGCGCCATGCCGGTGCCGGTCGCGATCAGCCATAAATCGCGACCGTCCTTGAAACGGTCCGTGGTTAAAAATCCCTGCGAGATTTTTTCCACATGCATCGTATCGCCGGTTTTCAGCTTGGCGATACGGCTGGAGAATTCTCCGGTTGGAACGACGACCAGAAAGAATTCCAAAAACGCCTCATCGGGAGCCGAAACAATTGAGTAGGCACGCCAGATAATTTCGCCATCTTCTTTGGTCAGGCCAATCCGCGCAAATTGACCGGGCGTAAAGGTGTAGGCCGGGTCGCGATGAATGCGTAATGACATCAAGCCGGGATTCCAGTGATGTATCCAGACGACTGGCTCAATGGTAAATTTGGGGATGGCCTGCACAGAAGCAGAAGGATCAGGAGGAGGGGTGACGGACATTGCGCTGGGATTAGACATGGAAATTATTCGGTATCGGTGCGGCTTAAATTTATGAACTAGCAATAAATAGGTGGCAAAGCAGACGGCAAAATCGGGGGAAATAGGGGCAAAAAATCACATCGTGTTGAACTGCAAAGCAGCCAGTCTGGAATAAAGACCGCCCTCTGCAACCAGCGCATCGTGGCTGCCCTCAGCTACCAGGCGACCTTCTTCGAGCACCACGATACGATGCGCTGATTTTACCGTGGCGAGCCGATGCGCAATGATCAGCGTGGTGCGGCCCTGCATCAATTTTTCCATCGCCAGTTGCACCATCCGTTCGGATTCGGCATCCAGCGCTGAAGTGGCTTCATCAAGCAGCAATACCGAACGATCCGCCAAAAATGCACGCGCAATCGAGATGCGTTGACGCTGACCGCCAGAGAGCTTCACGCCTCGCTCGCCCAATTCGGTCTCAAAGCCCTGCGGCATGGCTTCAATAAACTCGCGCGCAAACGCCGCTTCACAGGCTGTACGAACTTCTGCGTCTGTTGCATCGGGCCGCCCATAACGTACATTTTCCCAAACATTCGCTGCAAAAATAACGGCGTCTTGGGAAACCAGTGCAATTCGCGAACGTACCTCGCGTGGATCGGCGGCTTTCACATCAATACCATCGACTTTCACCGTACCTGATGATGGATCGTAAAAGCGCAGCAATAATTGAAACACGGTGGTTTTTCCGGCACCACTGGGGCCTACCAAGGCAACCACTTCGCTAGGTTCAACGCGTATTGAAAAATCTTTTAGCGCGGCCGTTTCAGGACGCGATGGGTAGTGAAACGTAACCCCTTCAAACGCAACTCGACCCGTTGGCAAATGCATATTTCCAGAACGATCATTTCTGGCTGGCAGGGCAACCGGATGAGAAGGTGCTGCAATTTCGGACTGAGTATTCAATAACTCCATCAGGCGCTCTGATGCGCCTGAAGCACGCATCAACTCTCCATACACTTCTGATACAGCGCCGACTGCATTCGCAACCAACACGGCGTAAAACACGAATGCCGATAATTCTCCCGCCGTGATGCGGCCAGCAATGACATCGCGTCCACCAACCCATAAAATAACGGCAATCGCGCCAAACGCCAAGACGATAACTGCTGCGATCAGCCCGGCCGTGTAAGCCGCTTTAGTTTCGCCCGCCTTGAAAATGGCCTCAACCCGATCACCAAAACGTCCGCGATCCACCGCCTCATGCGCGTAGGCTTGGACGGTGCGAATTTCATGCAGCGATTCATCGATATAGGCGCTAGCCTCGGCAGTATGGTCGGTGATTTTTTTGGATAATTTTCGAACCCGTCGTCCGAGCACTAAAATTGGCACCATCACCAGGGGAATAACAGCAAGCACAAACAAGGTCAGCTTGACGCTGGTAATAAACAGCATCACCATACCGCCCAGAAACAGCACCGTGTTACGCAGCGCCCAAGAGAACATGCTGCCGATAACCGATTCAACCAGGGTAGTGTCATTGGTCAACCGGGAAATGACTTCGCCGGTGCGGGTACGCTCAAAAAAACTGGGTGATAACGTCAACAAATGCGCGTAAACCGCATGACGAATATCCGCTACCACGCGTTGACCTACCCAGGTAATGTTGTAATAGCGGAAAAACGTGGAAACACCCAGCAAAGCCAACATCCCGATCAGTATCAGCAAAGTACTATCCAGGGTTGCGGCATTGGCCGAAGCGAATCCTTCATCTATAACGTGCTTCAAACCCCAGCCAATCGCCAGCACCGTGGCGGCCGATATGCAAAGCGCCACCATCGCCAAAGAAAAACGTACTTTATAGGGTGCTACAAAGCGCAATAAAAGGGTCAGCTTTTTAAGGTCACGCGCACTGCGCTTGGTATCGCCATCCTTCACAGCAGTGGCAGTATTGGCGGTGGCAGGATCATCAGATTGAGTTGCTTCGGCTGGTATTCCGCCTAGCGTATTTTGATTGGTAGGTGCTGGGTGAGCTGGCATAGCTGCAAGTGTAGATGCAGGCGTAGACGGAGGCTTAGCCGAAGAGGTCTGCAGGGGTTCGGGGATTATATTCACCCTGTATTGTACCGTCCCCGTGAATGAGTCCGACAGACGAGCAAATCATGGCCACGGAAACGCTAGCCAGAGTTTATGCTCTGCTAGCCACCGCGCTTTAATAAAGGCCGAGCGACATTTCCGGAAATTGCAAAAATAGCGCGATCCTGGGCTACATTTGAACGAATTTCCGCACCTACCGATCCGGACAACGCGCCGGTTGAGTTCACCACATTGATGTTTCCATTGGCAAGCAGCACGCCACCGGCTAACTTCATCTTTTCGTAGCGGATGATGCCTTCAGAAACTCTTAATTGACCGGATAAATCGGTGAATTTTGATTGCCCGCCCAATCCACCCTCAGGTGAGCGCATCACTTGCACCAAATCGGCGTTACCAATCGAGCCATCCTTAACCGAGAAATTACCCTGAATTTTTGGCTGATCCAGCAGCGTACTGATGGACCCTGCGGAAGTGGTGAACGCAAATTCGCCATTCAGCTTGCCATTTAAACTAACCCCCCGCGTAAATATTTCAGCTAACTGATCAAGCTTGAATTTTTGTACTGAAAAATTGCCGTTAACGTTAAAACTTTGCTTCCAGTCAATCTTGAACGCGCCAGAAGCGCTGCCTTCCAGAAGTTTGGCATTAAATTCGGTGACCACCATTTGCTGATTACCCAGAATTGCCTTGGCGGTGACAATATTTAGCGGAATGGGCGCGCCGATTGGCATAACAAGCTCGCGCGCACTGAATTCAACAGTGTAATCTCCCACTGGAACTGGCGCAGGTGCTGCGGTTGTTTGACCGGTATCTTCAACACCGGCACTGGCAACTGAAATAACCGGCTTATTTTGTGCGATCTCGACCGACCATTTGTTAGCGCGGGTGCGCAACGATGCGGCCGTAATGACACCGTCTTGATCAAACCTCATATCCGCATCGAATGGATCAAGGTTGATATCTTTTATTTCCAGCTTTACGTTTTTGAGAACGATCCGGCTAATCTCGATTGATTTGGAGCGCCCCTCAGGATCGCCCCAGCGCGATGCCCGGCTCAGCGCTTCAGCCGTAATGGATACATCATCGAGCTCGAACGAATCGATAACAAAACGATCGCCGAATAGCGCGGTCATGTCCATATAAATTTTGCCGCTGGAGGCTTTGGCGTCCCGAAGCTTGCCGAATGCGACCTGATCAAGCCTGACATGCGGGCGCGGGAACAAACCAATACGCAAACCGCTTGACGAAACATCATCATGCGCCCATTCGGCCAACGCTTTTTCCAGGCGAAGATTGACCGCCCCCAGCGGGACAATCAAAATCAGCACCACCGAGAAAACCACTAACGCCACGATCCCCAGCAGGGTCCAGCGCAGCAGATGGGGCTCACGCTTTACACGACGCAGACGTTTACCGGAAGCAATATCAACTTGTTCTGCCTGGGTGCGTTCCGCTTGATCCTGCAGTTCACGCAAACGGGCGACTTGCGCGGCGCGAAAGACAGCCTCCGCTTCGTCTTCAAGGCGTGATTTTTCCTCCGCTTTTTCACGCAAAGAGCGCTCAAGCTGCAAACGTTCATCAGCTTCCCGCTCAAAGCGTTCCAGCTCAGCCGCGTGTTCGGATACTGCCTGTGAAGCGACTTCACGCGCCTTGGCTTCCGTTTGCGCTTTACGTTCTGCCGCCTCGCGAGCGCGACGTTCGCTTTTGAGTTCGTTCTGGCTGGCGCGCTCTGATTGCTTGCGCATAGCAGCTTCGGTGCGAGCGCGTTCCTGGGCTTCGGCATTGGCATCTTTTTCGGCAGCAAGCTTGGCGATCATGTCAGCCTCAACATGGGCGCGCTCGGCGGCCTCCTCGCGGGCACGCGCCTCAAGCCTTAAGCGTTGTGCAACAGCGCTCCGATCAGCCTCTTCGCGCGCCTTGCGTTCATTTTCCAATTCTGCTTGGCTGGCCAACGCCGCCTTTTCGCGAAGCTGCTGCTCAACCAAGGCGCGGGCCTCAGCCTGAATTTTGGCCTCTTTCTCGGTGGCCAATTCAGCCTGACTGGCCAATAAAGCTTTTTTCCGCAGCTCTTGCTCAATTAACGCGCGCGCTTCGGCCTCTATTTTGCCGGCCTTCTCGGCCGCCAATTTAGCCGCCATTTCCGCTTCAACACGTACACGTTCCTGCGCTTCAGTGCGTGCAAGTTCTTCCAGACGCTGGCGCTGTATTTCTGCTTCGGCCTGCGCTTTTTGGCGAGCCTCTTCTTCAATTTTCAGTCGCGCCGAAAACTCGGCAGCCGCTTTGGCAGCAGCCTCAGCTTGAACTTCTGCCATTTTTCGAGCTTGGGCTTCTACCTGTTTTTTCTCTTCATTAAGCGCGGTGATACGCTCTTCCATTTCGGCGCGAATTTTTACTTCTTGTGCGGCCAGCATGCTCTTCGCATCAATTTCCGCTTGCTGAGTCGCGGCCGCGCCGGCGCGCTCAAGCAAACCACGCTCCTCATTAAGCCGCTCTTCCAGCATGCGCCGAGCATCTTCTTGCGCGCCCTGCCGTACGGCGGCTTCAACCTCGATTCGTGCACCCTCTTCGATGTCACTTTTCAGCATAATTTCCATTTCGGCACGCACCTGTGCCTCAATTTCCGCTTTTAATTGCTGACGCAAGTCGCGTTGCGCAGATTCAAATTCAATAGCCTGGCGTTTAGAGGCGGCATCCGCCTGCAAACGCGCTTCAGCCAACGCCTTTACTTCAGACTCGGCAGCCACGCGCGCTCGCGAAAGCGCTTGTGCCTCTGCCTCTGCCTTGGCGCGAGCAGCGGCTAATGCTTTTTGTTGTTCGGCCTGCTGCGCAAGCTGATCACGTGTCATTTGGGCGCGAGTCTCAGCGGCAATCAAGCGCTGTTTTTTTTCTTCGGCCAGTCTCAACTCAAGCTCGGCGCGTGCATTTTCTGCAGCTTGTTGCGCACGTTTGGCTTCTTCCAGCGCACGCAATTCAGCCTCTTTGCGCGCACGCGCCTCAACCTCAAGTCGCGCCCTGACTTGCGCCTCACGCTCGGCGCGGGCGCGTGCATCTGCCTGGGCTTTAATACGCGCAGCAATCAACGCAGCCTCATCAACTGCCGACACTACCGGTGGCGGGGGCGATGGAGGGGGCGATGGAGGGGGCAAAGGAGACAAGACGGGTAATGGCGCTTCGGGTGTTTCTGCCTTCGGCGTCTCAACCCGGGCAACCTGATCATTGGCGAGGGGACTGCGGTAAGGAGAAGGCCCAAACCCCGCCATCGGCGGCACCGCTGGCGCTGCCGACTTTCCTGCCGCTGATGCCGTTGCCATCTTAGCGGGTGCGGTGAAATCAAAATCATCGTCACCACCAAAATCAGACAGCGGCTCATCCTGCTTCACTTCGAAAATTTTAACGAAGCCGTCTTTTTTTAAATCATTCAGCGCTTTTTGCAACGCGGGCATGGCCATGCCGGTTTTGTCTGCGAGCTGCTCAACCGTGGATTTTCCATCAATTAGTTTTAGTGCCTTCGTCAGATCACGCGATAGCGATTGCGTTTTCTGGTTGAGCTGGGTGAGCCCTTTGGCAGTTTTCGTAAAAACGGTCTTCAAATCCATCACGCAACTCTCGGCAAAGTAATCAATGGGGCGCCTGAATTTATATGGCCGGACAAAAAAATAAAACAAAACATGTGCTGTTTTGAAGAAATTATAATTTTATTTGCCCGTTTTATGAACCGAATACGAGGTGTATGCAGGCAGCCTTTGAACCGCTTTTAACCCGCCAATAACCGGGCCGCCACAGCTCCTCGTATTTCGTTTTTTGTATCTGTAAGGCTTATATTCTCATATAACGCGTTTTTTAGGCGAAACTGCTTATCCAGGATAAGTTACCTATTTCTGTCATTACACCTAAAAGGTGCCCGCCAGCATACTTGCGATCAACCTGTCAGCACGCTTTCGCGTCAACGCATTGTCATCCCCGACGTTCTTTATTTCTACCGTCTGACATTCGCGTTGTGGAGGAAAATTTTTATGAAGGCCGCATCTCAAACCGTTTTCACGATTCTTAAATTCAAAAAATACTTGGGCCGCGCCTGCTACTCAAGCATGGCTGCATGCGCCTTTCTGACTATGTTTGCAGCCTCTGCAGCGCCCGTTGATCCCCCTTCTCGAGTTGGCCGAATTGGTTATGTTGAAGGCGATGTTTCGTTTTATGCAGATCGCAGCGAAGGCTGGCGTAAGGCGCGTATTAATTTTCCGGTCACCAGCGAAAACTCCATTTGGACTGAAAACCAGTCGCGCGCGGAAGTGCGTATTGGCGCATCAGCATTACGCATTGATGATAATTCCGTCCTTGATTTAGTGAAGATCAATGACGACCGCACACAAGCATTTCTGCAGCGCGGCAGCGTCAACATTCGCACCCGCAGTAACAGCAGGGACAATACCCGCGACAGTATTCGGCTCGATACAAACGAAGGCCGATTTATCATCGAAGGCAATGGACGATATCGTGTGGATGCGTCGCAGGACGGCTTCGAAAGCCGCATCTCGGTATTTATCGGAAGGGCAAGCTACGAAAGCAACGCTGATGAGGCTGGCACCAGCAACCGCCTTAATATTGACGCTGGCAAAACCCTGATTGTGCGCAACTCAGGCGCCGGTACCACCAGTGATTTCCGCTTTGAGAATGCGAGTGGCTCCGCCTTTGATCGCTGGGCCGAAGTGCGCGATCAAAACTGGGATGAAAGCCATATCCGTTACTCTCGTGAACAAACCATATCGCCTTACATGACCGGCTATGAAGATCTGGATACCTACGGTGACTGGACCGAGGATCGTGAATACGGGCGCGTTTGGACACCGCGTGTGGTGGCGGCGGGATGGGCGCCGTATCGTTATGGCTCATGGTCTTATGTTCGGCCATGGGGTTGGACATGGATTGATGATGCGGCCTGGGGCTTTGCGCCATTTCATTATGGACGCTGGATACATGCAGGTGCGCAGTGGGCATGGTGGCCTGGTGAGTATGTGCGTCGCCCCATTTACGCACCTGCACTAGTCGGTTGGTACGGCAGACCCGGCACCAATATTTCGATTTCAATTGGATCAGGACCAGACATTGGCTGGTTTCCGCTTGCACCGCGTGAATATTATGTGCCGAGCTATACCAACAACATCACTTATATTCGCAACATTAATCATGTCACCAACAACATCACCGTGATTAATCCACCCACGACTTATGCCAATCAAATGCCCGGCGCCACGTTTGTGACAGGCAATGCATTCGTGAATTCTCGCCCAGTGCAAAACAACACTGTTAAATTAACCACCCGGGAATTAGCCGAACATCCGATTGCAGCCGCACCGAGCGCAGCACCTTTCCCAAAAGAAATGGGTTCACGCACATTTAAGGGAAAATCCACAGGTAATAATGTGAATGCCGCTAATTCGCCCCCTATATCGGCTTCTGCGCCAGCGCCAGCATATTTATCGGGACCCGCTCCTGCTCCAAAAAACAGCAATACATCCAGCACTTCTCCAAATTTTGCCAAACCTGTTCCACAGGCCATTCAAGGCGGGCCACTGCCTGGCGTTGCATCACCCGTAACCGCGCCGACGCAACGTGAGATGTCCTCACGCGGAGCACCCCAACCGTCTTTTAATAAACCCAAATCAGCTCAACCTGCTGAAGCAGCCGCACGCTTGCCTAATTCGGGCAACGCAACGGGGACAGTTCGTGGTCCCAACCAACCCACTCGTGCAAGAACAAGTACTGAAGGCGACGATCAGACATCGGCGCGTCAGCAAAAGCAACATCTGCAGCAAGAGAAGCGCGTCACCCAGGAGGGCCGCATCCAGTCGCCTCAACATCCTGTTGAAAAGGCAACCAAGCCGGTGCCGCATGAAAAGCATGAACAGCCTGTAGAGGGCCGCGCCCATCTGGAAGCCCGGTAACGATCGTAACTGCACATCTAAGGCGCAGGGTTGGTATAGCGCAAATGAATGGCGTCGATCGCTGCCAAAGTTTCGGTATCGAGATTGACATCAAACGCATCAATGTTTTCAGCCAACTGAGCAAGCGTGGTCGCGCCGACAATAGTGCTCATCACAAAAAATCGGCTCTTGCAAAACGCGAGCGACAGTGCCGTCAGGCTGATGCCAATCTGTGCTGCCAGGGCCGCATATTCACGCACCGCAGGCACCACATTTGGCTTGCTATAGCGCGGGCCGAATTGCGGAAATAATTTAAAGCGGGCGTTGTCAGGCGCTTCGTGCAAATACTTTCCAGTGAGGTGGCCAAAGGCAAGCGGGCTGTAAGCCAGCAACCCTATATTTTCCCGAAAGCCAATCTCGGACAAACCCTGCTCATACACCCGATTAAGCAGGCTGTAGGCATTTTGGATAGAGACGACGCGTGCCAGCTTTGATGTATCTGCTAATTGCAGAAAACGCATGAGACCCCACGGCGTTTCGTTCGAGAGCCCTATGTATCGAATACGCCCGGCTTTGACTTCATCAGCCAGCGCAGCCAGCGTCTCCTCAAGCGCCACCGATTCACGCTCTGCCGTCGCGTCAAAAAGTGCGCCGCCAAAAACAGGCACATTACGTGCAGGCCAGTGCAATTGGTAAAGATCGATGTAATCCGTTTGTAGCCGTTTGAGGCTGCCTGTAATACCACGCTGTATATCTGCTTTTGAGAACGTGGCCGCATCACCCCGCACCCAGGTTAGATCGGCAGCGTTACGCGATGGGCCTGCGCATTTGCTCGCCACCACGATTTGATCACGACATAACGCGCCCTTGTTATGCAGCCATTCGCCGATTATTTTTTCTGTTGCGCCATAGGTTTCGGCGCGCGCTGGCACCGAATACATTTCCGCAGTGTCAATGAAATTGAGGCCACGCGACTGGGCGTAGTCAAGCTGGGCATGCGCGTCTTTCATTGAGTTTTGCTGGCCCCAGGTCATGCTTCCGAGACAAATTTCACTGACTTTTAAAGCGGTATTTCCCAGCAAATGCATGTGCATAAATGTTCGCGTCCCGATTACCGTGCTGAGCTGATTGTTTTGGGCAAAGCCCTCGTCATTTAGGCAGCGCTTTATGTTGCGCTTTTTTTGGCTCCTTTTTCTTCTCCTCCTGCCGCTCTATTGGCTGCTCCCAGTAAGGCGGGTCGCCAAAAGTCTTTTTCAAAAAATCAATGAAAAGCCGCACCTTGGCAGGCAGAAATTTGCGATCCGGGTAGACCGCAAAAATATCATGGCCCGGCGCCGCGAATTTGGGCAGCAATTCGATCAAGCGGCCACGCTCGATTTCTTCCGAAACCTCCCAAACACTGCGCTGCGCCAGACCATGACCGGCGAGCGCCCAACGTGTCAATACCTCGCCGTCATTGCAATGCATATTGCCCGAAATTTTTACCGTCACCGATTGTTCAATGCCTGGTTTTGCATTAGCTTTCGTTTCATCAAGCGAACGAAAAGTCCAGCCATCCGCCAGGCCACTTTCGGTTGCTGTAACCAGACAATTATGTTTCGCCAAATCATCGAGATTTTGTGGCTTGCCGTGGCGTTTGATGTAGTCCGGCGATGCAACAATCACGCGATGATTACGCGCGAGTTTGCTGGCAATCAAATCCGCGTTTTTCATATCCGCGATCCGCACCGCAAGATCGACCCGCTCATTTTTCAAATCCACCAGACGCTCGGAAAGATTCAAGGTCACACTCAGATTCGGATGCGCCTCTAAAAAAGCCGGTAAATGCGGCGCAATATGTTTGCGTCCAAACGAGGTAGGTGCTGAAACAATCAAACGTCCTGTTGCGTTTTTTGCCCCTATCGAAAGCGACTCCTCAGCCGCGCGCAGCTCATTCAGAATATTACGCACATCTTCAAAAAATACCGTGCCCTCAGGCGTGAGCGTAATTTTTCGGGTGGAGCGCTTGAATAACTTCACACCGAGCTGCTGTTCTAGCTGATCGATGCGGCGGCCCACCATCGCAGGCGTAACGCCTTCACCGCGAGCAACAACAGAAAGACTTTCTGATTTTGCGACATCCAAAAATGTTTGCAGCGCCTTGAATCTATCCATGATTTCCTCCGCTGAAGCGTTGTTTTCGTCAAAGCTTTAAAGGGCAAAACAGTTATATATAGTATAAAACTCTTTTGTTATTTTCATGATTATCTTACAAAGAGTAATGGAATACACTCGATAACTTCATTATTGATTTAACCCGCGTTAAATCGACAAACACATACATACACCCGCAGATTATTTCCAACGAGGACCTTGCATGAATATTACTCACAGCCTGCCCGACGGACTCGCTATTTCGGGAAATATCACGCCCGCCTTTGCCACCATTGTGACGCCGGAGGCACTTGCTTTTTTCGTCAAACTGGCACGCAAGTTTGAGCCGACCCGACAAACCCTGCTGGCCGCCCGCGTCGCTCGACAAAAAGAATTTGATGCGGGCATGCTTCCGGGGTTTCTGGTGGAAACCAAACACATCCGTGATGGCGATTGGGTTGTGGCTTCAGTGCCGCAGGATATTCAGGATCGACGCGTCGAAATTACCGGCCCGACTGATCGCAAGATGGTGATTAATGCTTTGAATTGCGGCGCGAATACATTCATGGCTGATTTTGAAGATGCGAATTGCCCGACTTGGCATAACATGATCGATGGTCAGATTAATTTACGCGATGCCAATCTGCGCACCATTACATTCGAACAAAACGGCAAGTCATACCAATTAAACGACGATCCTGCCGTGTTGTTCCCGCGACCGCGTGGCTGGCATCTTGATGAAAAGCATGTGACCCTGGATGGCAAACCGATGTCGGGTGGGCTGTTCGATTTTGCGCTCTATTTCTTTCACAACATCAAGACGCTGCTCGCTCGCGGTAGCGGCGTCTATCTGTATTTGCCCAAGATGGAATCACATCTGGAGGCGCGCCTGTGGAACGATATTTTTATAATGGCGCAACAGGAGTCGGGCGTACCGCAAGGTTCAATCAAGGGGTGCGTGCTGATTGAAACCATCGTGGCTGCGTTTGAGATGGACGAGATTTTGTACGAGCTGCGCGATCATAGTGCGGGTTTGAATATCGGCCGTTGGGATTATATTTTTTCAGCCATCAAAAAATTCCGCCTCAATAAAGATTTTTGTCTGGCGGATCGTTCACAAGTGACCATGCTGGCACCGTTTCTTCGCGCCTATGCGCTAACGCTGGTGAAGACTTGCCACAAGCGCCAGGCTTTTGCGATGGGCGGCATGGCCGCACAAATCCCGATCAAAAATAATCCGGTGGCGAACGACGCCGCGTTTGAAAAAGTGCGCCTCGACAAGCTGCGCGAGGTAGTCGATGGTTGCGACGGCACCTGGGTTGCGCATCCGGGGCTGGTCGCCGTGGCTAAAGCGGTATTTGATGAGCATATGCCCACGCCGAATCAGATTCACAAACAACGCGATGATGTGCATTACACCGCCAGCGATTTGCTCGACTTCCGCCCGGAGGGCCCCATCACCGAAGCCGGTGTACGCAACAATATTCAGGTCGGTATTCAGTATGTAGGCTCATGGCTAGGCGGCAATGGGTGTGTCCCGATTTTCAATCTGATGGAAGACGCGGCCACCGCCGAAATTTCCCGCAGCCAGGTATGGCAGTGGATACGCTCGCCTAAAGGCGTGCTCGATGATGGCCGCAAAGTCAGTAAGGCAATGGTCACGGCATTGATCGCCGATGAACTTGGCAAAACTCCGGCCATTGCAGGCGAGGCAGCGTTTCAGGCCGGCAAATATATCGAAGGTGCGGCAATGTTTGAACAACTCATCATGGACGATCATTACGAAGAGTTTCTAACACTGCCCGCGTATCGGGCAATCGCCTAACGGTTATTTTTACTCAAAAAATATGAAACTCTATGAATGGCGCGGCTTTTCAGAACTTTTTGGCTGATACACCTCGCCGGTCATAGGGTTTACTTATTTAACGCGCCGTTTACTGAACACTTCTTCAATATTGTCGCGATAATAACTTTGCATCGATGCCGATGTCGAAAATCGTCGCCATATTTCAGACGAAACATTGGCGTATTCATAAGTCCCGGCGGACAATTCAATTCCCAGAGCACGTCGTTTGTCGTCGTAGCCGATGGCGCGGATGCTGCCGCCGTTCACTTTTTTCATGTCCATTTTTTGTCTCGGCGCGTACGCATTGTCGAATCAACAGCGAATGGAAAAATTTAGATGACAAGTGAAAATTCAAGCGCCAGAAACAAAGTTACTTCAACGGCCAGCGCCATCCAGGCGCGTCGATAGGCGCGATATTTATTATTGGCGATGCCCGCGACTTGATGAATCTGGTGGCATACATCGTTCAGTACATCATGCAAATCGGCCTGATGAAAAGACGCGGCATAGTCATCCGGCCGAGCCCGTTGCGAGATGTCGCCGAAAAAAATCAAATGCGGCGTAACAACCGGGTGTTCAGCTTCATCCCGGTTCAAGGGCCTGGCCAGCAATCGGCGGGAACGGGCCAGTACAGTGGTCAGCGCGAAAAAAAAGAATGCCGCGCCGGCCACTAAAAAAAGAATGAGGCAGACTCTTTCCACCACGCCATGATTCACGATCTTTTCCAGGTTGGTTGAAACATAAGTAACCAACAAGGTGGACATCACAATCAGCAGATAAATTTTCTGGTCGGCCGAACGAATCAGTTCCTGGTTCAAGTTTAAAATGCGCCACGCCTGATCCAGCCGCAACATGAGTGTGGGCGCGTCATAACGGGCGGATTTCATATCCTCGGCGCAGGCCGCATTCAATGTCCGGCTTCCACTGTCAGGCATGGTGCGTACCCGCGATATCACTGATTCTAGCCATGATTGGTTGATCGAGTTTGGATGAAATCTCCAGCGCCTTGATGTTTTCTGCAAATTGGCTGATGCGTGAAGCGCCGGTAATCACGGTGCTGACATGCGGGTTTTTCAGGCACCAGGCAATCGCCAATTGTGCAGTCGTGCAGCCCAATTCGCGCGCCACTTCAGCCAGCCTTACCACTCGTGCATTTTTATCCGCATCGAGCAATTGGTCCTGCATCCACGCCATATTTTTGAGGGTGGCGCGGCTATCTGCCGGAATGCCATTGGCATATTTGCCCGTGAGTAAACCCGACGCCAGCGGGCTCCAGGTGGTGAGCCCCAAGCCAATATCGTCATACAAACGTGCATATTCGGTTTCAACGCGGTGACGGTGAAACAGGTTGTACTCGGGCTGTTCCACGACCGGCTTGTGCAGATGATGTTTATCCGCAATCTGCCATGCCGCCATGATCTCGGCCGCACTCCATTCAGAGGTACCCCAATACAGCGCTTTGCCACTGGCGATGATGTCATGCATGGCGTACACGGTTTCTTCCAACGGCGTATTCGCGTCAGGGCGATGACAATAAACGAGATCCACAAAATCCAAATCCAGGCGCTTTAAGGAGTGATCAATTGCCTGCATCAAATATTTTCGGTTCAGCGTATTCCGCTCGTTAATGCCTTCACCCCATTTTGCCGGTAACCCCCAGAAAAATTTGGTCGAGACCACATACGTCAGCCGATCCCAGCCGAGCTTTTTCAACGCAGCACCCATCAGCGTCTCTGATTTGCCGGCGGCATAAACCTCGGCATTGTCAAAAAAATTGACGCCGTGATCACGCGCCGCACTCATCAATTCAATGGCGGATTTTTCATCGACCTGATTGCCGTAGGTAACCCACGAGCCCAGCGACAGAGCGGACACTTTTAAACCAGACTTGCCCAAGCGGCGATATTCCATTTTACGATTCCTTTTCATTGTCAATATCCGAGTAGGCGTTTACTACTACGACTCGGGTTCGTTTAGGTCCGGCGGCAAATTTTTCGAGCTTCACCAGCACCGGAAACAATTGTTCAAGCTCGGCACGTGCAGCAGGCTCCTCATTAAATACTAGCAGCTGGCCGTCAGCGCTTTTAACATCGCGCCAGTTTTGCGGTTGCGTATCATCGTCTTGGACTTGAAGCTTATAGGTAGGCATATGGGGTGATCACAGTTTTTCATTAAAGGATAGAAATTAAGGGATAAAATTTAAAACAATATAGTGGCAACATGCTCAAAACTGCGCCTGAAAAACCGCTGGTGCCAACGGCCTGGATAACAAATAACCTTGCGCTTCTTCACAGCCGCTTGCCAACAGGTATTCCAGTTGCGCAGCATGCTCAATGCCTTCGGCCACCACGCGCAGACCCAGACTTTTGGCCAGCCCAATAATACCGCGGGTAATCGCCGCATCATTGGGATCAGTCGTAATGTCGCGTACAAATGACTGGTCAATTTTAAGCTTGGCAATATCAAAGCGCTTTAAATAGGCCAGATTGGAGTAGCCCGTTCCGAAATCATCCACGACCAAACGGAACCCGGCTGCCGCCAGCGCGTCCAGCGTGCTGTTGGCAGAGTCCCCCTCACTGACGAGCGCGGTTTCCGTCAGCTCGATCTCCACATCCTGCGCAATCAACTTATGCTCCGCCAAACCGGCCACCAGCACCTCAACCAAACGTCGTGTTTTGAACTGCACACCCGATACATTAATTGTAATCGGAAATTTATCCAGCCCCGCATCGCGCCAGCGACGCAGCTGGGCAAGCGCCTCCTTGGCAACCCATTCACCAATGGGCACAATCAGGCCGCTGTCTTCTGCGATCGGGATAAAGCGGCCAGGCTCAACTGTGCCCAGCTCGACGCTGTGCCATCGAAGCAGCGCCTCTGCGCCGATGATACGGCGGTCTGGCAGGCTGAAGATCGGCTGATAGACCAGTGAAAATTCATTGCGTGTCAAAGCGCGCCGTAACGCGTTTTCAAGCGTAAGCCTTTCATTCACACGCTCATTCATTTCAGGGCGGAAAAAACTGTATTGATTGCGGCCTTCTGCTTTGGAGTGGTACATCGCCAAATCGGCATTTTTGATCAGCGTATTTAAATCATCCCCGTCGGTTGGCCAAATGGTAACGCCAATGGATGGCGTCACCGTTAATTCCATGTCGCCAATGGTGTGCGGCTTGCCCAGACTTGTTAGTAGTGTTTCGGCGATGTGGGCAAGATCAGTGGCGTTGCATACATTGGGCAGCAGTACAATAAATTCATCGCCGCCATGACGTGCTACCGTATCCGTGATTCGCGTGGCGTTGGTCAGGCGTCGCGCTGTTTCAGCCAGAATTTGGTCCCCCACATGATGACCCAGTGAATCATTGATATTCTTGAAACGATCAAGATCAATAAACATCAGCGACATGCCGTTGTGATAGTTTGCATCGTGGTGACTGCCATCATGGGTGTTACCGTCATGGCTAGTGTTGCTGCGGCTGTTACCACCGCGACGTTTTGCCTGGCGCAACGCAAAGTCGAATCGCGCGCCCAGCAGCATGCGATTCGGCAAACCGGTCAGAAAATCATATTCCGCCAATTCACGAATTTGGGTTTCTGCACGTCTTTTTTCGGTGATGTTGCTGCCAACACCGCGAAAGCCTACGAACAGACCGGCAACATCAAACACCGGCTCGCCCGAAACGCTGACCCAGCGCATTGAACCATCCGGCAGCGTGCTGGCGTACTGGAAATCCCGGAACGCCTGTCGTGCCTCAACCTGCCGACGATGCTCGTCCATCTGCTCCTTACTAATACCAACATAGTCAATCTCCCAGCGCGCGATACCGTAACGCAAAATAGGGTCGACACTAGCGGAACTATTTATGCTTCGGGAAATAAGCGTGAATTTGAAATTTTCATCCTGCTCCCAATACCAGTCAGACGACATAGCCAGAAGGCTTTTGAAACGCTGCTCACTGGCTGCAAGTGCCTGTTGAGCATTCTTTCGCGCGGTAATATCAAGGCGAAACCCGATCACGCCACCATCGGCTGTTTTGCGGTCGGACACCAACAACCAGGTGTCATCATTCAATAAGAATTCATAATCCGCTTTATCCGGATCAAGGTGTTTATGCAATCGCGTACGAATGTATTCTGCTTCATCCATCTGCCTTATATGCGGACGCCGTTCAAGCCCACGCTGATAGAAAGCCCTCACCACCGTCACATATTTCACGCCCGGCAACAGTAAATCGGCAACCCCTGCGTACATTTCGCGAAAGCGGCGGTTGCAAAATACGATGCGATCGTCGGCGTCGTAAAGAATTACACCTGATTCGAGCTGGTCGATCGCGTTAACTGTGCTGGTCAAATCGCAATGAGCAGCGTGCTGCGCAGCCTCAAGTTGCTGAAGCTGCTTGATCAGTGCCGCGGTGTCAGGAGGTTCAACCATGAGATTTCTGTTTCGGGTCAGGCCGACAAGCGGCTTGATAGCTTGTTTGAAAATAGCGTCCGAGCGTCGCTCAGCCAACATCACATCCGAACGCATATTAGAGCTTACAACGCTCCACCACGCGTCATCACATGCCACAACATAACGCAGCTTGCCTCTATATTATCGCGCTGATAGAGCATTGCTTTAAAATTCAATTTTTAATCAAATGCGCCCTGTCGAGAGCCATGAGGCAGTCACTAACTAACATCTGCCCGACGATATTCAGCGATCTCTTCTTTGAGCTGAATCCACCATACCTTGCCTTTCGCATCATGCTTGCCACACGGGGTGAAAGTCGCAAAACCGGGATAGCGTGTGCCCAGATTATTGGGATCTTCGCGGCGCGTACGGGGTGGCGATACCAGACCTTTGTCATCAGAGGACAAGGGGAAGAGCCAACAGCCCATGGGTTTGTAATGCCATTTGTGCTTATCCAGTTTGACGGCCAGCGTCTGCAATGAGCATTTACCATCCTGCTCGGAAAAAGCACAGCGGGTGTTAGCGAAATGGTCGGGCTTATTTTTATAGCTGAAAGGATAGACCGCGGTTTTGCGACCCGTATTGCCTTCCCACTCGCCGTCGAAAATATAATTTTTGGGCAGATGCGTGAAATGCTCAGGATGCCGGGCTACTACCTGATGAATTAGGTCTTCTTCTTCAGGCAATAAAAACGCACCATCGCTGCAGCAAATGCCTTCGCAGGCGTTCAGATCACAATAATGAAGTTTGGTATGGGTTTTTTTCGGCATAGTCATAACGGTCCGGCGTTAGGTAAAGTGGCGAATATCGAAACTGCCGCCATGAGTGAGCTTGCCGCTCGCGATGAGCTGCACAATATCATGCGCAACATCGTCAGCGGGACGCAATACACCATTGGTTTTCATATCGCGAAAACGTTCTACCTCCGGAAACCTTGCCACTGACGCTGCGCGTATCTGGTTTTGCATGGGCGTATCCACCACGCCCGGCGCAAGTGCACAGATCGTGAGCGTCGAGTCACGCGCGCCAGCTTCAAGTGCAGCAACTTGTGTGGCCATTTCCAGCCCGGCTTTTGCGGCGCAATAAACTGACCATCCCGCAACAGGATGCCGGGCGGCCCCGGATGAAATATTGATGATTAGCCTTCGCGATGCACAAGCTCGTGTGAGCGTCGCAAAACGACTCATGGCGATCATGGGTGCCGCCAGATTGACCGCGATATTGTGGGCGAGCTCCACACTGTCCAGCTCGTCAAATGCAGCTACGGGCAACACGATTCCCGCATTATTGATCAGCACTGCCTGCTCAAAATGCTGATCCACCAGCAGTAACGCTATCTTTTCAAAGGCTGTTTCAATCGAGGCGATATCGCTGAAGTCCGCATGGATATTGGCGTTCACGGCATCAGCCAGTTGATCGGGCGCGCGTGAAAGGGCGATTACGCGATTGCTATCTACGGATGCCAGCACCGTACGCAATGCCAATCCCAAGCCTTTGGTGGTGCCGGTGACGATGTACAGATTCATATACTTTCAGCGATCATTATCGGTTGACGCAGGATCGGCACGTCATGAGTCAAACAGGCTTTCAACTAAAACGCTGATGCCTGCTGAGACCAGGTCGGCTGATTGACCCCAGCTAGCCGCATCGGCCAACCAATCATAAGTTGGGTTTGATAATTGGCCACTGCGGGAGGTGTAGGCATTGATGCCAGATGAAGCCGTGCGGGAGCGCTGCAGCAACGCATCAATTACCCCGCTCTCAGCCGTGGACGAAAGCGACGGGCCGACTGGTTGCATTATCGCTTTAGCCGTGAGTGCTGCCAGCGCTTTTTCAACCGCATCGCGATCCAGCACCGAAATCGCGGAGCCGCAGTGACTGCACGCGGTGTCGTGTTCCAGATCAATTGAGCCGCCACAACTGGAGCAACGAATTTGCTTTACCTGCACCGAAAGTGTTCTTATTTCGGCTGCGCTTAAGCTGCGAATAAAATTTTTCTCTCGCAAAAATTGCGTAAAACTGGTGATGCGCCCATCACCCGCCTCACAACGGTAATAAGAAAATGGCCCACTTTTGCAGACATCATGAGTCAGTTTCAAGCCGCCATCGCATGCAGGGCAACGCATGGTGAGACTAACCAGATTACGTTCTGCATCGCGTGCTTCATGAATACGTTTAAATAGCTCGATCACGGATGCGGGCGACAGCGATGTGCTTTCCAGATGATCAAACCAGATTAAATGACAGGGCCAGCACACATCAATGGTCACACTGGTGCCGATGTGCGAAACCAGTGTCAGCGCCTCCATCCCACTTTTGCAGCCAGCGCAATGCATGTTAGCTAGCTCAATAATGCATCAATGCCGGCCTGTGCAATCAGCGCATCATCGCTCGATTTCACGCCGGATACACCCACCGCGCCGATTGTTTCACCGTCCACCATGATGGGTACGCCACCTTCCAGAAACGTCACGCCCGGCATCGACAATGCCGATACCCGTCCATTGTTCACCATATCTTCATCCGACTTGGTCGGGCGGCGCCGAATCGCGGCACTACTTGCTTTAGCTTGCGCAATCGCCACACTGGATGGAGCACATTTATCAAGCCGCTGGAACCACAGCAGATGGCCACCATCATCAACTACGGCAATGCATACCGCCCAATTATTTTTAAGCGCCGTGGCTTCAGCAGCAGCAGCAATCTTTTTACAGTCGTCGTGAGTCAAGTAGGATTTTGTTTTCATTTTTTAGGATTGTGGATCACTTGGTTGGTCTAATGGTTGGTCTATTGGTTTGTCTGATGGTCGGTTCTAATGCAAGTCATTGAGAGGCGCTGAAAAAGACTGCCTTAACCAAAATTTCTATACTTGATTATACGATTGACGAAGCCGATCCGTGCTTGATTCAAAGCGGGGAACAGGTGAATTATTTTTATATTTCTCCGCGCAGATATTGTCGGCGCTTGGTTTCGGCAAATCGCTCGATCGCGTAACGCAGCATGGTGCGCGGCATGGCCCGATAATGGCGTTTAAGAAAAGTCTCTTCAACCTCTTCACCCACGCGCTTGCCGACTTCACGCAGCATCCAGCCTACCGCCTTCTGGATCAGGTCTTCATCGTCTTTGAGCAGGAATTTGGCGATGCGCAAGGTCTCTGCATATTCACCCTTTTTGATGTAATGGAACGTGGCCAGTATCGCGATACGTCGTTCCCATAACGATCTGGATTTTGCCAACTTGGTCAGTGGCGACCGATCTCTGCTGTGAAGCCATGCACCAACGATATGCTCTGCGGATAAATCAACCAAATCCCAGTTGTTAATAAATCGGGTGTGTTTAAGATAAAAATCATAAATCTGCTTTTGGGTATTTTCGTCGCCTCGAAGCACGGCGCGATGGTACGCCTTGACCAGTAACATAAGACTTAGGGAGCGCGCCTCATGCCAGCTCGATTTCAACAGCGGCAATGCCATTTCGATGCCTGCATCGCGAAAGTCTCGCACGAAATGTCGCAGCACCGGCTGGCGAATACCCAGGAATTGATCGCCCTCGCCATATTCGCCGGGTCCGGTTTTAAAAAAACCTCGCACGTGTTGCGCCACCGTTGCGTTACCCAGCATCAGTAAATGTTTAATCGCATCTGCAGCAGACATCTCCGCATTTTGCGGTTTTGCAGAAGCCGCTTTGATTGCTTTCATAGCCGACTGGGGGCGATTTTTTTTTGCGGGCGACACGGCGAATATTCTGCGCTTATCTGCATAGATGGTTCATGTGATGTGCGGTGCTGTGTTTGTAGCGCTGTAATCACCACAACCAATCGCAACGATTTTAGTTAAGACTTTTCAGCCAGGGTTTTAAGATTGCTCAAGCTTTTTTCAAAGTCTTTGCCGACCAGACTATCCATCCATAATCCGAAATAACGAACGAACGGATTTTTACCAAACTCACCTTCATTCGTCCACACCACACGGGTGTTTGAGCCTTCGGGCGCCAGACTCAATACACCCTGTGATTCCATACCCGTATCAGCAAAGCTGAGGTTGTAGTTAATCTGCTTATTCTGATCAGCCGCGCTAAATTCCATCACGCCGTTGCCCTCCGACTTGGATTGCCATGACCACTTGGCTCCAGCCCCACTGGCCGGCCCTGAAAATTCGACTTTCATTTGCGGGTCTCGCTGATTCCACACGCCCCATTTCAGCCAATTTTTGGGCTCGGCTATCAAAGCGTAAATTTTCTCGGCAGGTGCGGCTATCACAGCCGTGCGCTGAACCTTAAATTGCTTCGGTAAGGTGAATCCGATTAACGCTGTCGCGATGATCAGCATTACCAGCCCAATAAGTATTTTTATAATAGTTCGCATGTTTCGGCTCCTCCAAATCGATTCACGAAAATAAACTATACGCCTTCAATAAAAACTATCGCGATAAACCCTGATTTAGAGGCTTGACAACATGGCCGCCCGTTTGCGTCATTTTATAGAGTGACCGTTAGCGTACTTTACGCGTCTGGGGTTTACGGCCATCCTCATTTTGTGGCGCTTTTGTTTTTTTAAGCGATGTCGGTTCAGGAATGCGCCGCCACGGTGCCGATGAAAATGTCTCCACCAAAAAATTGACAAAGGCCGCCACTCGCGGGCTTTTGTGTTTGCCTTGTGGGTACACCGCTGACAATGGCAGTGATTCGGCATGATGAATATGGCTGAGGATAGGGGTTAACCAGCCAGCCCGAATACCGTCTGCCACAATCACATCGGCAAGGCGAATAATGCCCACGCCCATCGCCGCCATTTGCAGCAGCGTTTCGGCGTTGTTGGCGTTGACCGTGCCGACTACATCTACCGTTTCCATACCGTCTGCTGTGTCGAATGGCCATTTGCGCAGTTGCGGCGCACCGCTGATCGAAATGCAATTATGGTTTAGCAAATCACGCGCGGTCTTGGGAATGCCATGTTTTTTTAGGTATAACGGAGACGCACAAATGACCCGGTGCATATCGCAGATTTTTTTGGCAATCAAACTTGAATCGCGCAGCATGCCGGTGCGAATAGCCACATCAGCGCCTTCATCCACCAGATCAACCAGGCGATCGGTGACCGTAATATCGAGCTCTATCTCAGGATATTTTTCCATAAAGCGCGGCAACGCGGGCACCAATTGATGCATGCCGAACGCAACACCGACATTGATGCGCAACATGCCTTTGGGGTGATCGCTAAACCGCGTCACCTCGGCTTCGGCTTCTTCGATATCGATCAGGATGCGCTTGGCGCTGGCAAAATAAGCTTCGCCCTCCGCCGTCAGCGCAAGCTTGCGAGTGGTGCGATTCATCAATCGCACGCTGAGGCGGTCTTCCATGCGCGTGACTAATTTGGATAGCGCTGACGGGGTGAGGCCCAGATCGCGCGCCGCCGCCGAAAAACCACCCAGCTCCACAGAGCGCACAAACGCCCGCATTTCTCCAGGTTTGTCCATTTATGGCCTTTCTTAAATAAGTTCTATTTTACTTATGAATTAATTTCCGCAATATTATGCCACCTAGAGTCATTGTTGGCGATATAGAAGGTAATAAAATAACTACATGCGCAGAAAGATTAAATTAAAAAACATAAAAGCTGTCTCTACTACCAGCAGCATCAGCACAGACCGTTCAAATTGTTAAAGTAGGTTGTACGCGTTAAAAAACACCCCCCAGAGATTGCCATGAAAATGCCCAGCCATATTGAAATTGAAACCCACGCCCGCGCTCTGCGCCACGCTGAATTTGCGCGTTTGCTAAATCAGCTTATCAGCACGATTAGTCTGTCGTTGCAACGTCATCATGAAGCGTATTTACGACGTACCCCGGTAATGCACGTGGCAGCCGCAATCGGTACGCCTGTTTAGAAACGAGTTGCGAGCAATACTGGCGGCAGGCTCGTCTGTAGCACTGGATAGCCATTAGGGGAGTGCATAATCGACAGCCATCGCTGAATGCACGACCGCTATGGGGTCTATAATTAGAGCTTCTATAAAATAAAAATGATAAAGCTTGCTCATGAAACGCCAACGCAAAAAATCCTCCCAGCGCCTTTCAAAAGACGCAACACGGCTGATTCAAATGGCCAGCGACTCGGTACGGTCCGGCTGTCGCCTCGAAAATCGCTATTGGGATACGCAACTCGAAACGCTCGCCATGCAATTGCTGGATGCAGGCAATGACAGCGCCATCGAAACCGCACTCGACTTCACTTATGAAAGCGAGCCCGATGCACATGATGCGCTGGCAGAATCAGTCGAAGCGGCATCCGAGTCATGTTTTTTTAATGTGGATGGTAGCCATTATCAGGCCCTGCTGGTTTCTGTACCGCTTATTGCCTGGTCTAAATATCCCATGGCAGCCGGGCAACTACGCGCCGCTGGCGTTGCCTTGATTGAAGACGGCCTGCGTAAATATGTGTTCGCACGTGATACGCAATGCGCGGTCAATCCATTTTTATATTCGATTGATCATTTGCCGCAATCATTTTCCGAAACCCGCAAATTATTGCAGTTCCTGGCCGACGCAGTTGTCAATAAGGACATTCTCTCAACCAAGGCGAGCAAGATCGTCACCATCGATATGCCTGCAGACACGCGCATGCTGCTTGCTGTCGTGATCGCGCCGTTAGGCATGCCGATATTTCGCTGGCAAGAAGGCTGGCAAAATGAGCGTGCCGCAACGCCTGCCAAAGTGGCTGCAAAAGCCAGCATCAAAACCCGCGCAAAAACACTTGCAACTGCGCCCGCTAAAGCTAGTAAAAAAACCATTGCCGTACAAAACGACGTGGCAGTGAGCCGCAACGACTGTTTAGTCGACTGGGTAGAACACACCAAGCCCGAGCTCGCCAAACTCATTCCTGGGGCCTCGCTGGAGTGCGGTCTGCCAGATGCTTTTTTTCGCAACTGCCGCGAGTGTGATCGCCGGGTACGGCCTTATATGGTGACCAGCGCAGTCGATCATCTTGAAACGGCGCTCAGCACTACGGCTGATCAATTGCACGCCATTATCGCCGGCGTTGGCGAGGCGCAGGTCGATGAATATCGGGTCGCCTTCGCTTTAAAAAACAGTGGTGAAGTGGTCAATGGCATGATCTGGCCGTTGGTCAGTCAGGAAGATGATGACGCCAACCCAGGCCCGCGTGAAGAAATCGAAGCCATTCTGAAAGCCGCAAAGGTCGGCAAGATCACCAAGCTGCCTGGCGTATTGCCGCCGGAGTTTTGCGACGACTGTGGTGCGCCGCTGTTTTATGATGCCGATGCAGAGGCAGTCCATCCGCATATGCCGGATGATTCGAATTTGTCGCCCGCGCACTATCATTAATAAACTCTAGCATTGGTGAGGCTTTCAGAGCACAAATGCCTCAAACGCCGCACCAGTGCTTATTATTTTTTTACTTCAAAGCCTTGAGTAAAAACGGCAAGCTCTGTTCCATTCGATAATCCACGCCCGAGTGGGTATCGTCGAATTCCTCATAGGTATGCTTGATCTTGGCGGACTTCAAACGCTTGCTCAAAATGCGTGCCCCGTAGTGAATATGATATTGATCACGCCAGCCGCAATCAATAAAAATACCGTTGAGCGATTGCAGATTGGTGGTGTATTTTTCAACCAGGTTAATCGGATCATGTTTAAGCCAATTTTTCCAGCGCGCTTCAATGCGCTCGCCCGTTTCCAGATTAAACGGCAGATGAAAACCTAATGGCACTTTGGGGTCAGGATCGTAGCTCGCTGACATGGCCATCATCATCAGCGCATGGCCTTCAGCCTCAGACAGTTTTTCTTTTTTCCATACCTCATGCAGGAAATTTTTCACCCGGCCATCATCGATTCCGTTGGCGGCATTTCTTTCTTCGCGTGAAATATTGATGGGGCCTGCAACGCGCTTGATGTTGCGGTGTTTCATCAACTCGGTAAGCGTGCGCGGCCAGTCATTCATATACACAAAATCAAAATAAGCATCACCCGAGTGACTGGCCACTGCGCCCCAATATTTGGCGTATTTCATCCCATGAGTAATCGCACCGTAGCCGCCAGACGATTTGCCAAAACAGCCGCGATGTTCGCGTGATGCCAGGGTACGAAATTGTTTGTCGACCAGCGGAATTAATTCCTGCGTGATGTAATCCGCATAGTTTCCGATCGCGGAGGAATTAATGTATTGGTTGCCGCCCAGTGCCGTAAAGCAGTCCGGAAAAACAATAATTGCCGGCGCCATTTTCTCTTCATGAATCAGGCGGGCCGCGCGTTCAGGAATATTCTCATCAAACCCACGCCAATTGATATGGCTCAGCCCCGAACCCATAAAGCCCACCAGATCGTACAAAACCGGAAAGCGCGGCGGGGCTTTTGCGGCCGTGGTTGATACCGCGTCATATTGCGGCGGCAGCCAGACGGCGAGCTTGCGGCGCGGCGAATCTCCTAGCGTCCGCGGGATACTGGCGCGAAGAATCGCCGAGTCGTGATCAAGAATGACCGTGCGGCCCAGCGGGTAACGAGGATGCTTTAGCGCCATGAAAGAAGCTCCACAGAATAAGTTAACAAAATAAATTTAATACTTGATCGTCATATCGACAATCTCATCATCAACGCGGAATCACCGGAAATATTAATTCGCCTGCTAAACTCAATGGTCTGAAATTGCGTATTAGCCAACGGCAACGCTCAGTCTACCGCTCAATTTATCGCCCAAAGGAAAGAAATGACTATCTCTCTACACCAAGCCTCAGTTCCCGTTTTTCAGCGCTCACTGACTAATCTAAAAAACATACTCACCAAAGCGGCTGCCCATGCTGTTGCCAAAAAAATCGATGAGGGTGTGTTTTTGAATTCGCGCCTATCGCCCGATATGTTTCCGCTGACACGGCAGGTTCAAATCACCTGTGATTTTGCCAAAGGGCCATGCGCACGTTTGGTGGGCATTGAGGTACCCAAGTACGAAGATGATGAAAAAACATTTGCTGATTTAATCGCGCGCATTGATAAAACCATTGCTTATGTCGGCACCTTCAACCCGGCGCAAATTGACGGCCAGGAAGATCGCGATATCAGCATCACCATTGCCGGCAACCCGGTTGCCTTTAAAGGGCAACCGTATTTGATTCATTTTGGGCTGCCCAATTTTTATTTCCACATGAGCATGGCCTACGCGATTCTGCGTCATAACGGTGTAGAAATTGGCAAAGGTGATTTTTTGGGCCGCGCTTAGAAGCTAGCCATAAAATGAATGCATCGTTGTGTCTGCGTGGACACAACGATACTTTTAAATTACCTGCAAAGAATTAACGGCCACCCACTGTTTGCACCCCGCCCAGTGCTTCGACCAAATCTTCAAGCAGCTGTTTTAGCTCACCGGTCATCATCGCAAAATCTGCATCGAGCTGCTCATCTTCATCGAGAATACTTGCGCCCGAATCCAGGCCTTCTTTGATGATGTCCACCAGCGAAATTTTCTTTAGGGTAAATGATTCGGTGAGCACAAAGGAAACCCGATTGGCCCAGGTCAGCGCGAGACGCGTGCATTGCTTGCCGTTGGCAATATGGCGCTGCACTTCTTTCGGGTCCAGCGCGTGGCGTACGAAGCGCACCGTGGCTTTTTCGTCGGCTGGTGACTGCAGTTCGGTATCCTGATCAATCGAGAAGCCGTGCGGAGTTTCATTGGCGGCCAGCCACGATGTCATGGCGGCCCCGGGCGACATGGCTACATTTAAACGCTCCAGCGATATATCTGTAATCGCTTTATTGAAGTGCGCCACCACCTCGTCGGCCCGGCCTGGCGAGCCCGCATCTATCACCAGCCGACCGTGAACCGGGTCAATCCACACCAAAGTGTTGCGCCGCACATTAAATGCACGTGGCAATAGCTCATCGGTGGTTTGATCTTTTAGTTCACGCAATTGTTTACGGCCGGGCTTGAAGCCCTGACGCTGCTCCATATCCACCGCACGAACCTTGACCAGCTCTTTGATGACGGAGGCCGGTAGCAGCTTTTTTTCAGTTCCCAGTGCCAGCAACCAGTGACCGTTTACAGCGTGCACGAGTGCGCCGTTTTCGCGTGGTGAGGCCCAGCCCTGTGTCTGTAACTCATAACTGGTACAGGAACGAAAAAGATGACGTGCAAGCGCTTCTTCTAGCTGCGCGACCGTGGTATTCCATGGGGCGGGAAAGCGATATATCTGCAGGTTTTTAAACCACATAATGTTCCAGGCAAAAAAGTCTAGGATTTTATATGACGCGCCCGCTTTGATCTACACAATTATTTCTCTTTACGGCCACGTAGTGGAATTTGTTTATGGCAACGTAGTGGAATTCGTTTACGGCAACGTAGTGGAATTTGTTTACGGGAGCGTAATGAAAATTAACGCAGCCGAAACGGCACCGGATAGGTGGCAACACTGGCGTTACCTTCATTATCGTAGGCCACCACGCCGAAGACGACGTTGTCTTTCGACACGCCTTTGATCGAAGCGCGGGTCACATTGCCGACGTCCTTACGGTGCTGCCAGAAAGGTGAGGTAGTATCGCGCCATACAATTTGGTAGCCCGCCACATCCGGCTCCAGATTCGCTTTCCAGCGTAGCGTGGAATCGTTTTCAAGATTGAGGGTTTCCATTTGCACTTCTTTGGGTGCAGCAGGGCCCAGCGCCAAAGCGGCAAGGCCAGCAGCGTTAACGCGTGCCACATTGGCTACATATTCAAAGTCAACAAACTCCGGCAAATCGCCATATTGCACACCATTTTCCACGCGCGGATTTTGATGCTGATGACGAAAGTCTTCAACCGGCTCTGTCATGCGCACAGCGGCGTAACCAGCTTCCAGAAACGGGGTGTGATCGCCGCCGCGCAGATAACGGTCGCGCCGATAAATAACATCGACCGCAATGTGGGTGGCGGCGATATTGCGGTCTGCAGCCTCCTTGATGAAACGGGCGAGCTGGCGCGTCGGGAAATCATTCTCGCCACCACTGCGCAGCAACGTCAAGGCTTCATCGCTTATTTCTTTCACCGGTGGTACGCCTTCGGCAAACAGGCGCACACGGTTTTTGATGACCGTGCCGTCAGCTGCTTTGGTGTTACCGATAATGTCGTTGGTAATCATCCCGGCGATATTCAGGCCCTTTGCCTTTGCGGCTTTGGCCCAAAAGGTTGCACCAATCAAGCCCTGCTCTTCGCCTGCGACCGCCATAAAAACCAGCGTCGCATCAAATTGATATTGCGACATTACACACGCCAGCTCCATCACGGCTGCGGTGCCGGACGCATCATCATTGGCTCCTGGCGCAGCCGTTTCGCCATCCACCGGGCTCGATGGCATGGAATCATAATGACCGGAAACAACATACAGGCGATCCACACTGGCAGCCTGCATGCCGGGCAGCGTGGCGACCACATTGACAAGGTTGGTGGGTTGCGGAATACGCACCGCCTGCTGCGCCAAATGCTCATCGAATTCCACCTTCATGCGTCCACCGCTCGCTTTCGCGCATTGCTCAAGTTCGGCTTTAATCCAGCGCCGCGCGGCGCCAATCCCGCGGGTTTCGCTTTTGGCATCCGACAAGGTATTGCGGGTTTCGAAACTGACCAGCTTACGAATAGTTTTTTCAATCCGCGCCGCAGAAATTTTTGCCGCCATCTCGCTGATCATGGGGCTTGGCGCAAGTGTGGGCGCTGATGTTGATGTTGATGTTGATGTTGATGTTGATGTTGATGTTGATGTAGGGACTGACGCCGAGAGAGAAAGCTGCTGCTCGTGTGCAACAGCGTGGGCCGCGAGAAGGGCAATGAAGGTAGCTGCAATAGTTTTCATGGGAATCGCCTTGGATGAAAGTGCAAAAATATTGATACGAAATCATAGCGCAAGTTTTTACACCTTACCTTGATCCTTTACCCATTAGCCATTAGCGCTCATCACACCCGCTAGCGCGTCGTATCAATCACCTTCACCCGCACCTTGCGGCTTTTGCCATCACGCTCGACCGTCAGCTCGGCCACATTATCGATCCCTACTCGATCAAGCTCGGCCACCAAGGTAGAGAGCGTTTCAATGATGCGGCCATTCACGCCCACAATCACATCACCCACTTGCCGTGTGCGCCGATTGTAGGGCGTGAGCCCTGATTCTGCCGCCGGCGTGCGCGGTGTAATGCTGTCAATCACCACGCCGCGTATGCCGTTTTGCGAAACAATAAAGGGATCAATCGGCACGATGCCAATACCGGGACGGTACGCGCGCCCTTTCGCAATCAGCTGCGGCACAATGCGATTGACCAGATCGGCCGGAATTGAAAAGCCCACGCCTGCTGAACTGCCACTGGAAGAACGGATCGCGGTATTCACGCCAATCAACCGTCCCGCGCTATCGAGCAATGGCCCGCCGGAATTGCCGGGGTTAATCGCCGCATCGGTTTGAATCGCGCCAGCAATTTCGGCAAAATCCGTAGTCGGCAAATGACGATCCAGTGCGGAGACAATACCGGTAGTCATCGTGCGCGACAAACCAAACGGATTGCCGATGGCGATGACCATTTGGCCGATCTTGAGATCGCGTGAACTGCCCAGCGGAATCGGTTTCAGATTAGGCGGCACCTCGCGCAATTTCACGACTGCCAGATCATAATCCGGTGCCGCGCCGACCACTTCCGCACTCAGCGCTTTTTTGCCCGCATCAAGTTGCACGAATACTTTTTGCGCGCCCTGCACCACATGAAAATTAGTCACGATATGCCCGGCGCTATCCCACACAAAACCGGATCCCGCGCCTTGCGATACGCCAATTTCATTGCCGAAAAAACCCTGACGCACCAGATTTTCGGTGGTGATGTACGCAACCGACGGTGCGGCGTTTTCAAACAGCGTAACCAGACCACGCTCGTGCTCCAGTAACGCCCCACGTGGCGCGATGCTGCGCGGCTCAATCGGGCGCGACTCCATACCTCGTTGCGCCCACAAATCTGCACTGATCAACGCCATGAAGCCTGCGATAGCCGCGAATATCAAGCCCGTGAGCAATGCGGATGCGGACCATGAAGGGCGCCGAAGAGGAGCAATGTTCGGTAGATTTTTTTTCATGAGGTGCAAGAGCTTCATCATGGATTTAGTTTGGATTGGAAATTTTCATTCATTTTTTGAGCTCCATAAAATACAATTTAACGAGCTTTTGATTGCCATACCCGTCAAAAGGTTCGCGCGCCGCATTCGCCGTAAGCACGCAGTATCGGTAGGCTCATCCAAAAATGATAGCCAATATTTCAGTGCGCCACACAATTAACGCGGTATGAAGGTATAGTCATCGAATGAGCGCAGCCCACCACCCACCCAAACCCGCATCGGCCCCGACTATGTCCGCACCACAAGAAGGTGACAGCGCTATTCAAGCGCTAGCCGCCCGCATTTATATTCAGCTTGTTAAAGACGCTGTTGTCATCGGCTCCGCCGAAACTGGCGGCAACACAACCATCACCGCCAATGCCGAATCGCTAGCCAGGATCAGCTACAAACTTGCCGAAGCATTTATCGATACCGGTGATGCTATCAGGGCAAGCGCGAAACCTAAAACGGCTGTGTTTGATGTGAACCAAATGGATTTTGGCAGCTAGCGCGGCAGCCTGTTCACGACTCATAACGTGAAGCACGACGTGTGGATAAACTCACGCCGCCATCAAATATTTATCACAATCTAAAACCCTAGGCTGGGCGCGGCGATCGAGCCAAAATGCCGCCACCAAGCGCGCCAGCCGGACACTTTGATCTGCGCACTTTTATCCAAACAAACGATGCGACTCGTAAACAGTTGTCCCCCATCTGCACGCTTGATACTTCATCGCGGCCCGGTTTTTACTCGATGTTTATTTGATCTTTATTCATAAGCAATAGTCTCGCGGATTGATTTTCGCAATGCATGCGCCACCGCCAGTACCACAGTCAACAACACCACGATAGCGCCGCTGCACAAGATCGCCAGGCCCTGCATCGAAAAATGTAATGGCACTGCCATATGCAACATGGTGCGCTCGGCCACTCTTAGAATCGCCAGCGTTAGCACAATCGACATCCCCACCGACAAAATAAAACTTAATAGCGTGATGGACGCACCTTCGGCCAAAAACAGCGCCGCGATTCCTCTGGGTGTAGCACCCAGCGTGCGCAATATGCCGATCTCGCGAGTGCGTTCCGCAATATTGAGGATCGTGGTAGCCCCCAGCATGATGGCCCCGACCAGCGCCGCCGCCAGCGCTACCATGCGGATGACATCACCCACCACCTTGAAGTGCTCCTCCAGTGAATCGCGGACTACGGTGCGCGAGATAATTTGGGCCGGTATCATGCGTGCGTCCAGCAATGCCTGGTCGAGCATTTTTACGACGAGTTCAATCTGATCATCATTTGTTTTCACGCGCAGCAGCGCCGATGAATCACCTAGCCCGGTTAATGCGTCGAATGCAGCAAATTCTGCGTACAGTGCGGGCTTCGCGATTTCTTCAACTACACCAACGATTTTGACAGTCATACCTTTCTCATCGCGTCCATCACTTTTGCCGAATCGTACCGCGACGGCATACCCCACCTGCAGCTGCGGAAAAGCGTCTTGCAGTGCTCTGGTGATCACCACTTCAATAGGGGCATCCGCGCTCAGTTTCTGATGAGGCGCGCGCCCTTGCACGAAGGGCAGCTTGAAAAGCTGCGTGTTGCGCGGATAACCCGTGAGCGCCACATCTTTGATTTCGTCCAGGGGCGGTGCACCGGTAGTGGAAGATCGAGAGGAAGAAGAAGGGGCAGAAGTACTGCCCACTGGCAACAGATTCACCCGAGCGCGTCGCCATGCCTCAGCGATTTTTACACCGGGTACGGCATGTGCAACCGCTTCCAATTGCGCTGCAGGGACAGGATGCTGCATCAGCACTTCTATGTCATGCCCTTGGTTGGCAAGACTGGTATCGATCACGCGCAAAAAGCTTTCATAATTGTTGTGCGTCATCAACAGTAGCGCGCCACCGGCGGTCAGACCCAGCAATATCATCATTACGCGCCAGGGACGGCGCCAGGTGTTGCGTATCGCCAATGTCCAACACACATGGCCCGGCAGCCGGATAAATCTTGTCATGAAGCGTGCCATAAACCATCCGGCAAACCGGCCGGTGTGGCGGCTCGCAAACCCGTTTTTACCTGACAAAGCGGTGATGCCAACATCATGCATGGCATTGTGTGCTGTCATCCGTGAAGCGCGCAGGATGGGAAGCGTCATCGCGATGAGCGGAATACACAGCGCGAGAACAATCTCGCGCCATAACAGCGCCGCGGGCACGCTCCCGCTGGCAATGTCGATATTTAACGATACCGCGTAGTAGCCGACAATTAAGCGGCCCAGCAAATTACCCAAGGGCAACCCCAGCGCCATGGCCACCAACACCGCCGGTACCACCAGCGCCAGATATTGCCGCCCGATCTGATAACTGCTCGCACCCATTGTTTTCATGATGCCCACAACGCGCACCTCGCGACGCATCCATGCCGCCACCACATAGCTGACCAGCGCAGCGCTGCACACAAACGCCATCCCCGCCAATACCCCCAGCACACGCAGCATGGCATTCATCAAATCAGCATGCGGATGCCCGGCAGGCAATACCTCCATGCGCAATGCCGGTGTGCCCTGTTTGACGAGCGCTGCTTGCAACGCCTCACCGAAATTTTTGGCCTCCGCCGCACTAGTGCGATAGTCCATCTTCACCAATAGCTGATCAAGCGTTGAGCTCAAACCCAACTTGGTCGCGGTGGCGGGCGTGATGTACCCGTAAAGCATGCGTTCCTGAGCGCTGGGGGCGACGGCGGTATCGTGAACGAACCCGGCCAGCGGCAGCTCCATGATTACGCCACTTAAGGTACGCATGCGCAACGGGACGCCTGTGTCAGTATTGTCTGCCAACCCCAGCAGTGATTGTGCGGACTGCTCAACCCAGATTGATCCGTTATCCAACGGCCACGCGCCATTATGCAAGTGAACAATATCGAGTTGCTGTGCGGAAAAATCACGCATCACCGTAAGGAGCATCGGCAGCCAGGTCCCGTCCGGCGCGGCAACCCGCGTCAACACCACCCGACGCGCATCGACTGCTGCCACGCCCCTGACGAAGGCAGTACCCGCCGTACCTTCCGCATCTTGACTGCCTACGCCGCCCGCTACCGCCGCCAGCAGCGGCGGCTCAACACGGTCAAACCAAAGCGCAATATCTGCAGACTTGGCGGCCGCAAAATTGCTCGCGATTTCACGCTTCAAAACGGCCTGCGCATTCAACGCGGCAGTCACACCGGCTGCGCCCACCATGAGCACCAACACGATCACACCGATTTGCAGCCTGTACAACCGAAGGTCGCCTGCTACCTTCCGCCAGCGCATGCTGGTGCTCATAGGCTTACTGGGGATGGCAAGCGATTTGCATGATCTGCTTGGCCTGCTTGATCCACCAGGCCATCTTTTAATTCAATCACGCGATGTGCGGTGCGCGCGATATTGGCATCGTGAGTAACGATGAAGAGCGTCTTGCCCTGATGGGCGAGTTGCTGAAACAAACCATTGATGTCGTCTGCAGTCTCCGTATCCAGATTGCCGGTCGGCTCGTCAGCCAATAAAATGGGTGGGTCATTGGCCAGCGCGCGGGCGATGGCGACACGTTGCTGCTGCCCACCTGACAACATCGACCCCAGCTTGTGCGCATGGTCGGCGATACTCACGCGCTCCAGTATCGCCATCGCACGGCTTTGCCGTAACGCTTTGGGCACCAGCCCCACCAGCTCCATCGCCAGCATGATGTTCTCCACCGCCGTCAGCGTCGGCAGCAGTTGAAAAAACTGGAATACCACGCCGATATGCTGGCCACGCCAACGCGCCAATACGTTTTCGCTCTGATTGTTCAGCGCCATACCCGCGATCCGCACTGTACCCGCGCTGGGTCGATCCAGGCCTGCTACAAGATTCAAGAGAGTGGATTTTCCACTACCTGATTTACCGAGCACCGCGATATATTCACCGGCAGTGATACGCATGGATACACCCCGCAACGCATGGCAAGTCTGTCCGCCGCGCACTGGAAAGGATTTGGTGAGCGCGTCGAGCTCGATTAGCGCCGGTTTTAAGTGTGCCGGGTGAGTGAGTAAATCATGAGCAGCGGTCATTGTTTGCCTAATAGAATTTTAATTAACCTGCGTGATAGCCACTGCATGACTGTTGGCAACCGCTGCACGACATACAGCACTCGCCTCATCACGCTGACTAACGGTGGCGTTAAGGTCACGCAACAAACCGTCTTTGAGTCCGTAAACCCAGCCGTGTATTGCCAAGTCCTGCCCGCGTTCCCACGCGTCGCGCACGATGGTGGTCTGGCACACATTGGCTACTTGTTCGATCACGTTGAGTTCACATAAACGATCGACGCCCGCGTTGGTGAGGCCGATCGCGGCTAATGCGGTGCGATGTTTATCGGCGACATCGTTAATGTGATGCAGCCAATTGTCTGCCAACCCGACGCGATCGCCGAACAATGCCGCACGCACCCCGCCGCAGCCATAATGCCCGACCACGATAATGTGCTCAACCTTGAGTACGTCAACCGCAAACTGAATTACCGACAAGCAATTAAGATCGGTGTGCACCACGACGTTAGCAAGGTTGCGATGAACGAACACTTCCCCCGGCATGAGGCCGACAATTTCATTGGCCGGTACGCGGCTGTCGGAGCAGCCGATCCAGAGAAATTTCGGGTTCTGCTGCTGGGCGAGCAACTCAAAAAAATCGGGATGCTCAGCACGAATGCGCTCGGCCCAGGCACGATTTTTTTGAAAGAGTGCATCAAGATTTTTATCGCGAAGAGTCATGGGTTTGTTGTTCTCATTTTATGCAGCGGTTCCGCACTCAATAGCGGGCACTGCCCGGGGTGCGCGGAAACGGGATGACATCGCGCACATTGCTGAGCCCGGTTACATACGAAATGGTGCGTTCAAAACCCAAACCAAAACCGGCATGCGGCACGGTTCCATAGCGGCGCAAATCGCGATACCAGCTGTAGTGAGCTGGGTCAAGCCCGGATTCGATCATGCGGGCGTCGAGTACCTCAAGGCGTTCTTCACGCTGTGAACCGCCAATTATTTCACCAATGCCGGGCGCCAATACATCCATCGCCGCAACCGTTTTATGGTCATCATTCAAGCGCATGTAAAACGCTTTAATTTCCTTGGGATAGTTCATCAAGATCACCGGGCCGCCGACATGCTTTTCAGCGAGGAAGCGTTCATGTTCGCTTTGCAGATCAATCCCCCACTTCACCGGATACTCGAATTTTTCTTGAGTGGTTTCAAGAATTTTGATCGCTTCGGTGTAATCCATACGCACGAACTCGCGATCAATCATGCCCTGCAATTTGGCGATCAAGCCTTTCTCGATACGCTCATCAAAAAACGCCATATCGTCTGCACGCTCTTTCAACACTGCGTTGAACACATATTTGAGCAACGCTTCTGCAAGCGACGCATCCATCGCCAAATCCGCAAACGCAATCTCCGGCTCGATCATCCAGAATTCAGCGAGGTGACGCGATGTATTGGAATTCTCAGCACGAAAGGTAGGGCCAAAGGTATAAACCTTGGACAGCGCCATGCAATAAGTTTCAACATTTAATTGACCCGATACCGTGAGAAAAGCTTCTCGACCAAAAAAATCCTTGCTGAAATCAACCTTGCCTTTGTCCGCGCCCTCTTCGATACGCGGCAAATTGGCCAGATCGAGTGTGGAGACGCGGAACAATTCACCTGCACCCTCGGCATCAGAAGCGGTGATGATGGGTGTGTTGACCCACAGATAGCCGTGCTCATGGAAAAACCGATGAATCGCCTGCGCCACCGTATGGCGTACGCGGGTTGCAGCGCCGATCACATTGGTACGCGGACGCAAATGCGCCACCTCACGCAAAAATTCCATCGTGTGCGCTTTGGGCGTGATCGGATAAGTATCAGGATCATCCACCCAACCGATAACTTTAATATCAGTTGCTTGCATTTCAAACGGCTGGCCCTTGGCGGGCGACGGCACGATCAAGCCGGTGGCTTCAACCGCGCAACCGGCTGTGAGTTTGATCACTTCATCGTGGTAATTGCCCAGCGTATTCGGCACCACCACCTGCACCGGATGAAAACAGGAGCCGTCAGATATGCTAACAAACGAAATACCTGCCTTCGAATCGCGCCGGGTTTTGACCCAGCCTTTGATGGTGATCACGGCTTCAGCGGTGGCTTTGCCGGAAAGAATATCTGCGCAGGAAAGTGTGGACATGTGGCATGCAATCTGAAATTTGGAAGTGACGAATTTTACCTGTTATGTGGATCGCCAGGGACACCAAACCAGTGAATAGAAGCCTGAGGGAGTAAGCCAAGGAAAACGACGGCATCGTTTATTTATTTATCCGCTTATCCAATGATGAATCCTGTCTCCTTGGCATCACCCAAATGAATAGCATCTGCGCTGCCATATTGCACAAAGGCAGGGCCGACAAAGCTAAAAGCGTGCGCGTACGCTGACTGGCGCGCAAGCATAATTTATCGGCTGCCAATAATTCATCAACTGCGCGTTGCGAAGCTGACGTGATACTGGCCGACGCGGTGACATTACCAAACTGCACAGCAAAAGGTAACTTCTAAAAACCAAAAAATTTCGTCATGCCGGCGCACCGAATAGTGTCTCCATCGACCGGGGTGACGGGGTTTTAGAAGTTCCCAAAACGCAGCCTCCAGCCCTGACAAGCATCTTGAGCTGAAAATGCTTCAAATCGCCCGCCAACGGAAGTGCCTTTAATGGGCAAAGCGTGAGCGGAATGTTGTTGCTGGTACGCA
>ENA-OFCI01000132-OFCI01000132.1-metagenomes-genome-assembly--contig:-NODE-132-length-48785-cov-5.103078_pt1 | contig 48785 bp, 47 predicted proteins | sample MGYA00153391_OFCI01 | MGnify analysis MGYA00153391
ACTGGCAGATGAATATTTGCGGTTGGCTTATCACGGATTGCGGGCGAAAGACAAATCTTTCAACGCAACGATGAAAACGGATTTTGATGAAACAATAGTAAACATAAATATTATTCCACAGGATATTGGTAGGGTTATTTTGAATTTAATTACCAATGCATTTTATGCAGTTGATGAAAAGAAGAAATCAGGTATAGCCAATTATACACCGACAGTTACTGTTGCTACAAAAAAAATAAATGACAAAACAGAGATAAGGGTTACTGATAACGGCAACGGCATCCTGGAAAATGTGATCGATAAAATATTTCAACCCTTCTTTACAACAAAGCCAACAGGACAAGGAACTGGTTTGGGTTTAAGTATGAGCTATGACATTGTAAAAGCCCATGGGGGAGAGTTGAAGGTAGAGACAAAAGCACAAACAGCGACAACCTTTACGATCGTTTTGCCGTCTGCCATATGATAAAAAAAATTTTTTTTTATGATACGAGTGAAACTTTTTTTTGCGTTGTGCATTGCAGGTTTCTTAACAGCGTGCTGCGCCAATGCTCAGACTATAAGCTATCCGGTACAAAATACCTACGCTGTAGTTGTAGGTATTTCTCAGTACCAAAATCCCTTTATTCCTAGGCTTACCTACGCAGATACAGATGCAACCCTGTTTGCTGAGTGGTTGCAAAGTAAAGCTGGCGGCAGCGTACCTGGCTACCAGATAAATCTTTTTACTAATGAAAACGCTACTATAGCCAATGTGTATGCAGCGCTAGACCGACTGAAATCAAAGGCCCGTGAAAACGATTTAGTTTATATCTATTTTTCAGGCCATGGAGATATTGAAACACGGGATACAATTAGTAAGGGTTATTTGCTGGCCTGGAATTCCCCGGCAACGAATTACCGCAACAATGCAATAAGCGTGGCAGATATTAACGAAAACGCCAATATTCTTTCTACAATAAACAAAGCCAAGGTCATCATAATAACAGATGCATGCCACTCAGGAAAAATGGCGGGCGATTTCTACAAAGGGCGCCAATTGACTGCAGCTAATTTGCAATTGGTTTTAAACAACCAGGTACGGCTTGCATCCTGCGAAGCAAACGAAGAAGCAGCTGAAGGGCCCAGCTGGGGCGGAGGAAGGGGGGTGTTCTCTTATTACCTCCTCAGGGGTTTGCAGGGTTTAGCTACACCCGAAAGCAACGGTGTAATAAAATTGAATAGTCTCGAAACATTTATGAATACATCATTTAGCAGAGATGAAAATTTGATTCTGGAGAAACACAAACAAAACCCGGTTATTGATGGTAGTCCGCTTTTTCCCATCGCAACTGTTGATACTGAAACCCGTAATTCTTTAATATTCTCGGGCAGTAACCCGGCAAAAATAAAAAGTACTCCTGCAGGTTTGCAGTCTTTAAAAATACTGGGCGCTCAGCCAATTGATTATTTTTTTTCCATTGCTAAAACTGCTGAACTAGACTCTTTGCTTGATTTTAGCAAGTACACTGCGATCCCTATAGATGATGTGCCTGTAAAAATTGTAAGTGATTATCTTATCAAACTTCAAAACCTACAGGAAGAACCAGATTCTTTGAATAAGTTAGATGAGGTAAGAATTAACCTGATAGACTCAATTGAAAAAAAGATAAATAAAAATGACAGCTTGACCAGAAAAAAATCTTTTCAAGAAGTTGATTCAATTCACTTGCTTAGTAAAAAAGATAATGACTTGAGAAATTTTATTTTTGATAAATTAAATAATACACAAACAGGATTACTGCTGATTTTGGAAAAACAGCTTCATGAGAACAAGTATATCGTGTCACGCTTTAATGAAAAGTTTGTTTTGCTTGCACATGAAAAACTCCAGGAAATGATTAACGCCTATTTGATAGGAGACCTTGCAGAATTGGAAAAAAGACAATATTATTATGGCAACAGGCAATACCGTAGGTTTTTATCTATTCTTGACGTGGCTATACACTTGGCACCGGAAACAAATTATTTGCGGAGAATATTAGAAATAAACCGAAGCTATCTCACCGGACTAATTGATCGGCTGGAGATGGCAACACAAAAAAAAACGGACAGTCTTTTACGTTCTGCATTTTATCAGCAGCGCCAGGCTCTTAAAATGGAACCTTATGCCGCCTACATCCACAACGAAATCGGTAATTTATATTTCAGCAGCCGGTTATACGATTCTGCATTATATCATTTTGATTTTGCACTTATTCTTTCCCCCACGTGGGCTGTGCCGTGGAGTAATAAAATTAGATTGTATTTGGCCCTTAATAATACTCAAAAAGCAAAAGAGGCTTTTCGTATAGCAGATTCGTTGCAGCGAAACCTTGCATACACAAATGTGAATGTAGGGCTGGTAATGGAAAAAGACAGCAACCTGCTTGCTGCCGAAAGCTACTATCTGAATGCCATTGCACAAAACAATGTTCACTACCTGCCTTATGAACGGCTTGGCTTTGTTTACCTCCAAACAGGAAGATATGCATTGGCAGATTCTTTTTTTATGGAATCAAAAAAACGAAAAGATCCATTTGCTGTAAACAATTTTGCTTTTACTTTCGGCATAGTTCAGAGTATTGCTGGAAAGCAACCCGCAACAAAATTTTTTAAAGTTTGTAGCCTCGCTAATGATCAAGCTGTAGTAGGTTGGCAGCCTTTATCTGCTTTGGCAAAGGCATTAATAAAGTTGGTTGCTCCCGCTGAAAAAAATGTGGAAGGTGAAAAATTAATGAAAGAGGCAATTGATAAATCACCTGGTCTGGTGCTTGCTCATCATTATCTGGGACAAAAATATTTTACAGATAAAAACCTAAAAGAAGCAGAAAAATACATTACGGAAGCGGTCCAAAGATATATCCCAATTGATAGCTTTTTGCTTCTCATTAAAGCTCAACTGCAGGCTTCGTTACATCAAAACATAAAAGATTTACGGATAAAAAATAAAATTAAAAGTGGGGCTGTTTCTCAAAAAACAAGCAACAACAGTTCTATATCTTCCCGGACTGATACTACCTGCCTACAGGCTATATTATCGTATTATCATTACGATGTTCGTGAAGATCATTATTTGTTGGCTAACATTTACGAACAGGAAGAAAGATGGAACGAAGCATTAAATCAATATAAAATCATTGCTGCAGCTGAGAATAAAAAGCTAATGGCACAAGCTATTTACCAGGGTTTCAAAAAAATTACACTTGACAGGAATAATATTAATGATGATAATGATGAACAAATTAATTTTTACGAAAGTCCGGTTCGGGCGGGCGCTACTTTAAAGGCTGCAAGACTCTTGGAAAAACAGGCACGATATGAAGAAGCCGAAGATCTTTTAAAACAGCAGTTAATCTTCAATAGAAAAGCAGGATATGCCCGACAGGCAGAAATGAATAAGGGCAATTTCGGACCTGTCGGTCATTCAACTTTTAATTTTTTTTGGTTAAATGCCAATTACGATATGGAAACTGAGACTTATAATTTTTATAACCGTATGGTCTCCATTTTCCCCCGTAATGCCGATTGGTATAGTAAAGCCGGTATGTTTCTTTATGAACGATTATCACTTACTTATCCTTTTATACAAATAGCAGAACAAAAAGGATTTTATGAATATTCAAAGAAACATGCTTATCCCTACATAGGAGGAACGGAGCAAAATATAGAAGGCTTTGATGAAGTTGAAAAATATTTTAGAAAAATAAATATGTTTAAATTGCCGGGAACATTAGAAAAGATTTCTATTGAAATGCAGGATTATGAACCAATTCAAACAGCATTGTCATGGCTGCAGCAAGCTGTAAAATTTTCCGGGGATGATAAACCAAATTATGAACTGACTAAAGCCATGACAAACCTGCAAAAATGGATGGGCAACTATGATGTAGCCATAGCGGGTTATAACACGCTTCTGAAAATACAGCCCGATAATACAGTGTTGCGAAACGCATTAATTGAAATACTTCAACTTAATAAGTATTTACCGGCAGTCGCCAACCAATTAGACAGTTTACATAAAAGAAAACAATTAAGCCATGAACAAATAATAAAACTTGCTTACTATAAAATACTCAGCAATTCTCCGGATAAAGACATGAGCTTGTTGGCGCAGTATACACCTCATAACCCTACAGAAAAAAACCTGAAAACCTCGGTGTTGATACAACAGTTTATGATGACCGGTGAGTTAAAAAAAGCATTCAAATACCTTCAGGATTCATTACAAACCCCTGAGAAACCGAAGAAAGAATTTACTAAAGAATCTGTTGCACAAATTGGGGCTTTTGACAACCCTTATTATACAGAAGCCCGCATACTTGCCATGACCAAACAAGATTCAGCAGCTTTTGCATTTGTAAAAGAATTACTCGATTCAGGTTTTGCGTACAAAAACATTTTAATGAATGATCCTGCTTTTGAAAGATTAAGAAAAACTAAAAAATGGATAAATTTATTGGATGGCCATTCCTTTCCAGTATCTGTTAAGAATGATGAACCGCAAAAAAAAATTGATTATAGTGCGGTAAAATACCGCATTCCCGGGTCAGATTAATCAAATTTTCCGGGTTTAATTCGTTGTATTTTTAAACTGTTATTGGGGTGGGGTTACATCAATTTCTGCTTCCTGTATGCACCTGTCATTTTCTGTTTTGCCGCATTGTTTTGCCTTTGATTTCCAATAAGTATTTTCCCGGGCGTTGATCAACATGCGTAGCCAGGATGCTTTATTTTTTCCACTCTCCGAAAATTGAAAACTACTGTATCCCCATAAATTTTTTTCCAGTTCAGTGGTAAAAAAATGAGTGTAATAACCACCAATTTCAGGATGGCCCACAGAAAGATGACCCTGTTTTACACTCCCGATAATAATTGCTACCGGTGCCGGTGGAAAAAAAAGTTTGCTACCGCTTTCTAAATTAAAATCTCCAAGAACTCCTCCGCCTTTTGGCTTAATGACGTCATTGCCTAAAACAGGATTTTCAAATAAATCCGCATTGCAGCAATCACCCAATACTAATGTTACACCGGGTTTCATTGCTTTAATCCTGTTGTAAACATCTTCAAGGCCGATATTATCACCTATTTCTTTATTCGCTTTATTTTTTGCAGTGCGATATGACATTCGGGGATAAATACTTTTGTCGCCCTGTAACCGAAAACCATGTCCGCTGTAGTAAAAAACTACTATATCTTTTGGCGATGGTTGTTGTTTTTCAAGAACAGCGAGTGAAGCTTCTACCGCAGATTTACTGTACTCATTGCCTGAGACGTATAAAGGGAAAAATTTTATTATGCCAAGGTTTTGTGCCAAATTTTTAAACAACTGAGATACATTTTTAAGGTCTGTCTGAGCACTGGCACCCACAGTAGAATCATTTGTATTGGCGACCACAATTAAAAACATTTTTTCTGTTCTTAATATTGGAACGGACCTGGTACGTTCGCCAAAAATGTATCGGTAAAACGGGTCAGATTCAAAATAGAAGGAACTTACAAAGGGTTCATCATCTCTAAGATCTTCGAAGGTCTTTTGCTGACTCAGCGTCATTTTTGCAGGCGACCATTTGCCATCGGAAGTTTCTGTTTCTGAGCCAGATGCTGCATAATAATAACCTGCACTGTCATAATTCTTTTTAAAAATAAATCGGGGTTTTAAGAAACCGTTCGTGTCTTCATCAATTAACGGTACAGGATTGCTCCGGGGAATAAGATATTTCCGGGTAACACCTTCTGTTTGTATGCTCGAGTCAGCGAGGTAAACATCATAGAGGTATAACTTATTATTTATACCTGCATTGTATTGCACTCTGGCGGTAGCTGTCCCATCAGGTTGCAACATTATCAGGGTTTTAAAAATATGCGTTTCACCGGCTTTGGCTGCTTCGTAAACAAAATAGTAAAATGTTTGAGCATCTGCTATTTGGCTGATATTGAGTACCAAAACCGTTACCAACATAAACATACGAACGCCACCGCAGAAGGAATATTTTTTATTTTTATTTCTGCCTTTCATTTTTAAGGAAAAAAGGGGTTTAATTTTTGATTACCTCTGGCCTTGTCGTACTGAGCGAATCTTTATTCAGTTTGGGCATAGAATCGGTTTTCATTTTTGTAGAATCTTTTTGAATTGTTTTTTCCTTATTGCTTTCGCATCCTGTAAAGAATGTGGCTGTCAAAAAAATAACAGCCAACAGGCGAAATAGATGTAAAGTTGCAGTGTATTTTTTCATTTTTGTAGTTTTAGTTGGGAGTAAGATAATTATTTCTACTAATATTTAAGGAATTTAATATACAAATTTCAATAATTGTTTACGCATGATTAAAAGTGATTTTACGAATTGCTTAAAATCAATTATATTCAATGTGTGGTAAAACTGTATATATATTTAAACCAATTGCATGAGATACTTTTTGCCATTTGGGCTTTTGTTTATTGTGATGAACCTTACTTTCTGTTATAATATTGCAGCACAAACGAAAAATCTTTCAGAACTGAAACAAAGGCTGCATACATTGGAAGGGAGAAACAACCACAGCATTGATACTGCTTATATAAATGCCGTAAACCGTGTAGCTTTTTTATATGCCGATCAATACCCCGACTCGGCCTTTATAATTTTAAAAAATATACCAGCACAAAGCGAGGAACTGGGTTACTACCGCGGAGAAACGGACAGTTACAGGATACTCGGAAATGCGCAGCAGACAAAAGGTGATTTTGACAGTGCACTTCAATATTACGAACGTGCTTACCAACTTGCTGATAAAAAAAATTACAAAAACATGTTACCTGCTTTATTGGGCAACATTGGAATAATATACCTGAACAAAGGAAATTACCCGGTTTCCCTCCAAAAATTTTATGCATCTTTAAAATATGCCGAGGCTGCAAATGATAAATTGCTTATTCGCAGCAGCCTAAATAATATTGGTACCATACATTTTTATCAGGGTAAAATGGATGAGGCGGAAAAAGCTTATCAAAAAACTTTAGTGCTTTCGCAAGAGCTTACCGATACTGCCAATATGATTCTTTCTTACAACAATCTTGGTGAGGTAAGCCTTGAGCAAAACAACCCTGCTAAAGCGCTTCGGTATTTAATACCGGCTTATAACCTGGCCCTTTTAAAAAATGTGCCTGATATGTTGGTAGCTGTCACCAACACATTGGGCGATACTTATTTCAGGCTCGATAGCTCCCGGGAAGCCATCAGCTATTTTACGACAGCGCTGCGTTTGTCCAAAGAACTTGGCAATGCAAGAGCAACATGCAAAGCACTTTTAGGGCTGGCCAAAGTACAGAATAAACAGGGTTTGTTTAAAGAAGCATTGGCAAACGGATTGGAAGCTTTGCACAGCGCCGAAGAAATGGGGCAGGCACAGCTGCTGCGTGATGCCTACGAAATTGTTGCAGGTATTTATGAAAAAATGGATGATGGTAATAAGGCCATAAAATATTACAGGAAATACAAATTATATGCAGATAGCCTGACCAGTATAGAAAGCGAAAAAGCCGCAGCAAGTTATAAAGCAGGTTATGAATTTTCAAAGAAAGAACTTGAGTATGAGCGCCGATCCCTGCAGCAGCGCTGGTTTATATTTTCTGTATCTGCGGCATTGTTTTCTCTGCTCATCATACTGGGGCTCATCATACGCAACAGGAAACACCTTACACGAGCTTTTCAAAATTTACAGCATAAAAATGAAATTATAGAGAAACAAAAAATTAAAGCGGAAGAAACTTTGGTCAAACTCAAAGCCACCCAATCACAATTAATCCAAGCCGAAAAAATGGCAAGCCTTGGTGACCTCACCGCAGGTATTGCACACGAAATTCAAAACCCTCTGAACTTTGTAAATAATTTTTCAGAAGTAAGCAATGAACTCATTGATGAAATGAAAGAAGAATTGGCAAAAGGGAATTACCAAGATGCAAAAGAGATTGCGGATGATGTAAAACTAAATCTTGAAAAAATTAACCACCATGGCAAACGGGCAGATGCCATTGTAAAAGGCATGCTGCAGCATAGCCGCAACAGTAGCAGCGCAGCAAAAGAACCAACTGATATCAACAAATTAGCTGATGAATATTTGCGGTTAGCCTACCACGGCCTGCGGGCGAAAGACAAATCTTTCAACGCAACCATGAAAACGGATTTTGATAAAACGATAGGAAATATAAATATTATTCCGCAGGATATTGGCAGAGTTATTTTAAATTTAATTACCAATGCATTTTTTGCGGTTGATCAAAAGAAGAAATCAGGAATTGACAATTATGAACCAACAGTTTCTGTAAGTACAAAAAAAGTTAGTGATAAAGTTTTGATTAGCGTAAAAGACAATGGCAACGGCATTCCACCAAAAGTATTGGACAAAATCTTTCAACCTTTCTTTACAACCAAACCCACCGGGCTGGGAACCGGGCTGGGGTTGAGTTTAAGCTATGATATTGTAAAAGCGCATGGGGGAGAGTTGAAGGTGGAGACGAAGGAGGAAGAGGGATCAACATTTATTATTCAGTTACCAACAAATTAATAAAGTATGAAAACGGTTCTTAAAATATTTTTACTGTTATTACTTTCTCCTTTTTGCAAGGCACAAACCAATACCGTTGATAGCCTTAAAAAATTATTGCAAATTGAAAAACAGGATACCGGCCGGGTAATGCAGCTTTATCAGTTAGGCAGAAGTTATTTATACTCCAAACCTGATACAGCACTGTTGCTGGCACAGCAAGGTCTCTCGCTTTCAAATAAAATAGGCTTTGTAAAAGGAGAAGCCCTAAGCATGAATCTGATTGCAAATGTGTTTCGGCTAACAGGTAATTATCTCAAAGCATTGCAACTACACATGAAAGCACTTAAAATTGCAGAAACTTCTCAGGATAAAATAACCATTGCAATTGTTCTAGCGAACACAGGCGCTGATTATACTAGCACGGGCGATTATCGCCGGTCCATTGATTATACATTTAATTCACTTGTTATTAATAAAGCAACTAACAATCTACATGGTGTTGTAATTACCACATTAAATCTGGGAGACAGTTATGAAAAATTAAATATGCTCGATTCTGCTTTAATCTATACCAGCCGTGCATATGATTTGGTCGTACAACAAAAGGATATATTTCTAACGGGATTAGCCTTATCAAATCTTGGTAACATCTATTTCAAAATGGGGCAGCCCGGGCTTGCCATGAGCAAGTACCGGTTAAGTATCCCTTTTCTTTTAGAAATCAATGATCCTGAATCACTTTCCGAAACCTATCTCGGTATGGCCAGAGTGTTTCAAAAAACGGGTTCATCAGATTCCAGCTTGTATTATGCAAAGCTGTCATTGGCATTTGCACAAAAAGTAGGCTTTACCATCACCGCAATTAATGCCGGTAATTTTTTAACGGGTTATTATATGGCTATACACAATATTGACAGCGCTTTTGTTTACCAGAACATATCTATGACTGTAAAGGACACTCTGTTCAGCCAGGAAAAACAAAATGCAATAAAGGGGCTTAGTTTTGATGAAAAGATGCGCCAGCAAGAGTTACAAGATGCAAAGGAGGAGGCGCAAACACAATTAAAATTTAATATATTATTTGGCGGTCTTTTTAGCCTTTTTGTAGTTGCCTTTATTTTATACCGGAACAACAGGCAGAAACAAAAAGCCAATTTTTTATTGCAAAAGCAAAAAGAAGAGATCGACAGCAAAGCAAGCAATGTGGAATTGCTTGGAGACATTGGTCGTAAGATCACTTCTTCTCTTTCGGTTGAAACAATCATTGGTACGGTCTACAATAATGTAAACATTTTAATGGATGCATCGGTATTCGGCATTGGCATTTATCATGACGATACCAAGCGCATTGAATTTCCTGCCACTTATGAAAAAGGTAAAGCCTTACCGGTTTATTCAAATTATATAGATGACGAAAACAGGCTTGCAGTTAAATGTTTTAGCAGCGGTAAAGAAATTGTGATAGGTGATTTACATGCAGAATATAGGATGTATTTACAAAATGTTCCAACCCCAAGTCAAGGCGATCAGCCGATTTCACTTATTTATCTTCCACTAACGGTAGGGGAGAAAATGCTGGGTGTTATTACTGTTCAAAGCTTTAGCAAAAATGCGTTTAGTGCTTACCACTTGTACATGCTGCGTACCATTGCCATTTATGCAGCCATTGCTTTGGAAAATGCGGAATCATTCAATAAACTTAACCACACTGTTGACAGTTTACAACAGACACAAAAACAATTAATACAATCAGAAAAAATGGCTTCGCTTGGAGAACTCACCGCCGGCATTGCACATGAAATACAAAACCCTTTAAATTTTGTAAATAATTTTTCAGAGGTAAATCAGGAATTGCTTGCAGAAATGAATATAGAAATTGAGAAAGGAAATTATAGTGAAGTGAAAGAAATTGCAAAAGATGTTTCAGAAAATGAGCAAAAAATTAACCACCATGGCAAACGGGCAGATGCCATTGTAAAAGGCATGCTGCAGCATAGCCGCAACAGTAGCAGCGCAGCAAAAGAACCAACTGATATCAACAAATTAGCTGATGAATATTTGCGGTTAGCCTACCACGGCCTGCGGGCGAAAGACAAATCTTTCAACGCAACCATGAAAACGGATTTTGATAAAACGATAGGAAATATAAATATTATTCCGCAGGATATTGGCAGAGTTATTTTAAATTTAATTACCAATGCATTTTTTGCGGTTGATCAAAAGAAGAAATCAGGAATTGACAATTATGAACCAACAGTTTCTGTAAGTACAAAAAAAGTTAGTGATAAAGTTTTGATTAGCGTAAAAGACAATGGCAACGGCATTCCACCAAAAGTATTGGACAAAATCTTTCAACCTTTCTTTACAACCAAACCCACCGGGCTGGGAACCGGGCTGGGGTTGAGTTTAAGCTATGATATTGTAAAAGTGCATGGGGGAGAATTGAAGGTGGAGACAAAAGAAGGAGAAGGCGCTGAATTTATAATTACTTTACCAATAATAAACTTAAAAACATCCAATGAAAATTTTAGTAGTTGACGACGAACATGATGTTCAGATTTTGTTTGAACAAAGGTTTAGAAAAGAAATTAAAAGCGGCGAAATAGATTTTATTTTTGCCTTTTCTGCTGAAGAAGCATTGGTCTATCTTAACCACAACGAGCATGAAGCAGTATTAATATTATCAGATATAAATATGCCCGGCATGAGCGGACTTGATTTACTGAAGTATATAAAACAAAAATACCACAAACCGCCTCCTGTGGTAATGATGATAACTGCCTACGGTGATGCAGAAAATTTTAATATAGCTAAGGAATTAGGCGCTGATGATTTTTTGACCAAGCCCCTTGATTTCAACTTATTAAAAGAAAAACTTAAAAACACAAACTCATGGCAAAAATTTTGGTAGCAGATGATGAAATTGATTTGGAAATGCTCATCAAACAAAAATTTCGGCAAAAAATACGTGATCAACAATACGAATTTATTTTTGCTGTAAACGGCAACGATGCATTGGAAAAAATCAGGATGAATCCGGATATTGATATTGTTCTTAGCGATATAAATATGCCGGAGATGGATGGGTTAACGCTGTTATCAAGGTTAAGCGAAACCAGTCCACTTATAAAATCAGTTATAGTTTCTGCGTATGGCGATATGGAAAATATACGTACAGCAATGAACCGTGGCGCCTTTGATTTTATTACAAAGCCCATCAATTTTGAAGACCTTTCTTTAACGATGGAAAAAACCATTAAACATGTAGATCAAATAAGGAAAACACTTAAGGCAATAAAAGAAAACAATATTCTGAAAATGTACGTAGATGAAAATGTTTTAAATTTTATGGGCAGCCGGGAATATGAAGCGTCTTTAATGGCTAACGAAACTGTAGAAGCCACAGTGGTTTTTATTGACATATGCAGTTTTACATCTATCAGCGAAAAAGAATTGCCTGATACCGTTGTTGAATTACTTAACCAATATTTTGATTTGATGGTTAAAGAAATAATTGCACAAAACGGTTTGATAGATAAATTTATTGGTGATTGTATAATGGGTGTATTTAAAGGCCCATATCATTTAGACAGGGCTATTGAGGCCTGCCTTTCAATTAGAAATAAAATAGAAGATCTGCCTGGCAGTATCGGTTTTTTACCAAAAGTATCTGTTGGTATTAACAGTGGTGAAATGATTTCCGGAAACATTGGCTCAGCTACTTTACGAAGATTGGATTACACTGTAATTGGAGATACAGTGAATACCGCACAACGTTTACAAAGTATTGCTGCAAGCGGTCAGATATTGATAAACGAAGTCTGTTACGAGAAGGTAAAGCAGTCTTTCAATTGTCAAAAAATTGGGACATCTAACCTAAAAAATAAAAAAGAAGAAGTTGTATTGTATGAAGTACAAAATTAATAATAATGTGATATTTAAGTGGGAAGCATGACGATAATAAAGAAATAATAAATATGGGATTTTTTATAATTGATTAAAAATATCTGTAATATTTTATAATCTTAAAACAAACGGCGGAGTAATGAATAACGGGGGTTAGCAGAACACAAGTAACTGCCCGAACGAAAGACTGCTGAACTGCAAGCAATATGACAACCTGCGAAGCACCCGAAGGGCTTTGCAGCTGCTGCTACGCCTTAAAAGTATTGTAAGAAAATTATAGCAGCTGCTGCAATGGGTTGGCGCATTTGCTTTATGAACCTGACTGTAGTGAGACCTTATTACCTTGTTAACATTCAGGATAAACGAGAACATGATTTGAAGGAAAAATAAAAAGCCCGCTACAATTGTAACGGGCTTTGATTTTAAAATTATGAATTAATTACAAACACAACCCGGCATTACAGGACAATTAGTACCTGCTGTACAATTGGCAGTTTTAGGGCAACCTTTTGAACATGATACTGTAGCTTTTTTGGTTTCATTACTGTTGTTTGCAAACACGATGGTGGATGTTACAAGCGTTAAAGCTGACATGCCTATTATTATTTTTTTCATTTTTATATTTTTTTATATTTAAAACTATTACTTTCTGTCATTAACCTAAACAAAGTTTGGTGGATGAAAAACGGATGACAAATGTTTTATAAGTCTGTTATCATTAAATACAAAATATTGTTGTTTGAAAATATACAATGTTGGATGGTTAAGTGTAACCTTCGGAGATTGTAACCAAGCTGCTGATGAACAGCCAAGAAAAGGATTACAATCTTTGTTTTCGCTTTGATGGTTTTTATTCTGTTTGTTATCGCAACATTTGCTGATGCAGTTTTTACTCATTACCATATTGTTGCTTCCAATTACAGGTTGCACTATCACGAAGAGCAAAACAAAGGATACTATGTAGGCTATTATTTTCAATGTTTACATTTACTATTTATTACTACGGAGAGTTTTGTAAATACTTACTTTAACAAAAATCTTTTTGGGTTGTATTATTTACAACAGGATATATCTTCTTGTATAGGTGGACAGGGCACATTGCCATAAGTGCAAAAAATACAACAATCACCTGCTTTTGGTTTTAGTAATGCATTGCAATTGGTACATGTATAAAAGAACTGACAAGCATTCGTTGGCATTGTTTCTTCTTTTTGAAAACCGCAATGTGGGCATGTAATTGTTGACTGTAATGTGATGGTATTTGCCATTTTATTTAGATGTATTTAATATTTTATAATCTACTGCTTTGTAACCTGTACTATTGATTGCTGCTTCAATTCTTTTTATATCTGCAATTGATTTATCGAATGTGATAACGCTGTTTTTATTATTATAAGATGTTGCATAATCAACGACACCTTTTACCTTTGACAATTCAAAGTTTACATGCTCTTCACAAGCCTCACAAGTCATCCCTTCTATGTTAAAACAAATTTGTTCTTTGTTATTCATTACAGCTACAGGCAGAGCTTGCACTTTTAGCTTCGGATAAAAGATTTTTGCATATAGCGGGAATGTCATCATTACAATTGCACCAATGGTTACTATGCTAAGAAAACTTTTAGTTTGTAAAAAACCTGTTTTTTTTAATGGCTCACAATCACAATCATCCACTGTAGGCTTTAACTGCTGATACCATGCAAATATTAACACTACAATTGATAAAACTATTAGATACGGCCTTGCAGGCGCAATCCAATAGAAATTTGCTGCCATGCTGCTAGTGCCTGCAAGCAATGCCAACAAAGGTGTAATGCAACAAAGAGATGAAGCAAGTGCTGCAAAAATACCTACGCCTGCAACTGCTTTGGATGATGATTCATGTTTCATACTTTTTGCCTTTTACGATTAACAAAAGTTATGTGCTTAAACAAAGGTTTTATAATTTCCAAATGTTCTTCCTTAAGTGAGTAGTAAATAGTTTGTGCATCCCTACGGGTTTGTAAAATGTTGCCATCTTTTAACTTCCGTAAATGCTGTGATACTGCCGGTATTGTCATTTCTAAAATATCTGCCAAATCGCACACACATAATTCCTTTTCTTCTTCTAAGAGGTACATTATTTTCATGCGAACATCATTGCCGGCAAGGCTTAGCACCTGGCTTAATTTACTAAATGATACTTCGGCTTTTTGAAGTTTCTTTTTACAATTACCAATCTGTACTTGATCTGCAAATGGACGAATACAAGCTATTTCCATAAAGTAAAGATAACTACTTAAGCAATTACTTAAATAAGCACGCTTATGTTTTAACTTTTCTCACATGAAGTTTTAATAAAATTATAGAGGATTCGCTAACCTCAAGTTGTTTCGGTGTTTGTAAAGGATGTTGAAATAGGTCAATATACCACAGGTATATTTACGTAAAGCTTTTCATAGCAGCTGCTGCTATGGGTTGGCGCATTTGCTTGCTGAACCTGCCTGCAGAGAGACCTTATTACCTTGCAGCGTGGGTACTGTGGATCAGGCTATACTGCTTATTTTCAATCAAAACAATTACTCATTCACTAACAAAACCATTCCATCACTATTTTTATACAACAATAAATGATGGTATTCGGAATATGCTGATTTATCTAATGTCTTAATAACACCTGTGCTTTGCCCGTTGTATATGCCTTTTGCATCGGCTTTAAATTCAGACAATATTTGCGCATCTTTCATCATGGCATCCGGAGATTTTGAAAGAGCTAAACTATAAGCTTCATTTGGGGTAAGATTTTTAAAATTGATTTGTAGTAAATCTGCCAACCCAATATTTCTTGCTACAATAACACCACTTGCCATTCCCATTTCTTTTGCTTTCATTTTGATGACCTGTGTGCGGTTATCATTAAGCGGGGTTAGCATTCCGGTTTTTGATGTTGCATTGGTTGCGTTGGCAGCATACAGCAAAGCCTGTGGTGCATTACCAATTGGTATGGTGCTGATGACTTTCCTTTTCTCAATATCTATCACGTTTACTTTATCATCATTTTCCAAACCAACATAGGCAAATTTTCCATCACCTGAAGTCCACAAACCATGCGGTAAACTGCCGGTAGAAATACTGTCGAGTTGTTTGAAACTGTTGTTTACATCATACAGCCTTACTTTATTTTCGCCACCAACCGTTACCAGCATCAAAGGATTTTTTGTATTGGTGAATGTTACATGATTGCTGATAGCGCCTGTGTTGAACACCTGTGCAACAGCCATGGTTTTTGTATCTATCAATGTTGTCTTGCCGATGTCTTTGTGTGTCATTGCCATCCATCTTCCATCATAACTTGAAAAAATATTGGGTGAAAATGGACTAACAACAGGAATGCGTTTCGCCACTTGGTAGGTAGCAGTATTTACAACATCCAATTCAGCCGTAAAGCTGCTGCAGATGTAAGCCCATTTACCATCCGGTGTAAAGGCAACCATACCTGGACCATCGGCTACTGCCACACGTTTCACTTCAATCATTTTATCTGCATCAATTACGCTGATGTAAGCCTCACCCCTTACCGAAACCCAAACCTGCTTTCCATCAGGTGTAAAAGTGGCTTCATGCGGTGAGCGACCAATGTATAAAGTTTTTATAACACTGTCATTTTGCGTGGAAACAAAAGTCACCGAATTGGAACCGATAGACACAACAGACAACATTTTTCTTTTTGCAGAATAACCCATTCCATGCACCAACGCCTGTCCTTTATACAAGGCACTAAAGATGTCGGGCTGCGGTTTCCCTAAAACCAATTCGCCTAACAACATATTTGTTTGCGGGTCAATTACAGAAACCGTATTCGATACCTGGTTGGCTGTATAAACTTTATCAGAACGGTATGATTGTGCATGTAGCTGTGTTGTTATTATGAGAGATGCGATTGCTAAAATCTTTTTCATGTATTTACTTATTTATGTAGTGTTTCATTTGTTCAATTTCTATTTGCTGACTTGATATGATGCTTTCTGCCATTCGTTTTACCGCATAGTCATTTCCATGTTGCAGCAGCACTTTTGCCATGTCAATCCCCGCCTGGTGATGTGGCAACATTACTTTTGCGAAAGCCATATCAACATTTTTTAATTCATTTCCCTGCGGCATATCTTTCATCATCGTATTCATTGTTGCTGCCCAATCTGCGCTGAGGTCATTATTGACTTCGATTGAATGTTGAGAAGACAACAACTTTTTCATCATTTGAATTTCAATTTGCTGCTCGGCAATAATGCTTTTAGCAAGCTGTATCATTTCGATGTTTTTGCCATAAGTTACTTCATACTTTGCCATTTCAACTGCTCCCTGGTGGTGTGGAATCATTAACTGCAGAAAGTCAACATTTGTTTTTTTTGTTTGTCTCACGGTGTCCATGTTCATCATCATGGTATCCATCTGTGCTACAAAAATGTTTTTAGATGTATGCTCTTCATGATGGATGTTTTTCATCTCATGCATTTCGTGCTGTGCTAATACCGGAGTTGCAATAAGCAGACATAGAAATAGTTTAGTCATACAATTTTTTAAACAATTATTAATCCAACAATAAAATGTTTTGTAAGGCTTTACATTTATGCTATAAAAAAAGTTATACTCACTGTGAGATGATGTTTCCTCATATTTTATTTCTGTAAAAAGCAAAACCTTTTTCCTATGGGTAGAAAAAAGGTTTTCTTAATAGTAGAATCTAAATTAATTATCGGGTGTTAACGATGCACCGTTTACCACAGGGCTTATCTGCACTACGCTTGTAGTGCTGTTTGTTTTACCTGCATTATCTGTAACTCTTGCTTTGATGGTTACAAATGTTTTACCTGCCGGCATCATTAGTGAACCACCAACAGTCCAGCCAAAAGTGCTGCGTACAAATCCTGATGGGTCTATCTCACTGCCTGCGATATTAAACACAGGAGTAAGATTTCCGCCTGCTACAATGATATTTCCGGTTGGCTGTAATAAAGGCACATCAAAGGTTACAACTAATCCGGGCACAAATCGGTTAGGTCCTATAGAAGATTGGGTAGGATCTACAATTGTTCCTCTTGATGCATCAGGTTTCCCTTCGCCATTTTCATTTACACCAATACCTGCTCTTGTTCTATCAAGTGCAGAAACCTGCACAAAGAATAATGCACCGCTAACAGGTGGCGCAGGAGATGTTGATGGGCCTGTAGAAACACTGGTAGGAAGTGCAGGTGCAAACATTGTAACTACCGGGCCGTTTGGATCATCTGCTCCACTGGTATTTAAACCTGCAACTGCCAAAGGCGTTAATGCCTGCCCGCTTGTAGCAATACCTGCACCGCTTGCAACTGCTAAAGTAATTTTATCGGTTCCGGTTTTACCAGCCTTATCAGTAACAGACACAGTGATAGTAAACTGGCTGATACCATCTGGAATAGATTCAAGCACATGCCATGCAGTCCAGATAGTTACGCCTGCACCCGGCGAATCATCTGTTCCTGCAATGTTAAACAAAGCTGCAAAGTTAGTATTTTTTGAAATCACGCCACCGTCAGGTTTAATTAAATCGCAATCGAAAGTAACATTAAGCGTAGGCATGTTTGGGTTAGCACTTCCTAAAAGAGCAGTGTTGCGTATGTTCAACCCTTTTTTGGTAATTACGTTTGAGCTGTCGTGGGTTATAATCTGCACATCTATCATAAACCCGCTGCTATTAAAGCTTCCAGAGCCAATTTTGCCTTCTCCTTTGGTAACTTTCGCTCCGGCAACAGGTGATACAATTTTAACTGTTGGAGAAGTATCTACAATGGTATCGGTAGTTTTGTCCTTTTTACATGATGCTCCAACCAATAACATGGTAAACAATAATAGATTTTTAAATGTTCTCATTTTTTAATTTTAAATGAATAGTGAGGGATGTTTTACTTATTATAAAACCATCGTACCTGCAACAAGGATAGTTGCCTCTTAAAAAAATTATTTAAATCTTTTTTTACTTCATCTATTTTGCGATATGCAGTTTTTTAAAAAATCAGCAATAGTTCAAAGTCACTTAATTCATCTAGAATCATTAAAATGAATATTGAACTAACTTACTTAAAAGACAGTTACTTAAAAATAAAAGAAAGCAAGGCAACTATTTTAAACACTTTTACGATTATATATTTAAACAGCTAGCATTTTGCTCAACAATGATGAGATAATTGTTTGCATTAACGGTTGTAAACAGAACAGCAGGGACAGCCAAAAAAAGATCTATACATCTTTCTATGGCTTTGCTATGTCCGTATGTTTTAAGTATGCAGGCAATAAAGACGATGCAGTAGAAATTGTAAAAGATGGCTTTTTAAAATTATTTGTAGGGTTACAAAATTATGAAGCAACCACATTCCAATGTGGCAGCTTCGTTTATGGGATGGCTAAAAAAAATAATGATAAATACAGCCATCGACAGATATAGAAAGGATAAACACCTGGAACTTATAAATGATTTAGATGATGAACATTTTAATGTTTCTGACATTGCAGAAAATGCAGTTGATAAAATATCACACGATGAGATAATGAAAGCTGTTCAAAATCTTTCGCCCGCATACAGGCTCGTATTTAATTTGTATGTCATAGATGAAATGACACACAAAGGAATTGCAGAATGTTTAAACATTTCTGAAGGAACATCAAAATCCAACCTTTCAAAAGCAAGGAAGATTTTACAAAAACAAATCACATCTTCTTATAAATTAGCAACCATATTGTGACACCGGAAGAATTTGATAAAAAAGCCAGGATGCAAATAATTATACAGTTCCCACTTTTAAAGAACAAGATTGGAATAAAATGGAATTTTTGCTGAACAGGCATCTTCCCGAGAAAAAAAATAAAAAGAGGATTTTCTTTTGGTAGTTTGCTGCGTTCGTTCCTGTTGTATTAACAGGGCTTATGCTGTTTAATAATTACAATCCGCATAATACAGAGATAAGTAGCTTTAAAAAAGATCTCATCAAAGAAAAAAATGATAATATCATCTTAAACCAACAGCAAAATCAGCAACAAGTATTAAACATATTAAAAGGTGATAGGACAAATAACGAGAAGTTTAATACTGATAAAACAAATAAAAAAACAGACGAAGCAACCGCTAATAATTTTGATAAAAGAAGCAAAGAAAATATAATTTTAAAAAGTTCCCCCAATAATATTTTCTTTAAAAATGATAACGCAATAAGTACAATAAATAAAAACGATGAGCCGTCATTAAAATGATACTTATAAAAATGATAAAACGAATGCTTTTGAACCTAATGTGGGAATAGCAATAGCAGAAAAAGAAACATTTAATCAAAAAGATAAAAAAATTGCAGCTTCAATAGCAGATACATTAACTGAAAATGAAAAAAATAAAATAAAAAGCAGGAGTGAAACAGTTGCTAAAAAAAGAGCAGTTAAAAACAATTTCTATGTTACCTTCTCTTCTGGGTTAGAATCAAGCGGCACCGGCATTAGTAATTTAGGTGCTGTAAAACCTGTGTATGGTGCAGGTTTACAATATTCATCAGGTAAATTTTTTGTAAGAACCGGAGTATTAGTAACCAAAAAAATATATGCTGCAAAAGATAAAGATTACAATGGCAAGGCCGGCACATGGATGAGCAATGTAAAATTCGATAATATCAATGCAAATTGTAAAGTTTTGGAAGTGCCTGTAACAGTTGGTTACCAGATCAGGAGCAACAAAAAAATCAATGTATATGTAGCCGTAGGTTCATCTTCCTTTTTTATGAAGCAAGAAGATTACCGGTTTTATTTTAAAGGCCAGTCTGGTAATGATACCACCCATGCAGCAAGTTTTAAAAACAACAGCAATCATTATTTTTCTTCTATCAACTTATACGCAGGCATTGAGCAGAAAGTTACCGGCAAACTTTCCATAACTGCAGAGCCACAAATAAAAATCCCTGTTAGCGGTATTGGTTTTGGAAAAATAAAATTATATGGAGCCGGAGTATTAATGACAGCGAAGGTGAAATTAAAATAGAGAGAAATAAAATAGTGCAAAGTAGTCTGAAGAATTTTTAAACAATGGAGGACGTCAGACCACGTAACCTCAACTAAAAAATCTGTAAGCAATTCTTAAAAGCTTTTTCAAACTTTCAGTAAGTAATTTTTGTTTGTATTGAACTATAGTTTTTTGATTGATTCGGGATGCTACAGGGTATGGATAAATTTTATTAAAGATGGTATTAATAGATAAACCGGTGCTATTTGCCAATATTAATTCCTGTATTAATTCACCTGCATTTGGAGATACCATTGTACCGCCTAATAATTTTTGCTTTTTTAAAAAACCTTTTGAACTGATATATAAAATCATTTTGCCATAGCGGTAATCATCCACAATCGCCCTGTCATCATGGTCAAATTTTTGTTCAAGTCTTTCGTAACCTATTTTTCGTTCTTTTAATTCTTTTTCATTTAAACCAAATGTTGCTAACTCGGGGTCGGTAAAAGTTACCCATGACATGTGATCATTGTTCAATCTTTTCTTAAACGGTGAAAAAAGATTGTTCAAAATAATTCTTGCTTGAAACTCTGCAGCATGAGAAAACTGTAAACTACCTGCAACATCGCCGCAAACAAATATATTTTTATTTGTAGTTCTCAGGTATTTGTCAGCAACTATTTTTTTATCCTTTACTTCAATGAATGCATTTTCCAATTCAAGTTCTTCGATATTTAATTCTCTACCTATGCCCACGAATATTGCATCAAATTTGATATTATTACATGTCCCATCTTTTAGTATAATGACCCCCTCATTGGCTGAAATGAATTTATCAGTCCTGGCATTTAATATTATTTCAACCCCTTCTTTTTGTAACTGTTCCATTAATACAGCTGTAACAAAAGGGTCGTCATGTTCAAGAATGCGATCAGATTGATGAATGATAGTTACTTTACTTCCCAGGCGGCTTAGTGCCTGAGCAATCTCAATACCAATAGGACCACCGCCGATCACCAATAATTTTTCCGGTAGATTTTCAATTGTAAATATGTTCTTATTATCGTAATATTTTACTTGTTCAATTCCGGGTATATCTAGTTTTTTTGGTCGGGAACCTGTAGCGATAATAATCTTTTTACCGGAATATCTTTTTCCGTTTACTTGTATTTCATTTTTACCTGTAAACTGGGCATTGCCAAGAGCAACTTCCACTCCCAATTCTTTAAGCCATGAAGCATTTTCATGCTTACGAATAACTTCCTGTTTGCCATAGATATATTCAACAGCTTTTTTAATGTTAACATCACCACTTATAGTTAAACCAAAACTTGATGCTTTTTTAGCATTACCAATAACTTTAGACACATGAAGTAATGATTTGCTGGGTACACATCCATCATTTAAACAATCTCCTCCAATAGATTTATCTGTTTTAGATATCATCAATACTTTAAACCCTGTTTTATTCATAAATAACCCAACGCTTAAGCCACCGGAACCACACCCAATTACGATAATATCATATTCATGTTCTGTCATATTTTTTTGAATTAATTAATGTTACTAATTATTACCTGATGTCTTTATACCAGTCAGCCAATTTTTGTGGCGAAACGCCTATCAGGTACAGTCTTTTTATCAGCATCCATTTTAACCTTGTTCGCAAAAATCCATCTTTAATATGCCGTCGTGTATCAACAACTAGCTTAGGCTCTGTGACAAGGCAAACTTTATATTTTGCAAGCAGCCGGGTTGAAAAATCATAATCTTCCATTATATATATTTCTTTATAGCCTCCCAATTTCTTAAATACTTCTTTCTTTACAAATATTCCATTGTCGCCATAAAATATTTTTCTTTCTGACTGACCTTCATGGTTTATTCTTAAATGCAAAATACGCCCCAGCAATTTTATCCTTTTGTTATGCTCTTTGAAAAGATTAGAAAATCCACCACCATCAAAACCATTTTCATAAATCTCCTTTGTTATCTTTTTTAATGCCCCTTCAGGTACGTACATATCAGCATGAACAAAGAATAAAATATCACCTCCTGCATGTTTTGCTCCTTCATTAAGCTGTTTTCCTTTTCCTTTTCTTGATTGAATAATTTTTGCATAAGTGCTTGCAATTTCAACAGTTTTGTCTGTGCTGTTACCATCACTTACTATGATCTCAATATCTGCCTCATATTTTAATTGCATCAATTGAAATAAGGTTTTTTCAATAAATGCTTCTTCATTGTATACAGGAATAATGATAGAGATCATAATAACATATTTTTAATTTGTTTATACCTCATTAAACCAACCGCCGGTAAATCCAGCCTGTTGCAAGCCGCTGATAATAAAAGTGCATTTTTTGTCGTAGTTCGCAAATCCTAAGAATTTTTCAATGGCATATAATTGCTGTAGATCCAGCATTTCCTCATCTGAGCCTTGTGGATTAACTTTTTTCAATGAATTATTTTTAATGAATGATTGAACCACCATTGGCTCTTATTAAAATACAGTAGTTTTTGTACGTATGAATAGGTCGAGATTAATACCATTCCTTTTCAACTTTGTTTAAGTAGCAAATACATAGGTTAAAATTATGGGCATTGTTATACCCTATAGTTACCTATTTGAGTAAACAGCTCTAAACAATTGATATTTTTTGAACCACCTCTATCAGGTTCTTTCCTACAATTTGAGGTTTTGGGGATAGTGCATATAACGATTGACCTTTACGTTCAATGAAAGCTGCTTGTAAACCAGCCTGTAATGCACCGGCTATATCCCAACCATGTGCGGCTACTAACATTACTTCAGCAGTATTTACCGATAGTTGTTCAGCTGCCCATGTATATGTTTCCGATGCAGGCTTGTATTTTTTAATTGTATCTATACTAAGCGTTGTATCAAAATATTTAGTTATACCGGCATATTTTAATTGTGCCGAAAGAGTTGCTGCAGTTGAGTTTGTGAGTGTTGCCAAGCGAAAACCATTTTCTTTCAAAGCCTTTAACCCTATTGGTACATCGGGATAAGCTGACAATTTTTTAATGATTGCCAATGCTTCCTTCTTTTGCATTTCTGTTATAGATTTTTTTAACCCATCAGCAGCCATACTTAAAGTAGCACCCGCAATTGTAACAAAGTCGTGATAGCTGTTTGTACAATTATCAACAAGGGAATATTGCAAGAGCATTCCAAACCAAATGCGAAAACCTTTGCTGGTGCCTAATAAATTATTTATTTTTTTCTTCAATGGAGACATATCTAACATCGTTTCGTTTACATCAAAAAGTATAACTGTTGGCTTTCTTGCTATCATTTTTTTAATCGTTTGTTCAATTTTTTCTTACAGTAAAATTTACTCCTGTTTCAATCAGTCCTGCTAACTTTTTTTATTCATTCCCTTTCCTTAAACATCGCATCTACTTTAGTTCCGAAAATATGAATGCTGTAATTGCTTAGGGTTTTAACTGCAAGTGCTAAAATAATTTCAAGTATTTGTTTTTCTGAATAACCAACACTTAAAAATTGTTCTACAGTTTCCTTCTTAGGTCGACCTCTTGTTACAAACATTTCTTTTGCAAATGATGAAAAAGTTTGAAGCTTCTGTTCAGCAATATCTTTGCCTTGCCTTACTGCCTCTGTAATAATAGCCGGCACCATGCTTATTTTATCAGTTATTACACTATGGGCAGCCATACAATAGTTACAATTATTCAGGTAACTTATGGTAAGAAATATCACTTCTTGCTCCACAGCTGAAAACCCACTCTCTTTGCGAAATATTTCATAGCCATGTAGGTAAGTCTCTAACAAACCAGGTGAGTTTACCATGTTTGCATACATATTCGGCAAACCTCCATTTTTTTTAATGGCATTCTGTATGATTGGTTTTTGTCTTTCATCCGCAGATCCTACATCTAACTATTTAAATTCATCGATTAATATTCCATTTTAATTTTTTATATAGTTGTTTAGAAATTTTAAAGATTTGATTACCTGGCAAAATTTTGTTTGTCCGGGACATGGAATTTTTATGGCAAAAACTTTGTTGTTACTGAAAAACCTTTCTTGTACAATTATTCAAATAATCTATAGAAAGATTAGTCGCATGAATCGTACCGATAAAGAAATAATTTATTTTAAATTTTGAATAGAAAGGTTAGGGAAAAGTTTCTCTCTTTACAGAACATTGTTAGCCTTTTTAATTTTTTGATTTGCAAACATGCCACTTGTATATTTATCGTACAGCTCAAACAAAAACTCAATACGCTTTGTTTCGTTGGGGATATGGTTCAGAACGGTAAGAAAGATCTACTTTAATAATTCTAAATTTTTTCTTTTGTGAATCTAAAGCTCTGTTGGATCAAAATATTATATGAACATATACTAAGACTTTGCAGATATACCTTTTAAGGGTTTAATATTACTACAGAAACTGCTGCAAAGAAGTTGGCGCATTTGCTTGCTGAACCTGACTGTAGTGAGACCTTATTACCTTGTTAAATAATTTGATTGGAAATGAATATTTGAATTAAATAAAAGTATAAGGTTAAATGTAGGTTATACATTATTAATCTTTAATGCAGTATTTAAACGATCTGCCACATTATCCCAATTAATGATGTTGAATAAGGCATCAACAAAGTCCCCACGCTTATTTCTGTACTTTAAATAATAGGCATGTTCCCATACATCGATTACCAATAAAGGAATGGAACCCCATTGTGTAAGTTTCTCATGGTTTTCGCACTGTAAAATTGTTAGACTGTCAGAATAGGGCTGATATGCTAATATACCCCACCCGTTGCCATCAACATTTTTTGAGGTTGCAGCAATATATTTTTTTAGTTTATCAACCGAGCCAAAACTCTTTTCAATACGCTTTAATAATTCCCCTTTTGGTTCGTTCTTTTTATTAGTAAGGTTTGACCAAAAAATAGAGTGCAGAATATGGGATGAAAAGTGGTAAGACAATTTTTTAGTCCAATAATCTATTGTTTCCATATTGTTTTCATCCACTGCTTTTTTTATCATCTGCAAATCTTTGTTTGCACCCGTTACTGCACCACCATGATGAAATGTATAATGCAATTGCAATGTTTCAGCATCCATGTACGGTTCTAAAAAGGATTGGCTATAAGGTAAAGGCTGATGAATGAAATTACCTTTATCATCTGTCAGTTTATCAATATTATTTTCCTCTATACTTTGTGCATATGCACCATTAGCACCTGCTAAGAAGATTGAGCCTGTGGTTAGCAACGAACCTTTTAAAAATGATTTTCTGTCCATAACTTAAGATTGATGATGTAAGTTAACAATAATTTGATTTTGCTGACGGGGATAAAAAAGTAAAAAAAATAGAATAAATAATGCCAATGAAATATTGTATTAAAAGGTGTAGTATGATCTTCAATGACGCATTTAATTCTGTGAAAAGCTATTTCAAAACTTGCTGAAATTGATGCTTCTGAATTTTGCCTGATTTCTAACCCACTACATTTTGTTGGACCATTCTCTAAAAATGTCCCAAGTATTAAGTAACCATCTTTTTTTATTGCATCTTCAGCAATAAAAAAGTATTTATAAATCTTATCTTCTCTCTTAAGAAAATAAAATGCTGACCTGTAGTGCCAAACATCAAAATCTACTGGTGGTATAAATTTTGTGAAGTCTGAAACAATGCATTGCACTTTGGAGCCTCTTTCACCTAAGCGTTGCTTGGCACTTTCAATTACATTTGCTGAAATGTATAATACATAAATGATTTTATATCCATTGTCCAGCAACGCATCAACAAAATGGCTGTCTCAACCACCTATATCAATAATATTTGCATTTTAGAGAAGATTGAGAAATACAACAAATTCCATTGAAGTTTTTGGGTAAAGCTGAAACCAGCTTACTTCATTTCTGTTTTTGTGCTATATGCTTTATTCCAAAGTTGTATAATTTTTATTTTTAAATTATTTGTCTTACACACTATTTACCAGATAAACAATTAGAAATACGCTTACTAAAAAAATGAAAGTTGTTAGAACTGTAATAAGCAATGATGAATGTTTATAATAACCTTCATTTAATTGTTTTGCTGAATTTATATAGCGTATGTATGAAAGCACCGCTGTCACTGTTCCTACAGCCACCAAAACTATTCCCACAATGCCTGAATATCCTTTTGAATGAATAATATTTTCTTTACCGAGTATCATGGAAATTTGCTTCACAAATAACGAAAACTTTACTACTACAAACCCAAAAGCCATTATGCCAATACTGGTCCGTATCCACGCAAGAAAAGTTCTTTCGTTTGCTAAATGATCGCTGGCGTTATTTCTCTTTTCTTCCATTAATAATAATTATACTAAGCTAAAAGTATTCATTCCTGTTGAAATAAAATCTCCTTTTAAATATTCAGCCATTGCTTCCACAGCTTTAATTTTTAAATCCATTCTGTTTATTCCCATTTTTTTAGGAATACCCTGGGCTGTTACAAAAGCAGCTTTGTATTTTTTTTCTTTTATTAGCGGCTCATCGCCTATAAATATTTGTTGTATTCTGTTGCCCTTTGGATTTTCAATACGCATTTTTACATGCAAGCCAAGGCAGCGTTTTACATAACCACCCATTTGTTTCATTGGCGCCGTTGAAAACGTTCGTTCAAGGTTTTTTTCCAACATATAAATTATTTCTTCTCCTGTTAATTCAACTGTTTGTATTATTGGGTTCATTGGAATAATGTTGTACAAGTCCCATTTTGTAATTACACCTTCGTTTACAGGCACACCATATCGCCACCCGTTTGAGAAAGCAATATTACTTTTTGCCGCTAATTGTATCGCTGATAATAAAAGATTATCCATTGATGCTTCAAGTGTGTTGTACCTGTGTAAAATAATTTTGGTTTTACCAACATGTTCTTGCTGCACGTCTCTATAAGGCAACATTATTTTTTCAACGATGGCTTCTATCTCTTCATCGGGAGTTATATTCTCTGTTACTGTGATAAGCCGGTAATTATAATCTACTATTTTTCTTTGCTGAATATTTATTATCAAATGACCTACGAATGAGCCGTGACAACCACTTTGAATAATTATAGCCTTGTTGACTTTCACTGCTTCATACAACCTGTTGTGTGTGTGAGCACTTAAACAAATATCAATATCCGGTATTTTTTTTAGCATTTCAACGTCTTGCGGAAAACCATTATGTGATAGCAGTATTGTAATATTTGCGCCTTCGTCTTTTACCCGTTTAATAATTTTAGGTAGTTCTTTTGTACCATCGGTGATTTTAATTCCTTTACTAAATTGCTCAGGCATTGTTTTATCAATAATGTTGGAGCAAATACCAATGACGGCAATCTTTATACCTTCAACCTCTTTTATAATATAAGGTTTTAGAAAAAGTGTACCATCTTCATTGTAAACATTTATGCCTAACACCGGATAATTTAACTGACTTGCCAAATGTTTTAATTGCCGGGGACCATAAGCAAAATCCCAGTGCCCTACCATTGCAATAAAATCCAGTTTATTAAGAATTGGAATTATTGCTTCGCCTTTGGATTGAATTAAGGGCAACGTTCCATGAAATGTATCTCCACCATCAAAAAATAAAGTATATGGATTTTCTTTTTGTATCCTTTTAAAGACAGTTGCAATTTGAGCATAGCCACCTGCTGTTTCTATTATTTCATTTCCACCATTATAAAATAATTCGGCATGTGGTTCAAGATAGCCGTGAACATCGTTTATATAAGCTATTGATAATTGCATGAGTTATTTATTTTTTTATTCCCAACCCCATTTTTTAAAAATAGCATGTCCTTCATTAGATAATAAAAACCCGATAAACTGTTGGGCTTTATCTTTTTTATTTGTGATGGCTGTAATGGCAATTGGTGTTCCCCTGTAAACTGTTTGAGCAACGGGGATTTTAATTAATTGGGAAACATCTTTTAACCGCAGGTACCAGGATGCAAAAATAATTACCGCATCATATTTATTATCACTCTTCCATGCATCGATGGCTAATGCGGTATTGGCAAATGCTCCTTTAATATTTTTTTGTATACCTCCTATTAAATTTTGTCTGCCTGCCAAATCCTCCCACAAGCCGAGCTGCCCTGCTCCTGTAATTTCTAAAATATTTATACCCGGTTTAGTTAAATCTTTAAGTGTCTTTATTTTTTTAGGATTGCGGGGACGTACTAAAATACCTGCAGCCCGTTTATATAACTCAGTCCTGGTAGTGCTGTCCATTAAACCCGGATGCTGCATCTTAAATTGAGTGAGCATATATTCTGCGCCACCAAATACTACATCAGCATTTTGTTTTGCCTGTTCAATCCATTTGGCTTCCGGCCCGGCTATAACCTTTACAGGCATTGACATTTTTTTAGAAAATACAGCAGCACAATCTGCCATGACAGCCTGTGGCCCACCGGGACCATATGCATACAACGTATCGTTTTGTTGTGCTTTAGAAAATAATACTGCGGTTAATAAAACCGTACTTATAAATAGCTTTTTCATATTATTCATATTTTTGTAAATTATTCCACTATAAATCCATACTTCTTATAAACTGCTTTGCCGGCAGCACTCACCATAAAATTCATAAAATCTTTTGAGGCTTCTTTGTGAGGAGCTGCTTTCAACATAGCAGCAACCGATATGGCTTCTATATTTTCATTTTCAGGTATTTCAATCATCTCAACAGGATGCCCAATCATTTTTTGATAAAAAGCTTCGGTGTACCATACAGGTGCAGCATCAGACTGGTTATATAAAATACGCATTGGCGATTGGCGGTGATGTATCTGTGTTAAATAAGTACTGCTGTCTTTTACCTTGGTTTCCATAATTATTTTTTGAAGTGCTTTACCCCCGGCTTTTACATAAGCTTCTTCAATACGCTTTCCTATACCCTCCCATGAAGGATTAGGCATACTAAGACGAACATCCAACCTTCCCAAATCTGCCAACCCTTTTATGTTTTTTGGATTTCCTTTTTGCACCATAATGGCCAACCTGTTTTTAACATACACCTCAGTTTTGCTAAACCATTCAGGCGTTTGGTCAATCCTGTTTTTACCTGCTGTGTATATATCCGGTTTAAGGTCAATGCGCATGTTGCCAATGGTTATGGAGCCCACTTCAATCTGTTTGGCCAGTATACCTGGTGGTAAGGTTTCAACAAATACTTTTTTGTAAGCCGGATAACCTTTTTTAAACGCAGTAATTAAATCATCAATTACCATAAACTGGTTACCGCCAAAAAATACCACCAGGTCGGGGTTATTAATGTCGCCAAATAAATCCGGTACATTATCTACACCGGGAACTGTAAAGTTTACACTGCTATTCGAAGGTGTATTCCAGGGTGGATCAAAGCGATGATCTTGTGCTTGTGTTGTTATTATAAAAATGTTTACGAGTAAAACTGCCGTAAATATCCTTTTCATTTTATATTTCTTTATTTGATAAAAAAATTATGGTTTAATCACAGACCAGCCTTCAGCTTGGCGAATGATGAGCTCTCCATTGCCGCTGGGTACAATGCCGATAAAATCGTATAACTGGTCACGGGTTATTTTTCTTTGTTTTAAGGTGTTATTACATTGAGCTACAACCACCCCTTTTTGTACAAGTGCCTTTAAATCCTCTTCGTACTTACTTCCTTTTAGGTAAGCATCTGTACCACCACCAAAAGCAATCAATTCAATTTTAATTTTGCCGGCAAGCCTTGGGTCGTTTAATGCGTTGTTGATATTTCGGATAGCTTTATCAATAATTTTTTCATCGGCATTGTCTAACTGGTAAATGGCATGATACATTTTTTTTGTAGCCCTAGCTCCTGTAAATGCTTTATTATTTTCTAATGCCTTATCGTTTGTTTGTGCTGTTGTTGCTGTTGTAAGCAATACAATGCTTAGTACAAGGAGTGATACTTTTTTCATGATTTTTATTTAGTTGATTTATAAAAATTACTGATTGGTTTAAATGGTCCGTACTTATGTTGTTGTTCCGTGAACGTATCAATATAAGGTCCAAAAGGGAAGTCAACAGATTTTTTAGAAATATTCTTCCAGTCTGCACTTTGGTCTTTATGCGGCCGTGGCTGAGTGTTTACAAAAGCAGCAATATCCCAGGCCTCATTATCTGTTAGTTTTGTATTATGATAATCTGAGCCAAACGGCATATTATTTTTTATAAAGCTGGCAAAACTGCTGATGCGGTATAGGCCTGCGCCATCATTATAACTATGGTCTCCCCACATTGGCGGATAGCTATAGCCTGTTTGTTCAACATTTATTAGTCCCTGTCCTTTATCGCCATGGCAGCTTTGGCAATTATTATTGTAAATATTTTTTCCTGCTTCAGGGTTGGCAGCTCTGTTTAAATATTTTAATTTCATTAGGCTGGTGCCAGCTTTTGCAACACCTTTTGGAATATCATCGCCCAGCCATTTCATGTATGCATAAATGGCTTGCATTTCATGGGTGCTGCTGTCCATTGGTTTACCGTTAAGGCTTCTTTCAAAACAATCATTCACCCGGTCGTAAATACTTTGCATGCCATTATTTCTTGCCCTGAATTGCGGATAGGTTGAATATACTTTACCATAGTTATTGCCATAAGGAATAGTACCCCCATCAAGGTGACAATTTTGGCAATTCATACCATTTGTAATTTGTGCTACCGTTCCTTTTGGACCGAGATAGTAGGAAGTATTTGCAATTAATTCGTGACCATACCATATTAATTTGCCGCTGTCGCTATATGTTGGGATCTGATATTTATTCCAACCACGCCACACTGTATCAACCGGCTCTGCAGCAACATAGGCTGCAAATTCTTTATCTTTTTGTTTGCTTTTTTGATAAGCAGAAATACTTGTATTGGTAATTACAATGGCAATAATGATGAACAACATTATGGGAAACCAATTTTCTTTCATACTATGTAATTTAATACAGTAAAATTAACGGCTGCAAATATTAAGGAGAAATCATAAAGTATAATGAATAATAAACAAAAGTGATGAGATAGTTATTATTAAAAAGAATCTCCCGTTATATCCATTTCTTTGGCAAAATCACACACTTCCGGCATTTTCATTTTTAATACCCAATGCTGCCAGGTATATTTTATAAAACAAAAATGAAGCAAGTCCGTAACTAACAAATAAGACATTACAGGTGCTGCATAAAATAATAAATTATGATTAATAGCCAGCATGGCCATGGAAGAAATAATACTATTGCTCCTCTTGTAAGGCTTTCCTTGAAACACATATTTAAAATAACATCATTATCCATCCATCTCTTTTTTAAAACAGACAATGGTTTTTTATTTAACTGATTTGAATTAGCAGACAATTGGGGTGTAGGCGCTTTGAATAGTTATCATTTTGTTTGTGATAATTGGGTTAAAATGTTTTTATTTTAACGATTCAAAGGTAGAAAGGACCGGCATCGAAAAGAAATCATGAAGCTTTATGGGAGATAACTGTAGTTAATAACACTTTAGCTGGAAGTAGAACTAAAGCCAAATTCTATTCGTTAATGGATTTTCTTTTTTATATAATAAAAAACCTTTTTTGGTGAGTATCTGCGAACGAAAATAATTTAAAATAACCCCGAGTATTTTTATACCCAGGGTTATCTGATTTTATAATTTGATTTTTAAATTTTTTACTTATTAATATATCCAAACAAACCATCTTTCTCTGTGTTGGGACCTGCCTCAAAATATAATCTGTTAGGGTCGATGGTTGTGGCAGACACGGGTGCAAAGGAGAGCGCCCATAAGCCGTTAATTACCAATGGTTGGCCTTTAGATTTTAATGGTCCGATAAAAGTTCCATCAGCATTAAATGCGTTTATATGACCATCACCAAAGTTACCCACTAATACTACACCACTTACCCCTGTAGAATCTGATCCAAAGAAACTGGTTGGCGCTTTTGTTATGCCCCATGGAGAATTTAACTGTCCACCCTGAGAAATAAAACGTTTTACAAAAGATCCATCGGTATTAAAGATATCAACAATACCCAATCCTGGTAAATGAACCTCATTGCCATAATCACCTACTTTGGCATACAGTACATAAAGTTGATTGCCTATCTTTTGAATATTAAAAGGTGAATACTGTGCAGGAAGGTTGGGGTCTATAAATGTTGTATTTACTTTGCTCCAGGTACTATCAAATACATCAATGGTGCCTGCTTTAAAATTTGCTGCATATAAATAATTTGCACCCTGCGAATTAGCCAAGGTTAACCCAAAGTAACTAGCGGTAGCCGAGTTGTCTACCATTTTAATTGCGTTGCTAATATTCCCTTTATTCCAGCCTGAAATAACGCCATCCTGACCTGCAAATGTAAATATTGCGGGAGAGCCATTTGGCAATTTAAATTTGGCACCACCACTAAAAACAATACCTGTTATAGATCCTCCCATACTGCTTGAGGGTGAAGGTATAGCTACAGGTGCTAATAACTGACTTCCTTCTTTATCATAAATGGCACTATACCCGGTAACATTTGCACTTAGCCAGATATTTCCTGTTGGACTAAAAGCAATTCCCCATGCATTCTGAAGCAAAGGATCTACTCTTGCCGCATTATAACTTGCATTATTTGCAACCAGATTTACCTGGTTGAAATCTTCTAATACCTTTGATGTGGAAACCAAAGTTGAGGATTCTTTTTTACAACCAACATTTATTAATGCTACAGTTAATAAGGCCGCAGCCAATACTGTAAATGTTAGGTTCACATTGTTTTTTTTCATTTTTATTTGTTTTATTTAATTGGAATTGTTCTGATTCTAAATTTTAAAAGACTAACACCGTTTACAGTTAAATCATTGTTTAATACATACACCTGTTTGGCCTATTAGAAAATACGATTGCTTGCCGTGGCTCTTTAAAGCCTGTAATGGTTTTTATATTTGTAAGCGATGCTATATTAATTTCTGAAAGTGTATTATCCATTTTATTACCACTCAGGTGTATCTTTTCATCAGATGATAAAGAAGTGCCATAAGGATCTCCGCCTAGGGAGATTTCTTTGATAATACCCCCTGTCATTACATTTACCACGCCAATAGAATTGGTGCCACTGTTTGCAGCAAATAAAGTATTGCCTTCTTTGCTAATGTCAATGGCTCTTAACTTATTAAACCCGCTGATTGTTGTATCTATTTTTAAAGTGACTACTTCTTTTTCGGTAATTTTATCATTGGCCAAATTGGTAACGTACAGTTTAATATTGACAGGGTTTAACTTAACTCCCTGGAGGGGTTGTGCAAAACCTGTAATAATTTTTTTAACTGATTTGCTTACTAGGTCAATTACAGTTACCGTACTTGCCGCTTCATTGTTGATGAAAATAAGATCGCCGTTTTTATTGGTTGTGCTTCCGAATGCACCATAACCAACAGGGTACTTTTTAACTACTTTTAAAGTGAGCGCATTATAGGCAATCATTAAACTAAGGGCACTATCGGTTATGTAAAATATTTTTCCATCGGGGGAGAAAATAATATTTCTTGGGTTAATAAAGCCGCTAATATTTTTAATGACTTTACCCGTTTTAAGATTGTACACTTTTACTTTTACAGAGTCGCTGTAGCAGCCAACGGCTTTAGTTTCATTTGGGCTTATGGCAAGCGAATTGTTTTTAATATAGCCATCAAATGATCGCCGGGCCTTTACCTGCAAGCTGATTGTAATGAACAGCATTGCTAATATGCATTGATTAAATTTTTTTTTCATTGTTATTTATTTTATTCAATCGAATACACTCATTACTGTTTTTACTTTTTCTCTTGATAAAAGGAGCAAATTCATTTCGGAGCTGCTCAGCTTTAGTTGCAATACTTTTTTAATTCTTTCCTTGCCCAATACAACCCGAACACTTAAGTAGCAATCATCAATCCCACAATAAGAAACAACGTTAAGATTATACCTGCTTTTGCAAAACTCGTTAGGTAATGACTGTACTGATTTACAAAAGGCATCTACGTATTTACAATTATTGCCAATACAAATAAGCCAACGAAATACGGAATTTTTATTTTGCTTCCTTTATTCTTAAAAATAAAAGTAGATAAAAATGCTACCGGAATTATCCATAAAGCCCTTGCTAATTTTACTGTATTTGCCACCTCTAAAGCATGCGCCCATACTTACTTGCGGCACATACTACAGAACTTGTATCGTGTATGGCAATGGCAGCCCACAAACCAAATTATGTTTGTGATAAATTGAGTGCATGACTACTAACAGGAAATAAAACCAAGGCAATAGAATTCAAAATGAATATAGTTCCCAACGCTATAAACCGGAAGAGCTCAGAAGAGCTCAATTTATATGCTGCTGTTTCTTATTTTTTTGCAGGCGATTATGAAAATTCGGTAACATTTATGAACTATTATAGTTAAAAACCATACGGTTATGACCTAGTAATGGGAAATGCCATTTATTGACTTATGTTTTGATAAGATGAAATTTAATTTGAACAGTTGATAAAAGTAAATGGGTCTTCGCTGAGTGGGTGTCTCATGCAACGTCCCCTAATGATTCCCCCTTTAATAAATACCAGACTGCGAAGTTTTAGTTTACCAGCTTGCAATTAAAGGAGTAGCATTTGAGTTCATTTTTTTCAATGGTGATAGGAACCTAGCGGAGGAAAATAATAATTATAGGCTGCACAGGTAAGCCACGCCCAAATCTTTGAAGCATACTTGCCTTTACTTTAAATTTTAATAAAACTATACGCCGCTGGTTAAAAACCAGGCGGCGGCAAAGATTTTTGCAAAGGCCAACTTAGGCGAAGAAGAAGAAGATTTTTGCGAAGACCAACGCAGGCAGAAAAATGTTGTAATTATTTTTTTTCAGTTTGCTGGAAAAAAAATGTGTAGGCGGATAAATTTTTATCCCGCAAAAAAATTTTTTAAATCATAATTTTATGTCCCGAAAGGGTTTTCGTACAATCTTATTTTAAAAATAAATGAATTGGCTGCCAATCCTCGATGCAGGTTTAATTCTGAGTTTAATTTATTCAGACCCCGATACATAAATACTACGGCAATATCGTGTGAGTAAAGCAATTATTTATTTCTCCTTTTCAATTTCTTGAATTATATAAAAAGGCTCTATGCTGGTTGAGTTGTTGACATTCACCCGGGTTTCGCAATAAATTATTTCAATTTAAAAGAAGGTTATTGGAAAACTCAGCTTGAACATAAAAATAAATATTTTACGAAAGTAGTAATTTTACAAGCTTAATTTAGTAAATCTTCTATATTTACCCCTGTTCCAATCTTTTTTATGTTAAAAAACATTATGAAAAAACCTTGCATACAGTCTTTTTGTTTCTTTTTTTATTTCACTTTATTAATTAACAGTAATAAAATTATTGCTCAATGTGGTGTCCCTCCGGCAAGTGGTTTAGTTACAATTTCTACAGCCAAAAACGTAATAAACACTTATTATCCGGGCACGGGTAATCCTTTAATGGGCAGTTTTTCATTAAACATCGGAGCTATTGATTCAAGAGGCAATGCTTCTGCTATTACAGCAGGGGACCTTGTATTAATAATTCAAATACAGGGCGCTGATATTAATGCCACGAATACTGATGCGTATGGTGATGGTGTAGCCGGCGCACCAGCTACCGGCAATCTTAATACAAATCTTAGGGCGGGCTATTATGAATACAATACTGTTGCGGGTATATCTGGCTCAACTGTCACATTCAGTTATTCTTTGGCTAATAATTATTATAACAGGGACTTTACTGTTGCAAATTCAATTCAGCGCTACCAAGTAATAAGGATACCACGTTATTATGATTTTACAATATCAGCCGCGGCTTTAGTAACATGCCCTTCATGGAATGGTAATACAGGAGGTGTTGTTGCAGTTGATGTTGCCAATACATTTACTTTGAGCGGATCAATTGATGCAAACAACAAAGGGTTTAGAGGTGGTGGTGGTAAAAACTTAACTGGCGCTGCTGCAGGAAATAGTAATGGTACAGGCTCATTAACCAATACAGATTACAGATGGAGTTCACCAATAACTAATGCAGCAAATTTAACGGGAGGAGCTAAAGGGGAAGGGATTGCAGGTACTCCCGCTTATTATTTCGATTTTGGAACTACGCTTACTACAACAGGTGCCGTAGAAGGATATATTAATGGAAGCATAGGCAGAGGGGCACCGGCTAATGGGGGTGGCGGTGCTACCGATGGAGCACCTGTCGGCGCAAGCCAAAATCAATATAATACCGGCGGTGGAGGTGGAGGAAATGGTGGAAGCGGAGGAAATGGAGGTAGTGGATGGGATGGTGGTGCAGGTAATGTAACCACTTATCCTTTTGGCGGAAATGGAGGAAGTTCTTTTTCCCAAAGATCAATCCAAAGGTTCAGCTTAGGAGGAGGTGGTGGTGCGGGTACAGCCAACAACAGCTCTGTATCCAACGAATATAATTGCAGCGGTGGAGTTGGTGGTGGCATTGTTCTTACCCGTGCAAAATTGTATGCAGGTAATGGAAGTGTACTTGCGAACGGATCTAATGCCCCGGGTGTTACAGCAACCTATACGCCTGCCCAAACTGATGCAGCAGGTGGTGGCGGAGCAGGGGGTAACATTATAATGGTAACTACACAGACCGGCCCAACAGGATTAAATAATATCGCTGCTTCTGCAGCAGGTGGCGGTGGCGGTTATATGACCACCTATTATGCTCATGGCCCCGGTGGTGGTGGTGGTGGTGGAATTATTATTTCGAACGGATCTTTTCTTTCTACCAATATTTCCGGAGGTGCAAATGGACTAACAAGAACAGGTTCGACAACAGGGCCAATTGATAATCCTTATGGGGCAACACCTGGAATTAATGGAGTGGTAATTACATTAACCGCTCCGCCAATACTTATCAATTCAAATAATATTGGATCACCATGTGGCGTGCTTCCCGTTACATTAACCAATTTTTCTGCGAGATTAAATAATAATACAATTGAACTGCAATGGATGATAACTAATGAAGTAAATTTAATCAGGTTTGACCTAGAATATAGTGTTGACGGAATTACATTTTCCAAACTCACGTCAGTGGATTATCAGCAGGATAGATCAACTTATGCTTATACGGACTTAAAGCCATTCTTAAAAAACTTTTACAGGTTTAAAATGATTGATAATGATGGAAAATTTTTTTACAGTAAAATTTTAAATATTCAAAAAAATACATCACAAAATAAAACCATATTAATTTATCCAAATCCTGCATGTAGTGATTTAACACTACAGTTAATTATTAATCAAAATGAAAAAGTTGTGGTTGATATTATTGATAACTCAGGAAGGGTAGTAATCCATAAAATATTTACACTGCTATCGGGTCGTAATTATTTATCTATAGAGGGGATTGATAGACTACCACCATCTGTTTATATTATAAGAGTAAAATCACAGTCGGTTAATACGGTTGAAAAATTAATTGTGGCTAAAAAATAAAATGTCTTTTCTAATTGGGGCAACTGAGTTATCATAATAAATAATTTGGAGTTACTAACTATTCAAAACACAACAGGAAAGCACAGAGAAATGATATTAAACAACGTCCGGCATGGGGGAGACTTTGCTGCGAAGTAAAACGAACTATATTACAACTTTCCTCTTTTATTGTGACACTCTCTTGTGCGTCGGGTAGTTCTATTTGCCACAATGATATCCCACTTATAAAAGCAAAATGGCTTTTATGAAGGTTTTACAAATGGTTGTCATCTTTTTAATTATGAAAATAGGATGAGCTTTTATTCCTTTCTTTTTCGGACCGAACCAGCCCAACCAACTACTGCAATAACTGCTACAAGTATAAAAAACCACCAACCCATATGCATTCCCCAGAAATAGTAATTTTCGTTATTGTGCATCATAACTTTAACTTTTTAACTTTTACAAAATTTTATTTAATTAGCTGATTTTTTAACATCTTTTTCTATTTTAACATCCATTCATTTCATTCATACCCTGTTTCGAAAATTTATTAAGCCGAAAAGATGTTCTTGTTATTTTCATCATTTTCTAACGTTTGATCCTTACCACCACAAAAATTGTTGAAAATAAAAAAGTTTTTTTAATTAAAAGGCTACAGATATTATATTGTAATTAAAAGTCTGTTAATTAAAAAATCTACATATTACATAGTTTTGCATTCTTCCTCACACTTCATACATTCTGCTTCACATTTTCTGCAAGCTTCTTCACATTTTTTACAAGACTCATTGTCTGTATGCTTTTCACATTCTTCAGCACATTCACGGCAGGCTTTAGCGCATTTATCTGCTGATTCTGAAGAATTAGTAGCCATACTTTTGCAAACTTCTGCGCATTTACGACAGGCTTCAGCACAAGCCCTGCATAGTTTTTCACATTGTTCCATTCCGGATTTGCCTTTGCAATCTGCGGCGCAGATATTGCAAAAATCTGCACATGCCTCACAGGCATCTACACAGCTTTGAAAAGTTTGGTGACTCATTTTATTAAATTAAAAGATTCCTTCAGTTCCGCTGTTGCCCGGCTTTCAGTTTCGCTGTTACCCGATAACAGTAATTAATTTTCAGGTTTTGTGTAAGTGCCTTCATTCATCATTTTTTGTTGATCTTCTGTCATTTTTTGTTTAACCAAAGTCATTGTGCATTTAGGGCATTTGCCTGGTTTGTCACTCATCACCTCATTGTGCATAGTGCAGGTATACATTTCTAATATCTGATTCATTTTCCTTAATTTTTTTTGTTGTTAGGCGGAATAAATTTTATCAATAATATTAAGTTCATGTTATTGAGTTTTGTGATTCAATTTCTTTTATTGTACAATGACCTGCCCATTGTTTAGATTTTAATTATAATAAATTTTGCATTACTACCTATTCCATTCCATCTCCGGCTGAAAAATATATTGTGATGAAAAGTCCTTGTTCGCTGTAATGGGATGTTGGTAGCCTATTCCCATCATGAAATTTTTATTAAGCTTTATTTTCACACCTCCAAGCAGGTTTAAAATAGGACCAGCGCCTTTCTCGGTAACTCCTGAAAATTCAGAAACAAAAAATATCCGTTCCGATATTTTTATAACAAATGAAACACTGCCTTCTGCTAAATCTTCGAGGGGACTATAATGAATTACCTGGTTAAATGCAACATGAGAATTTGAAAATGTTGTTGAAAAGCCAACTAACGTGTAAACCCTTCGTGCAGCTTCTTTACCAAGTGGGAACTCAAATTCTATGATTGGAGAAATGCCATTGATTCCATTTTTGCTTTTCCAGACTAAAAATTGAACCATTGCTTCTAAAGTAGGGGCGTCGAATGATCCCTGGGCACTAAGATGTAATCCAACTATTTTTGAAAGACCCGTCATAAACTGAACATTGAATTCTGTATTTGTTATTCCTTTGGTTTAAGTTGGTACAGCCGCAACCCTTAAGTTATATGTACCAACATCGAATGGAATACCCATGTGAGTAAAGAAAGGCATAGGAAGTATTTTCATATTTTGCGTGTCCTTCATATCTTTCTGTTTAATGACTGAAGTATCCATATACATTTTCGGCATTTGCTGACTGTACCCTGAAAATATGCTGAGACTGAAAACAATAATTGAAGACAAAGAAAATGTTGCAACCCTGCGTATGGACATTTTTTTTATCACTTTATATTTTTAAAATGTTATTGAAATTTTATTTACTAAGAATGCGTTATAATATTTGTTTGTACCCAAAAGGGCTAAATAATAAAATCTTTTAACCCAATCGATATTGTAACATCATGCCATCATCTTCATGTTCAAGATTGTGGCAATGAAAAACAAATACGCCTGTTAAATTTGCAAATGGAATAATGATTTTTACGGTTTCACCTGGCATTACTAAAACAGTATCCTTCCATCCGCTTTCTGAAGCAATCAACTGACCCCGGCCACCTCTTCTTTCTAATACCTGGAAATGTACAGCATGCAGGTGCATAGGATGAGGTTCATCGCCCTTTGAATTATCAAATACCCATATCTCTGTTGCATTGGTAGTAACTGTTTCATCTATCCTATTTTTATCGTAAGTCTTACCATTGATACGATGGATACCGGTCATATTCATACCGCTGCCCATTTGCATGGCATTTAAAATAAAGTTTCTTGTTTTTGAAGATGATGAGGGAGAAACAGCATTGAAAGAAGAAAGTGAAACCGGTATGGTAAAACTATCATTTACACTTTTTGTTATTTTAAATTTCAGGATTTTAAATTCCTTTTTGCCCTGTGCATTACCCGCATTATTAAACTCCTTGCTTTCTAAGAATACATCAGTGCCGGGGGTTAGTCCGGTAAAATTTACCAGCACGTCTAATCTTTCTCCGGGCGCTAATAAAATGTTTTTAACAGCAGCAGGATTTTTTAATAGCCCACCGTCATTTCCTATAATAATTAAATCGGCATTATTACTTAATGCAAGATTATAGATTCGGGCATTGGAACCATTTAATATTCGAAATCTGTAAAATCTTGTTGCTACTTCAGTGTAAGGAAATGCAACTCCATTTACAATTATTGTTTCACCCATATAACCTGTCATTACATCCATCATGGATGGATTGTAATCAATACCGTTTGTTGTAAAACGTTTATCCTGAATAACCAAAGGAATTTCATAAACGCCTGAAGGCAGATTTAAAGCTGCTTCTTCTGCATCATTAATTATAAACAAACCGGCTAATCCCTGAAAGGCCTGCCTGGCAGTGGCTCCATCAGGATGTGGATGATACCAGTTTAAACCTGCTCTTTGATTAATTGGGAAGCGGTAATTAAAGTTACTGCCTGCATTTATCGTTTCTTCAGGATGACCATCCATATTGGCAGGAACTTTTAAACCATGCCAATGGATATTGCTTTTCTCAGAAAGATTATTTTGAAAATTAATATTGGTATTGTTACCACTATCAATACGAATAGTAGGGCCTAATATTCCATTGGCCTGATATCCTAATACAGAAATATTGCTACCATTAATATTTGCAATTGTTTCCTGTGCTGTTAATGTTGCATTACCTGTTACAGTATTGGGAACAGGGAGCAGCCTGCTGAAATCCCCTTCTGTTACAGATGCAGATTGCCCTCCCATCATACCACCACCTTTTATCATATCATTATTGCCGCATGCAGCCAAAAAACTGATTATAGAACTACCTGCTAACAGGCTGCCTGCTCCCAGGCCTGTATTTTTTATAAAGTTTCTGCGTTTCATATTTTTTAAAATTTTTCATTAATATATGTAGCTACAATTCTGCCCTACAAACCCTCAATTACTTTTTGTAACCTGGCTCTTATTTCTGTAGCAATATCAGCAAGCGTTTTATTTTCTATTGCCTGCATAGAGGCCGCCGGATCAACAGCGGAAACCTCTACCTGGCCCGCAATTTTTTCCTGAACAATCACATTGCATGGCAACATGGTTCCAATCTTATCCTCTGACAGTAAGGCTTTGTAAGCAAATGGCGGATTGCAGGCACCCAGAATTTTGTAGTTATAAAAGTCCACATCAAGCTTTTTCTTTAAGGTAGCTTTTATGTCAATTTCCGTCAATATGCCAAAGCCTTCTGCTTCGAGGGCCTCTGTAACTTTTACGACGGCTTCATCGAATGTTACATTTACCAGTAATTTTGAATGATAGTAATTCATGTTGCTTGTTTTTTTAGTTACAGCCACTTTTTATTCCTTTAAGTATTTTTTTTATTTCTCTGATGGTTAACATATTCCTGTTTTCATAATCCTTATACAGGAAGACCTAATGTTATCCAGCAATACATTCCTCCCCTGTAGTATAAAATTTTATCGGCAGGAAACCCTGCGTCTAAAAGGCTCTTTATAGCTGTTGATTACTGTGGACGTTGTGGTCCATTACAAAAAAATATATTTGGATGGTTTTCATCTAACGCTTTCATTCTTTTCACAATTCAATCGTACGGAATATTTTTTGCGCCGGGAATATTTACTTCTTCAATAGTGTCCCCTTTTCGAGTATCAATAATCAGCAGGTCATTTTTTTTGTTATGAAATATTTCCAGTTCCCCAACAGTAAGCACATCCCGGGCAGACTGTATTGGCTGAATACTGCCCCATGTGGTATCAACTTCTACTAAACCAGGCGCTGTATTTATATTGTTGGAAATCTTATGCTTCTTAGCTCTTTTGGGAAATCTAATTTCCGATATCTCTTTATTTCTTATTATCAGTTCGTTTATTTTATCCGTTCCGGGCATACCTCCAGACTTCACTTTTTCATTCACGATCAACAATGGTGAATGCTGTAACTGATATTTTTTTAATATTTCGGGATGATCCTCAAAATAAATTACTTTATAGGGCAACCAGGCGATTTGAAGTGCATGTTCAAGTAAAGGCCGGTGTTGGCAAGTATTAGTTGCTGCTAATAAAATCTTCATAAAAAACCTGATTTAGATTTTAAAAAAATTTTTACTTTTTAAAATAGTACTGGTTATTTTCTTCTGCTGTACCTGCTAAACCATACTAATATGGCAAAAAACAAGATGAGTGGGATGAGCCATCCATACATGTGCATACCCCCGAAAGAGTAATTTCCATTGTTGTGAAACATAGTTTGTGAATTTTAAGGGGTTAGGAAGTGACTTCTACTCCCATTATTTTGTATTATTTTATATATAGTTAATAAATACCTTACGGCATACCACCGGTTTTAAACCAATAGCTGATACCATTTGGGCCTTTACCAACGGATACTGTACGGGTTACTTTTTGAGTTGCCGCATCAATGACAGAAACAGTATTATCTAAACTGTTAGTAATGTAAATGGTTTTGCCATCCTTGCTTACAACAACACCATGTGCTTTGTTGCCTACTGTAATGGTGTTAGTTACTTTTGCAGTTGATATATCAATAACAAAAACCTTGTTAGAAGCGGGTCTATTCATGAGTTCGCCTTGGTCTGCAACATAAAGCGATTTACTATCCGGCGTTGCATATAATTGTACAGGACCCTGTGCATTTGCAGGTAATGCTATTCTTTTAATTTCTCCGCTTTGCAGATCATACCGTATTACTTCTTTGGTATCGTATAATGTGGCTAAAACAAATTTCCCATCTTGGGTAACAGCTGTCTGCACCACCACAGCACCTAATGGAATATCTGTTATTTTACCATCGGCAATATTAATAATTGACATGCTCTTTGCATCCATATTGGCTACATACAATTTACCTTTGGCATACCTCAAACCATGCGGGGAGTGGCCGGCTCCTAAATCAAATTTGCGCACCACTTCATAATTTACATCGCTTACCTGTATAACCTGGTTGGGATCTTTTGCCGTTACAAAAGCGTTTTTTGATTGGTCGTCTAAAACCACATGGGCCACATGTAAATCTTTACCCAAATAGATGCGTTTTTTGATTGTGCCTGAACCCTGATCAATAACTACTAATTGATTTATGCCATTGCTGTCCATTGGTACTGCTGTTACCCAAACAGATTTACCATTAGGCGCTACCTGTACATTGTGCGCCATAAACATTTTACCCGAGTCGTTAATATCTATGCTTGTATTTTTAAGACTGTCCTGCAAATCAATTACTGATACACTGCCACCTTCTTCATTGGCTACATAAACTTTACCCGGTTGCAACTGGAATGAATTTTTGTTGTTAACACAACTGCTCATTAATATGCCGTTTAACAGCAGTAGTATCAGCAAGGTTGGGGCTAAAAAGAAATGTTTCATTTTATCGCATTTTTATAATTAAAAATATTTGTTTACGGCAATATTTTATGTGCAACCATAAACAGAATGGCTGAAACCATTTTTTTTTGGAGATAAGCTGGATGAAAAAGAAAATTGTGTTTACCTGAAAGCTGATATAATGAAGGTTACAACAGGTGATACTCTTTTAGATAAAATACCAAATAAATAAACCTTTTAGATATCACTGCATTTTTAATAGCCTAATACCTTTGTGAAGGATAATCACCACTGTGTTTAGGACCAAATAATTAACGTTCTTCTTCGTAAGAAACTGAGGTACCTTCATTAGCAAGACCACTGCCTGTTCTGGCTATAGTTTTACCAACTGCACTTCTCATTGCATTATTAAGAGATGCAGATGTTGAAGTTTTTTTAATTTTATTTACAGGGTTAATCTTCGAGCCGGTCTTATCTTCTTTTGTGGCAGGAAGAATTTTTTGTTCTTTTTTCATGATGTCATTTTATTGTTTAAAAATTACTTTGCTTAGCTTGTTTTATCGCTCGTTATAATAATTTTTTAGGTTATTTTTCTACTCGTAAGATTTTACTTGTATTTATTGAATTAAAACTTTGCAGTTTCAATAATATCAAAGACAATACAAGTTTTACAATGTATAATTTATACAAAACACAAGCCACACAGGTTTGATAATTATGATGGTAATCAATCTATGAGATGATAATGATCACTATAATCTGCTCAGATTATAGTATAAAATATCTACGATTTATTGAATTAGGATGGTGAACAAGCTATGGAAAGGGGAGTATGACAACAGGAAGAATAATTCTGGTTGAATTGTTGCGGAACAATATGTATTAAAAATTATTTATCACACCTGCGGCAAAAACACACCGCTACAAACATCTTATTATGAAATATGTAATTATTTTAATTGCTCTTTTTGCGTTAAACACAACTGTAAACGCTCAAACTAAAACAAAACACCCTGTCAAGCATCACATGAACAGTTCCTCCAAGGACTGTGTTATGATGAAAGACGGCAACATGATGATGATGAAAAATGGTAAAATGATGGAAATGGACAATGACGTGACGATGAAAAATGGTACTGTATGTATGAAAGACGGAACCTGTAAAATGAAAAATGGTAAAACAATGATGATGAAAGATGGGGACAAATGTTATATGGATGGGAGAATGGGTAAAATGGGTAAAATGAAAATGTAAAACACGATATTCCTTTACTTAGGGGATACACGTTAAAAAGCCCGCTACAATTGTAGCGGGCTTTGATTTTTAAATTATGAATTAATTACAAACACAACCCGGCATTACTGCACAAGTAGTACCTGCTGTACAATTGGCAGTTTTAGGGCAACCTTTTGAACATGATACTGTAGCTTTTTTGGTTTCATTATTGTTGTTTGCAAATACAATTGTGGAAGTGATAAGTGCTAACGCTGACATTCCGATTATGATTTTTTTCATTTTTATACTTTTTTTATTTTTTTTAAATTATTACTTTCTGTCATTAACCTAAACCAAGTTTGGTGGGTGAAATAGGGATGACAAATGTTTAATAAATCTGTTATCATTAAATACAAAATATTGTTGTTTGAAAATATACTTTATAGGAAGGTTAACTGTAATCTTTGGAGATTGTAACCAAGCTGCTAATGAACAGCCAAGAAAAGGATTACAATCTTTGTTTTCGCTTTGATGCTTTTTATCTCGTTTATTATCGCAGCATTTGCTGATGCAGTTTTTACCCATAATACTAGTACTACTTCCTATTACAGGCTGCAGCATTACAAAGAGCAGAATGAAGGAGAATATGAAGGCTATTATTTTCAATTTTTAAATCTACTATTTATTACTACGGAGAGTTTTGTAAATACTTATTTTAACAAAAATATTTTGGTATGTATTATTTACAACAGGATATATTTTCTTATATAGGTGGACATGCCACTTTGTTATAGGTACTTTTTATAAAATTTTATTCTTTTACTGTGGTACCATCTTCCTTAAAAGCTACAGCCTTCTTTTTCATACCATTTTTCAGGTCTGCCTCATAAATAGTTCCATGCTTTGATGTTTCAGTTTTATCGGCTTCAGCAATAGCCTAACCTGGATATTTCAATTTAGCTGCGGCTGCTACCGCTTTTGGTAAATCAGCTGCTTTAATTTTCTTTCCTGTTTCCAGCCAGGTTCCATCTTCCCCAAAATTTGCAGATATTTTATTTCCTCCAAAAGTAAATTCAGTTTCCCATTCTTTAGGAGCTTCTTTACCCCAGATAACTTTAGTAGCCGTTGGAAACTTTTTTTTGAAAGCCATTTTAACTGCAGCTGGTGCAGTGATAGCGAATGAGTAACTGAATATTAAAACAATACTCATAATCATCAAAAATATTTTTTCATTTTTTCATTTTTTACTTATGCTGAAATTAGCATTATGCAAAGGTGTTTCGTTTCTAAATGTGAAGCGTTATAGAATTGTATAAGATATTTGTAAAATTCACACTTTCTAAAAGCCTCCATATCATCTGTAAAATATTATTTTTAGGCAGTTATTTCAGTTTAAGCCAAAAGTCTCTTGGGGCAATTTTAAGCAAATTTTGAAATATAAGAATGATGCAACTTATTTAAAATATTGTTTAAGAATTATGAAGCACCAATGCTTAGTGTTGCAGCCAAAATATTTACTATTCTGCAAAAAGAGTTTATTTCTTTTGGCAGCCTGGAAACTAAATATTATAAACCGGATAATGCTACTATTAATGCAAATGAAGGATATGCTGTTTAAGTGGATTAATATTTTGGGTAAGTTGTAAAAAAATCTTTTTGTAATTACAAACTATTCACAAGTCTTCAAGCATACTAAGCTTTTTGTTTTTTAAAGATTTGAAATAAGATGGTGTTAAACCTGTTATTTTTTTAAACTGGCTGGAGAGATGTGCCACGCCGCTATAGTGGAGTTTGTAAGCTATTTCGGTAAAATTGAGTTCATCATAAATAATTAATTCTTTTACCTTTTCTATTTTGTGCAAAATAATGTAATGCTCAATAGTTGTTCCCTGGGTTTCTGAAAAAAGATTGGCCAGATATGTATAATCATAATCCAATTTTTTGCTTATATAATTTGAGAAATTTGTTTTGGGAAATTCGTCTTTGTAATGAACCATTTCAACAATGACAGCTTTAACTCTTTCAATCAGGATGGATTTTTTATCATCCATGAGCTCAAGCTTTGATTTAAGTAGAATAGCTTTTAGCTTTATCCGTTGGTTATCAGTAATATTTTCAAAAACATTTACTTCACCCAAATTTACTGTTACGTAATGAAGACCCAGTTTTTTAAAAGCTTCTTTAACTACCATTTTGCAACGGAGGCTAACCATGTATTTAATGTAGAGTTTCAAATTAGGTTCTGGCTATAATGCGTTTCATTATAGGATAAATTACAAAAGGTACACCACAACTGCCAACTGGCATTTAAATGAGTATTAATTGATTGTTTATTTTGCCATAAGTATCCTCTACAGGGCTTTTAATCCTCATAACCGCTTTTAATAACTGTTGAAATCATTTTAAACTGTTCACCAGCCTTAGAGCAGTGTTTGGCATGGGCGGGGATAATAATCCCCTGTCCAAGTTTTAAATTATACACCTTCTCGTCAATTGTAATTTCTGCAGCACCATCAATTATCTGAATAAAGTTATCAAAGGGTGAGGTTTTTTCAGCCAATTCTTCCCCGGCTGCAAATGAAGAAACAGTGACATTACCAGTCGTTTTTTTTATTATAGTTCTGCTTAATACAGAATTGGGTATGTATTCAATGATTTTTACAATAATGTGAATTTTAGCTTTCTCTATTTCTTTGCTTTCAGGGATTTTTTTATGTTTTGTCTTATCCATTTTTCTGGTTTACAAGTGAATTTATAAAGTATGCTTTCTGGAACACAAGGGCATCTTTATACTTGACAATGCCTGGCAATTAAAGTTGTACTATTGTTTCTCGCAAGAAAAGTTGTCGTTATCATACTCATTATACTAAGGCTGTTTTTTAGTAGGAATGATAAAAAGAGGTATGGCGGTACGGTGCAGTACATACTCTGTAATGCTTCCCATTACAATATTTTCTAACCACCTTTGGCTATGAGAACCCATCACAATAATATCAGCATTTAATTCTTTGGCTGCATCTAATATAGATGCTGCTATTATGCCTTCCCTTACCAATGTTTTAATTGTATCATCACCTAAGTGACGTTTTGTTTTCTCTAAAAAATCAAGCGATGTTGTTTTTAATTCGTCCATAATATCCGGCCGTAGTAAATCCATATTCATATAACCTCCAAATCCCATTATAGGGTCGTAAACAGTAGAGGCATAATAAGAAGGTTCGGCAATAATATGCAGTAGCGTAATAGCAGCATGGTTATTTTCACCAAGTGAAAAACCAAGTTCTGCTACTCTTTGTGCAGTAGGATCATAATCCAATGCAA
>ENA-OFCI01000133-OFCI01000133.1-metagenomes-genome-assembly--contig:-NODE-133-length-48716-cov-32.015516_pt1 | contig 48716 bp, 31 predicted proteins | sample MGYA00153391_OFCI01 | MGnify analysis MGYA00153391
TGCCGTGTCCCTACCTCTGTTGTGTACCTCACTAACCTGAAAAGTGCTGTATGTAGTAGCTTAGATACTCGACTAGCGAGGCAAAATCTCAAAGATATGCTAGAAACTATCAAAAAATGGCTCGATGGAGAACGCCGAGTATTGATTACTACGAGTGCCGTTGCCAGTACAGTCATTGTATTGCGCTGCTTCGGATTTTTGCAGGTTTGGGAATGGGCTGCTTTCGACCACTTTGTGCGCCATCGACCGATCGAACCGATGGACTCCCGCATCGCCATTGTCGAAATTAAGGAAGCTGACTTGCAAAAATACGGCTACCCAATTTCGGATACTGTATTAGCCCAATTGCTGCAAAAATTGCAAGCAGGGAAGCCCCTGGCGATCGGACTCGACATTTACCGAGATTTGCCAACTCAACCGGGTAACGCCGAATTGCTCAAAACTTTTAAAACTATTCCCAATTTAATCGGCATTGAATTGATGCCAGACGAAACCAGGTTCGGAGTTCGGCCGCCTCCGGTACTTGACAAGCTCGATCGCATCGGTTTCAACAACGTTGTGCTCGACGCTGACTCAAAAGTGCGCCGAACTTTGCTTTACGCTTGGCCCGGAGATGGCAAAACCCATGAAAGTTTCGCACTCAAACTGGCTTTGCTTTACCTCGAAAGTGAAGGGATTTCCCCTGAACCAGCAACAGTCAATCCTAAATACTTGCAGTTAGGCCAGGGGGTTTTTCAGCCTTTTCAACCGAATGACGGTGCTTACGTTCGATCGGATAGCCGTGGTTATCAAATTCTCGCTAATCCGCGTGGCCCGATCGGCAGTTTTCACACTGTATCCATGAGCGACGTGCTTTCTGGCAAAGTACCACCAGATTTTGTGCGATCGCGCGCTGTCTTGATCGGCTCAACTGCGCCCAGCCTCAAAGACTTTCAGCAAAATTCTTACAGTTCCGGCTTGTTTGCTCCTCCCCAGCCCATACCAGGAGTCGAGCTTCAGGCTCATTTTTTGAGCCAAATTTTGAGTGCTGCACTGGACGGGCGCGGAGGTATCAAAGTTTGGCCCGAAGCTGCGGAGTGGCTGTGGATTTTACTGTGGTCTTGGGCGGGAGCAAGTGTAAGTTGGAACATGCGATCGATCTGTCGATCGGCTTGCTGTTTGTTAAGTATCTGTCTAGGCCTGAGTGCCAGTTTATACTTAGCCTTTTTAGCCGGTTGGTGGCTGCCGTTAATTCCTCCAATCCTCAGTCTTTTGGGTTCTGCCTGCGCAGTTGTCGGTTATCTAGCTCAGTTACAAGAAGAATTAAAACGATCTAAAGAATTTTTACAATCGCTAATCGATACAATTCCTGACCCGATTTTTGTCAAAGATCGAAACCACCATTGTGTTGTTTTGAATCAGGCATATTGTCGGTTTATCGGCTATCCTTTAGAAATTTTAACCAGTCGCACAGATTACGATTTATTTCCCAAAGCCGAAGCCGATATATTTTGGCAGCAAGACGAATTAGTATTGCAAACTTACCAAGCGTTAGAAAATGAAGAATATTTTACCGACGCTCACGGAATTACGCATCTGATTTCTACTAAAAGATCCATCCACAAAGATACTGCGGGGAACCTATTTTTAGTCGGAGCGATCAGAGATATTACCGATCGCAAACGCCGAGAAGATGCCCTAGAACAAAAAAATGCTGAACTCACCCACCAAGCCTATCACGATGCCCTCACCGGTTTGCCCAACCGCCAAATGTTCTACCAGTCGCTGCATTCCTCTCTAGAAAAAGCCTCCAGCAATCAGGTATTGATAGCTTTACTGTTTTTAGATTTAGATGGATTTAAGTCAATCAACGACACTCTCGGACACAACATGGGGGATTTGCTCTTAAAAACAGTTGCCATTCGGCTCAAAAAATGCTTGCGCGGTAGCGATATTATCTCGCGGTTGGGCGGCGACGAATTCACAGTCATTTTACCTGCAATTCCCGGCCGCGAGGAAGCTGCGAAAGTAGCTGAAAAAATTTGCGATGCCATCATGCAGCCTTTTATTTTAGAAGACCATACAGTTTATGTAACTACAAGTATTGGTATTAGTTTGTATCCAATTGACGATCGAGATCCAGAGATTTTAGTCAAGAATGCCGATGCTGCAATGTATCGTGCTAAGGAACTTGGAAAAAATCAATATCAATTTTATTGATCTGTCAGTCATTAGTTATTGATAATGAGTTATGAGTCATTAGTCATTAGTTATTGGTCATTGGTCATTAGATAGACTTTAAAAAAATATAGTAGATTCCACATTTACGAAGTACACCTTGGAGCGATTAATCCCCGTGGGATAGGGCGAAAGCTTTTGTCCCTACTGCACTTCATCAACCTCGGATACGCTGTGAATCTCAAATAAGCTGTTGTGCATTTAAACTGTATATTAAGAGGTCTGCACTAAAAATCCTCTTCCCCTCTCCCCCTCTCCCCTTCACCCTTTCATCCCCCTCCCCCTCTCATACTGCAAACAATTTAGGTGCATAACAGCTTAGTCAGTTCTGGATGCACACACTCTATCTGTAGGGTTCGGAATGCGCACTTTACCACTACCAATAGGGGATCGAACAACTCCTAATAGTATAATCTGTCATCTGTCATTAGATAGAATTACCAAAAGTATGAAATTTATTACAGCAAATTGCCGTCTCATCTTAATGTTAAGAACCATTAAAAAACTCATAAACTGAGACCGGAGACCGAATTCAAATTACCAAAAAGCCTAGATTTAAAAGGTTTACGTAGATTTACGAAAATTAATTAAAGCAAATGTAAAGATATCAGTAGAACTACGGAAATTGATAGATATAATAGGTTGTACATGACGTGCATCTACTTCAGTGATTTGGACAAAAATATGAACACTATGCGTACTTTGATTCAGCTCACAACAACGGCAACTCTGGCTGGCTGCTTGCAAGTGAGTACGATCGACATCGCAAACGCGGCTCGACCTACCAGCAACTCCACAAACAGATCGACCTCCACAGTTTTGACAGTGGCACAAACATCGTTGTTGGGAAATCAACTACACAAATACGAACCAGACCCCAACGGGAACCCCAAAAGTGACGGTACGGGGACGCGCTAAACCCAATTTTTCAACCTTCTATTCGCCCAGATTTGTACCAATTGGATTGGTCAATTAAAGTATGGCTGCACCAATCCGGCTCAGTCAGAGGATAGTCTACTCGGTAGTGACCGCCTCGACTTTCCGTGCGAAACGCAGCACTTTTGAGAATTAAGTAGCCAATATCCAATAAATTGCCAACTTCCCCCCAATTTCGCAAAACCGAGCTGTTGTGGGCATCATCTGGGGAAAAATCAATCATTTGTCCTGGCTGCAAATTAAGCAAAGTTTGACTCAAAGCCAAAGAGGCAAATTCTTGCCGCCACATCTCAACTTGGACGATCGCACTTTCCAGATCGCTTTTTCCCCGGCAAATTCCGGCACTTTGCCAGACCAAATTCGGCAATTCGACGCGCCACCTTTCGATCGCCTCAATGTCCTGTTCAGAAATCGATTTTTGCAAGACTTCCCCTGCATCTTCGGCATCTGGCAATGCCTTGGACTTTCCACCTTCTACCTCCAAAAGTCTCATCTGCGCGCCAAAAACCAGACATTCTAGCAGCGAATTGCTCGCCAAGCGGTTAGCGCCATGTACCCCGGTGCTGGCAGTTTCTCCCACCGCGTACAAACCCGGAATCGAAGTTTGGTTAAACGTGTCAGCCACAATCCCTCCCATCCAGTAATGGGCGGCGGGCGTTACGGGCACTGGTTCGGAAAAAATATCAACTCCCCAATCAGCGCACACTTGAATAATATTCGGAAACCTGTAGCGCAGTCGATCGACCGCAATCGGGCGCAAATCCAGCCAAACATGAGGTTCCCCCGTCTTCTGCAAGTGGCGGAAAATAGCGCGACTAACGACATCGCGAGGGGCGAGTTCCCCGCTGGGGTGAGAGTCAAAAGCAAAGCGATATCCCTTACTGTCAACCAAATGAGCACCTTCTCCCCGCACCGCTTCGCTAATCAGAAATCGAGGTGCGCCCGGTTTGCTCAAAGCCGTCGGGTGAAACTGCACAAATTCTAAATCTCGCAGCAGCGCCCCGGCGCGCCACGCGATCGCCACCCCGTCCCCCGTACTTACCGACGGGTTAGTCGTGTGAGCAAAAACCTGTCCACCGCCGCCTGTCGCTAGCACCACGGCCTCTGCTCGCAGCCACTTGACCCTGGTTCCACAAATCGCGCTAATGCCCTGACAGCGCCCGGTTTCGTCTAGCCACAGACTCAAAGCAAAGGCTGGGGAGACGAGTTGAATGTTTTTGCGGCTCAATACTTTTGCTGTCAGGGTACTGACAACTGCTTTCCCCGTAGTGTCGGCGGAGTGGAGGACTCGGCGGCGGGAGTGGGCGGCTTCTAGGGTGAGGGCTAAATCAGGGCCAGTGCGATCGAATGCAACGCCCATTTTTACCAGGGAGTTAATGCAGGCTGGAGCTTCTTCGACTAAAAACTTCACCGCTTCCAGATCGCAAATACCAGCTCCGGCAGCCAGTGTATCCTGAATGTGTAGCGCTGCCGAATCTTCAGGGGCGATCGCCGCAGCAATCCCTCCTTGGGCCCAATCGCTGGCAGAAACAGGCAGGACATTTTTATTAATCAAGCCCACGTGCAAATGTTCTGGAAGGCAAAGTGCCGTGTACAAACCGGCCGCGCCAGCACCTATCACCAATACGTCAAATTTGTCAGTCATATACCAGAAGGAAGAAGGAAGTTCGGCAACGGATTAGTAAGGGCGGATGTAACGGATGTCGGGAAGAAGGAAAAAGGAAGAAGGAAAAGGGAAGAAGGATAAAATCAATAATTTGAGGAATTTGAAAGGTACTAACCGCCCAGGTGGTTGCTATGCTAAGCATTCAGGCGATTTGAGATTTTACATTTTAGAATTACTTCTGAAAAATTAAAGGCAGAAGTCATCAGCCTCAGAGAAAAAAATCTTTTCTTTCTGCCGAATGCCGAATGCCTTCTGCCGATCGATGAGAACCAGTTCTACCTAGTCATAAAGACCATTATTCAACCTGGTGTCTCCTTCAATGAACACTGACTCGACATCAGTTACGGTGAATTTGTCCATGTTAGCTTGCAGCACCTTTTTTTGAGGTTCCGTCAAGTTTGAAATGTTGAGTACATCCTCAACTTTTTCGTAAGGAGCATTCTTAATAATTAGTCCAGCCAAAGTGGGATACAACCCTCGAAACTCCCGAAAGTCCCGGACGGCGCTGTTGTTCAAATCAAGTTTTTTGCCATATTCTGTGGCAAGCTTCTCATCGGCGCGATTGGTTCTAACCGGAGCTTCAACAGCTAGGAACGAGGATGATGGCAAGACGATACGGCTCAATGTCGCCGCGATCGCGCTTTGGTCTCCAGCCCATGCAAAGCAGCCCAGCACTAAGCTCAATATTGCCAATAGACGACCCAATCGTTTCATGAAGTTTTGTCTCCCAATTTCATACACAGCATTTATGTAGAGACTACCATTTTGCTTATGCAGTTTTTCAGACAAATCCGCAGCAGGCAGAGGGCTGTTATAAAATTTACATTTTAGGTATTGACACCGCTGATAATATATGATATTGATTCTGGCGCAGCCGGAATCAGATAGAGGAGACTGCACGTGCCGTGTCCCTACCGCGATCAATTGTAGGGACGCGGCACGTGCAGTCTCCTGATTTCGGGTAATATTAATTCCGGGTAGTCCTGCATAGTCAGTATAATTAAGGGTTTTACTTAATAGATAAACTGGCGTTATACTCATAAATAAAATACCAAAGAGCTGCCTATATGATGGGAGAGTATTTTAGAGAATGAAAGAGTTTTTCTCACCAATCGAGATATTCTTTGTCGCAGGGTATTATTACAGCATATTCCAGGTTTATGAAGTACATTCAGTATCGTAGGGACACGGCAGTGCGGTGTCCCTACAAGAACTATGTATCTCACATACCTGGAATCTGCTGTAAATCTTTCTATATAGTTGGTCTGACCAGTATCCTTTCCTACTGCTCTGTGTCTTTTTTTAGGAAAAACTATTCCGTAAGAAAGGACAAAAGTCTGTATAACTTACAGCACATTGACGACGATCTACTACTCGCACGTGAATCCCATAATCCCCTCGCACTCTTGTTCCTCTCTTTTGCCAATATATACTCCTACAATTTATGAAAGTCAACACATCAATTGCTAATACCAATTTTTTATGAGGCTGCATAGAATTTCGATCCCCCCTAGCCCCCCCGACCTAAGCTATGCGTTATAAACATCTTTCTTAACATTTGAGAGCGATCGCGATCGAGGCTATCAAACCCTTATTCCTCGATCGCCAATTCTCAATAAATGCCAGCTATTTTCAATAAACAAGGTTGTTAAATTGTCAAGGCTTGTGTCGTGATTGCTCCCAAAAGCCTTGATTTACAAAGCTTTCAGGATTGTTAAGAAAGATCCTTATAAGGCATAGCGACCTAAGGGGGATGCGAGGGGGATCGAGATATGTGCAACGACCCATTAAATTGGTATAACCCAATCTACTGCTTGTTACCCTTATTTCCTACAAATGACCACATTTCATTACATTGAATTGTTAGCTTACCCTTTTTTTTGACTTCACTTCCACTTGTCTTTTGACGGCTCCTAACTTTTTATTAACATAGTATTGTAGCCACCTTTGTGAAACCCCCGTCCTCCTCACAATCCCAGCCAGAGATACAGCGTATCCCAGGTTTATGGAGTTCTGTAGGGACACGGCAATGCCCTGTCCCTACGGGGATTTATCGATCCGGGATGTACTTCATCAACGTGGAATCTGCTGTATCTTTTCTAATAAAAGTCGCTCTCTCAATTCTCTTTTTTCTTCTTCCAGCGGCTGATGTCTGGGAGTCATGACAAATTGTCGGTCACAATCTCGACATTTAAAGTTTTGTTTACCAGTGTGAGTGTGACCATTTTTTACAATATATTGAGAGTTACACCTGGGACATTCATAAGCTAAAAGTTAAGGTAGATTGAATAAGTCAATTATCACAGGTAGTCCTGACTATGCAGGACTACCAATGATTTTATTTTAGTAGCGATCGGGCTTCAAGTCTCTAAAACAGTACGTTGGACTACTCTTTCCAGTAACGGGTTAACAATGGCCCTTCAATGAGACAGAAAGGTCGATGGCTGTCGCCTCGGCTATCGCCTACGCACTTTACACAAAAAAGTGCGTAGGCGACAGCGATCAACCTCCGCAATCATTCTTACCAGTAACGGGTTAAAATCCGAATTACCTCACCCGCTAGAGGCGACGGTAAAGGCGGACTCCACTCTCCAACTTGTGCAAAACCCAAAACGTGCAGCAGATTAACGATGCTGTCTACGCCTTTGGGAACGCCACACAATAACAAACGAATCGGTTTTTTGCCTTGAGGTACATCAGGAATTTCTTCCCGGAGCAGTTCGGGAACGGACTTGGGCTGTGATATCATAGGGTTTGAATTACACGAATAGTGGAATTGCGATCGCCCTTAAGTTTTCTAGGCCAGGGGGCGATCGCTTTTCCGTTTGTACATCCTCAGTCTAGTTCATTTTCCGCATTTAGTCAACTGTTGCAGATAAATAATTAACCGTAGCAGTTAATTGACGAATAGTGAAGGTTGCAGAATGCTAACATCAGCTTGCAATATCATGGCCAGCAGTTGAGTGTCAGCAGTGATCCGTTGGAAATTGGCAGTTGTCATGGCCGAACGTAATATCAGTAATAAAGAGTTGGCTGCTTTAATTGGGATGCACCCAACTTCTTTTTCTCGACTCAAAACCCGTCGCCGACTCACCCGAATCGATGAAGCAACTCTCAGCGCTTTGTGCAAAGCACTGAATTGTCAGCCGGGGGATTTAATGGTATATGAGGAGGACGACGATCTCGATCTCTTAAAATGACATCATTAAAATATTATCGCTAGCAGTTGAGCATCAGTAGTGATCCGTTGGAAATTGGCAGTTGTCATGGCCGATCGCAATATCAGCAATAAAGAATTGGCTGTTTTAATTGGGATGCACCCCACTTCCGTGTCTAAAATCAAAACCCGCCGCCGACTCACCCGAATCGATGAAGCCACTCTCAGCGCTTTGTGCAGAGCACTGAATTGTCAGCCGGGGGATTTAATGGTTTATGAGGAGGACGAGCTCGATCGCAAAAAATGACATAGTGAACACACTACCTATTACTTACTCTTCGCCAGATGGATGTCTATTTGCTGCTTTAGGGCGATCGGTCAAATTCAGCAACCTGTTTTTGACCAACAGATGTAATTGCTAAAATCAAAACACTTAACGTAATCCCTAAAACCGCATAACTCGGAAGTGAAAAAACAGTGACTTTCAACCAATAAGGCAATTCCCCACCTTTCCAGTTCCAACGCTTGCCGAGAAACACCAACAGCCCGCCATGAATCACCGCAGTTTGCACTAGGAGACAGCCAACTCCGAATAACCAAATTGACATTCTTTTGCCCGAAAAAACACAATGTTTAATCTGGAAACACAAATCGTTCAGCAAAAAAACCACCGCCGGCGCTAACATTACCGAACTGGTTGGCTGAGAATAATTAATCGCAATACTTAAACAGGAAACTAACACCATTTCCGGCAAATCAATATTTTTTGACCAAGCAGTACGAGATTGTTTTTGGTAAAAATACCAACTCACTAAACAAACTAATACCAGAATAACTAAATCCGAAAATAGCTTAGCTACAAATGGACCATCGGGGAAAAATCTCGGCCCCACAACCCTTAAATCGATGCGACTCATCGAAATATAAGGATTATTCGACGGATCGTTCAGCCAGAGGGGAAATCCACGCATAGCATCCTGTAGAAACCCGGTTAAGGAATTACCCGATATTGCCAAACCGAACAGTGCTAGAAAAATTGCCGTAATTATTGATACACAAACTAGATAAAACCGTTTTTTGATAATAAAATAAGGAATAAACAATATAACTAATGTCGGTTTAAAAAGAGCAATTCCTAATAACAATCCTGCGGGCAAATCCCGATTTTTTCGAGCTAAGATAAACATCCACAACAGCAGCATAGCAATAAAAGTTGCCACATTGCCAACTTGCAGATCGAAGACAAAACCATAGAGCAATACCACTGATATACTGCAAATAGTCCTGAAAGCTCGTGATTGCGATTCCAACAGGATATTCGCTCCCCATAAAACAAAGCCTGTGGCGATCGGGTGTAGGAAAGTCCAGATGGTGAATGCAGTCTTGATGGGAAAATAACCAAGAAACCAGATCGCAGGAATGATATTAGGTGGATAAACAAAAGATGGAATCAACCCACACACCTTGGTGATGCTACAGAAACCTTTGTTAAACACTTCGACATTAAAAGGACTCAAATGTTGATGGGCTAATTTACTCGCTACATAAAACCACTTAAAATCCCAGTAAGGCGGATCGAACCGATGAGTCAAATCGTAAACCAACCAACCTGTATGACACAGGAATCTGGTGATAACTAATACAAGAACTGCTTGACAAATAAAGTTAACGATAGGTTTAGAAAAAAAACGAATCAATTTTTGAATAGAAGGATGTTTTAAGAATAAAGAATCTTGCCATGCTTTTTTGTCGCAGTCTAGTCGCCAATTACGATTGAGAAACCAAGCGACTGTAATGATAATAAGCACATTCCATAATCCAAAACTAATCATAGGAATTTACATCAAAAAATATCTTTACTGATTGTTTGCTGAGAATGAAACGGGCTCTTCGGCCCGTTCCACAATAAAATTCAGTTTTGTGGAACGGGCCGAAGAGCCCGTTCTGGAGAATGGTGCAGCATATCAGTTTAACCCCAAGCATTTACGTTACCCTAGTTAACTAAAGCTCTTCCCAACAAAATTCATGCTTGCCCGCATCCAAGAACTAGCAACTACCCTCGCCCCCCGCTTGATCGATATTCGCCGCCACATCCACTCCCACCCCGAACTCAGCGGCCAAGAACATCAAACCGCCGCCTATGTAGCCGGAGTCCTCGCTTCCAGTGGAGTTCCCGCCACCGAAGGAATCGGCAAAACCGGCGTCATCGGCGAACTCAAAGGTAACAGCAGCGAGTCGCGCTGGCTAGCAATTCGCACCGATATGGACGCTTTACCGATGCAAGAACGCACCAACTTAGAATTTGCCTCGAAAAACCCAGGAGTCATGCACGCTTGCGGCCACGACATTCACACCACGGTCGGTTTGGGCGCTGCGATGATATTATCTCAATTGGAAGAAAAATTGTCTGGTCATGTCCGCTTCTTGTTTCAGCCGGCAGAGGAAATAGCCCAAGGTGCGCGCTGGATGATTGCAGATGGTGCGATGCAAGATGTTGAGGGCATCCTCGGAGTGCACGTTTTTCCGACGATTCCCGGCGGTTGTGTGGGAATCCGCCACGGGGCACTGACTGCTGCGGCAGATGACCTAGAATTGATCGTGATGGGCGAATCTGGGCACGGTGCGCGTCCTCACGAGGCGATCGATGCAATTTGGATCGCTTCCCAGATTATTACTACTTTGCAGCAGGCGATTAGTAGAACGCAAAATCCGTTGAGGCCTGTGGTTTTGACGATCGGGCAAATTAGCGGCGGACGTGCACCAAATGTGATTGCCGATCGCGTAAAATTATTGGGCACTGTGCGATCGCTCCATCCTGAAACCCACGAAAAACTACCAGCTTGGATCGAACAAATTGTCGCCGGTGTCTGTGAAACTTACGGCGCGAAGTATGAACTCAACTATAAACGGGGAGTACCGGGAGTCCAAAACGATCCAAAACTTACCCAATTACTCGAAGCGGCGGCTTTGGAAGCTTTAGGTCGATCGCGCGTCCAAATTTTACCAGAACCATCCCTCGGCGCGGAAGATTTTTCGATGTATTTAGAACACGCACCCGGAACCATGTTTCGCTTGGGAGTTGGATTGAAAGATAAACCGAATTATCCCCTCCACCATCCGCAATTTGAGGTAGATGAAGCTGCGATAATTACTGGGGTTGTAACTTTGGCCTATGCCGCCTGCCAATATTGGAAATAGAAATAAAAAACTAACTGTAGGGTGCGTCAGAGAAAAATGCTTAGTTTGCGATCGAAATATTCAGTCCTGACGCACCCTACAATAGAGTTCTTGCAAAAGCTAACCGTAGGGTGCGTCAAGATAAAATGCTTAGTCTGCGATCGAAGTATTTAACGCTGACGCACCCTACAATGACTACAATAACTAATTTAGAAAAATTTATGACTCTAGATTTCAATCGATTCTGCGATGCCTGCAACCCCAGCAACTCCCTCATGTTAGGAAATTCAGAAGATATTCGCTACTACATTGATTTTGCTGAGGTACGCAGTGGCAAAATTATTAACATACTCAAGCGAACAATTACCCGCGTGTCACCAGATAAACGGACTTGCCAATTATTTACCGGACATATTGGTTGCGGCAAGTCTACTGAATTATCGCGACTACAAAAAGAGTTGACAGATGAGGGATTTCATGTGGTTTACTTCGAGTCAACAAAAGACCTCGATCAAATGGATCTCGATTTGACAGATATCATGTTGGCGATCGCGCGGCGAGTCAGTCAAAGTTTGGAAGAGGCCAAAATTTCCTTGCAGCCCCAGGGCTTTAAAGACTTCTTAAAAAATAGTTGGAATTTTTTACAAACCCCTGTGAGTTTAGAAGCTGAAGGAGAACTTTTTGGCAGCAAATATAAGGGCAATACAGACGGAAATCTGGAAGTTTCTCTGCCTTTAGGCATCGCCAAAATTACTGCCAAAATTAAAAGTAATCCCGACTTGCGATCGAAACTGAGACAGTACATGGAACCGCAAGCCAATAAAATATTAGAACTGATTAATCAAGAAATTATTGATGTAGCAATTAATCAGCTTAAGCAGCAGGACAAAAAAGGATTGGTGGTGATTGTTGACAACTTAGACCGGATAGTTTCTCGACCCAATGCAGCAGGGCGAGGATTACCAGAATATATCTTTATTGACCGGGGCGATCAGTTGCGACAACTGAATTGCCATTTGGTTTATACGCTACCTTTGGGATTGATTTTTGGCAATGAAAGTGAAATATTGAAAAATCGATTGGGAGGCGGAGTTGACCCGAAAGTTTTGCCGATGGTGCCAGTAAAGAATAGAGACGGCAGCGAATGTGTTGAGGGGATGAATTTGCTGCGACGCATGGTGATGTCGCGGGCTTTTCCTGATGTGTCAACCGAGGAACAGATCACATTAATTACTGAAGTTTTTGACAATTCTGAAACTTTAGATGAATTGTGTCGAGTCAGCGGAGGTCATCTGCGAAATTTGATGGGGATGTTATTTGGTTGCTTGCAGCAAGATGACCCTCCAATTTCCCAAGATGTTTTGAAATCAGTGATTCGCAGTTCTCGTGATACTCTCGGTCGCGGTATTGATAATGATGAGTGGGAATTACTTTTTAAAGTGGTGAAAGAACAAACCATTAAAGGAGACAAAGAATACCAAGATTTGCTGAGAAACCTATGGGTTTTTGAATATGTAGATAATGAAACAATTTGGTTTGCATTGAATCCGCTGTTGATGGAAACTGAGAAATACAAGCTGTGGCAGCAGCAAAATTATTGAGATTATGGTAAACTCAAATCGCGCCGAAGATATTGCAGCAGAAAACGAGCGATCGCTCTCTACTTTGGTGCGGATGATCGCCCGCTTTCAAGGAAAATTTTCTTTGACTTTTGTGTGCTGCAATTATGCTAGCTTGCGTCATGCGACACTGCAAAAATTGCGCGATTGTTCTACTGTTGAATATCAAGAATTAGTCCTCGAACCTGCTACTAAAATACTTCATCAAACCATTCTCAATGCTGTTCAAGAGCAACCACCAAAAGCTTTAATAGTTGTCGGCATAGAATCGGTAGTTGGTCTTGATGACCTGCTAGCTGGGGCTAATCGAGCGCGTGACCAATTCAAGCAAGATTTTGCTTTTCCTTTGATATTATGGGTAACGGATGCTGTACTGGCTAAATTTAGTCGATCGGCTAACGATCTGAAGTCTTGGGCTCCTCCTCCAATTCAATTTACTATGCCGATCAATGATTTGATGAATTTGTTGCAACAAAAAGCAAGCCAAGCTTTTGCTAATGTTGAGAATTTCAAATTAGATGACTGTGAAATTGAGTCGTTAGAAAATGACCTGCTAAATTTGGCAGCAGGATTAGACCCGGAATTGCAAGCTAGTTGGCAATTTATTCGGGGTTTAGTTGAGTTTAAGACGAATCAAGTAGATTTAGCGATCGCACATTATCAGCAAAGTTTAGCATTTTGGCAGCAAAATCACCAGCTAGAAAGACAAGGAATTGTCTGCCAGAAAATTTCTCAGGCTTACAACCGCAAAGCTGAATTGCACCGGGCAGGAAAACAAGATTATTGGCAAGAATCTAGAAAGTATTTATATCAATCTCTGGATAGTTTTGAGCAAGCACAACGAAATGATTTAGCAGCTAAATGTATTAGCGAACTCGGTAAGGTGCTGCGACTTTTACAAGCTTGGGAAGAGTTAGAAAATTTAACTAAAAAAGCTTTAGATATTCACGAAATTTGTGGCACTCCAAGTCAAGTAGCGGAAGATTACGGCTTGTTGGCTGAGGTGGCGCTGCAACAATCTCAGTGGGAAAAAGCTTGCGAATTAGCATTAGCTGCTGTGGCAAAAGCAGGATTATCGCAACAAGAAAGTGGTTTGTATCGGCTACTTTTGGCAAAAGCGCAGCGAAATCTCAGTCAACAGTTGGAGGCAGTTAAAAACTTAGAATCAGCCAAAGAAATTACACAGTCTCAAGATGATGTGCAGCTTTATCTGAGGATTTTAGAAGAGTTGCAAGACCTCTATTTTCAGCAAGGCGAATATTTAAAAGCTTTTCACATTAAACTGGAACAACAAGCAGTTAAAAGCAAATATGGATTCCAAGCTTTTATCGGTGCTGGCCGCTTGCAGTCACCGCAACAAATAATTGACATCGGTTTAGAATCCGGCAAGTCAAAGGCTGAAATTATTGAGGAAATTGAAGCAGCTTCTGGTCGATCGCACGATATTAAAGAGATCAGTCAACGGATACGTACACCTGCTTGCAAGCTGACGATCGTTCACGGACAATCTGGGGTAGGAAAAAGTTCGATAATTCAGGCATGGTTAGTTCCTGCACTGCAACTGACAACTTTTGAAGCGCGGGAAACATTGCCTATTTTATTACAATCTTATCATGATTGGGCGAGGGATTGCGGTGAGTGTTTGAAAGTAGGAATTGAACAATTAAAAGGTGTGAGTTTGTCAGGGGCGATCGACACCCCAACAGCTATTTTAGAACAGTTGCGACTGAATCAAGACCGTAATTTATTAACTGTACTAATCTTTGACCAATTTGAGGAATTTTTCTTTGCTTATCGAGATCCAAGTGGTAGGCGAGAGTTATATGATTTTCTGGCTGAATGTTTGAATCAGATTAGCCACCTCAAAATTATCCTGTCGCTGCGGGAAGATTATCTTTTCTACTTGTTAGAATTCAATCGCGCCACCAATTTATCAATTATTGACAACGACATTCTCAATAAAAAAATCTGCTATTACTTGGGTAATTTTTCAATTTTAGATGCGACAACTGTTGTTCAAACATTAACAAAAGGCTCTCAATTTTACTTGGACGAGGATTTGGTAAACGCACTGGTAGCAGATTTAGCGGGTGAAGTGGGAGAAGTACGGCCGATCGAACTGCAAATCGTGGGAATGCAACTGGAAAAACGGCAGATTACTCGACTGAGTGAATATCAGCAACTGGGCGATCGGGCCAAGGTTAAACTGGTTGAAGAATTTTTAGCAGAAGTAATAACAGACTGCGGCAAGGATAATCAAGATATTGCCGAACGTGTCTTGTACTTGCTGACGGATGAAAATAATACCCGCCCTCAGAAAACTTTGTCGGAATTAGAAGCAAATTTAGGCAGCGAGTCAGTTGAATTAGAGTTAGTTTTAGAGATTATCGTTAAATCGGGATTGGTGTTAGAAGTGCCAGCAACTCCGAAACGCTATCAACTTGTCCATGATTATTTAGTGCCTTTTATCCGCAAATGGAAAAATGCGAAATTACTAGAAAACATTAACCAGGCTATAGCTAAATTTGAGAGATCGGCAGAGGCAAGACAACGATCGGCAGAGGCAAGACAACAAAAACAAAAGTTGTTAGAAGAACAGCTAGATAAATCAGAAGAGACAAGACAACAATCACAAAAGTTGTTAGAAGAACTGCTAGATAAATCAGAAGAGACAAGACAACAATCACAAAAGTTGTTAGAAGAACTGCTAGATAAATCAGAAGAGATAAGACAACAATCACAAAAGTTATCAGAAGAACTGCTAGATAAATCAGAAAAAATGGTAGATAACTCAGAAAAAACGGTAGATAACTCAGAAAATTTTTTAGCAATGGCAGAGCAAAAAGCAAAATTGCTGATTATTGGTATAACGATAATATTTAGCATTAGTTTGATGGGCGCTATTATTATAATGGGAGTAGCATGGCAACAACTAAACAAACCATAGGAGTTGATAAAATTAGAGTGATCGGCAAGTGATGCTTTGAGACAGTTTGAGTCCCGATCGCAAATCCATCGCTACGGTATCATGGGACAATACAGCCCGATTGTAAAAAATTAAAAGTTTAGATGAAATGCTGGTGCAAGGCTGCGATTGGCTGCACGACTATTTGCAGAATAATGCTGATGAAAGCGAGAAACACGTTTGCGATGGGATTACTCCTCGAAAAGATGAGATTAGTCCTCGAAAAAAATGATTACTCATTTATTCTGCCGATTTTTAGCCTGAAGTTTGGATAGTTTCAGGGCTTCGCATGGGAGGCTAGAAACCGGGTTTCTACGAAATTTTGCATTTAGTAGCGAGAAATCTACGCAGAAACCCGGTTTCACCAGATGGCAACTATTTTGCTAGGTGCGTCGCTGCAAGATTGTCGCTCTTTTTTAGGGATTTATCGCAGGCGACACACCCTACGACTAGCTCAAGTGAACCAGCCTATCTTCGGCAATTCCGCTGTACCAGCCGCCAAATGTGCTAGCGTACGATCAAAAATCCCCAAATTTCAACTATCGGGAGATAGATAACCGTGTTCGCTCAAGCACCTCCAACTCCCAATTACAAATGGTTTAGCTGCATTTCTAGCACTGTTTTCATCGCATTGTGCCTGTTGCCCCTCTCCAATGCTGCGGGATACGCCCAAACTCCCCAAAATAGAGTCATCAAAATTGGTGTGGTGCAGCGGTTTGGTACCAAAGCAACCGACAAACTGACGCTGAAAGCATTACCGGGCGACAGCTTAACTTTGAGTTACAAAACTCCTCAAGGCACAGAAACCAAAACGGCGACAAGTATCAAGCTAGAAATAGATAATAAACCTCTGGAAGCGCCATTAGTAGAAGAACGAGTAGTTCTAAGTTCCCACCGCAGTTTCGAGAGTGCGGAAGATAGCGCAAATCAGTGGCGCGCTAAGGGAATTGATGTAGAAATTGCTCAACCTTTGCGCTGGCAAGTTTGGGCGAAAAGAGATACTTATAACTCTCCTTTGGTGCGGCGTTGGCTATTGCAAAGTTTGCAAGCTCAAGGTAACAAAACTGCTTTTTTGGATTCCAAAGTTTTTAAACAAATACCCCAGGCATTTTGGGTGTTAAATGGCTTTCGTTTCAATCGCAATGAGTTGGATGTGACGGCTGGCAAAAATGCGATCGAGGTATTGGAACAAACTACCCAAGAGGCGACAGCTACTGATCCAGAAAAAGCCATTCAACAAACTCGCCGTTATGGTGGTAGTTTACACCTGCAAAAAAATGCTTATGGCACTTATACTTTAGTCAATAATGTGCTGACGGAAACTTATTTGCGGGGTGTAGTTCCTCACGAAATTGGGGCTTTTTCGCCCTACGCTTCGATTGTTGCTCAAACTATTTTGGCGAGGACTTACGCCCTGAGAAATTTGCGCCGATTTGCTGTGGATAATTATGAGTTGTGCGCTGATGTTAATTGCCAAGTTTATAAGGGTTTGGCAGAGGTTTACCCGCAAACTGATAAGGCGATCGCCCAAACGAGCGGTTTGGTTCTAACTTACGAAAATCAGCTAGTAGATGCACTCTATTCTGCCTCTAGCGGCGGCGTGACAGCACGTTTTGGCGATGTGTGGCATGGCGCGGAACGTCCTTATTTGCGATCGATCGTCGATTCCCCTAACAATGTCTGGGATTTGTCAAAGCAGAGTTTGTCCGACGAAACCAATTTTCGCCGCTTCATGACTCTAAAAAAAGGGTTTAATGAGGAAAAAGAACAAACATTCCGGTGGCGCGAACAAGTTTCTCTGACATCAATTGGTGGATTTCTTAGACAGTATCTTCAGAAGAAACAGCACCCGCTGGCTAATTTTAAAACTCTCAGTCAGGTGGAAGTGGTGGAAAGGTCGCCCGCAGGTCGAGTTTTGCAAATGAAGGTACAAACTAATTTGGGGCCTATCGATATCGATAAAGATGAAATTCGGAATGCTTTTTACCCGCCGATTAGCACGCTTTTTTACCTAGAACCGATTTACAATGCTGATAAAAGCTTGAACGGTTATGCTTTTGTCGGAGGCGGTTTTGGACACGGGGTGGGAATGAGTCAAACCGGTTCTTACAATTTAGCTAATTTGGGCTGGAATGGCGATCGAATTCTGGGATTTTATTTTCCTGGTACTCAGGTTGTTCCCCTCAGCGATGCAATTACATTTTGGCGCGAATAGTCGATCGGAGTCCGAGTCAGCAATCAAATCTGGTAGCATCGGAATTAATATTACCTACAATCAGGACACGGCTTGACCTTAGTCCCTACAATGAATCGGGGTAGGGAAACGGCACTGCCGTGTCCTCGCTTGTCATTCCGGCGCAGCCGGATTTGATACTTGAACAAAAAAACCCGGTTTCTTAAAGTGATTGAGCTGTTACAGCTTAATTCCCAAAATAAGAAACCGGGTTTTTTAGGGCATCGCGCCCACAATCCTTTCTTAGTAGAGGGATTCTTCTTGGTGAGTTTCGATCGTACAATCAGACTTAGGATAGGCGACGCAGGTCAGAACAAATCCGGCCTCGATTTGGTCGTCATCTAAGAAAGATTGGTCAGATTGGTCAACTTCGCCTGTTGTGATTTTGCCGGCGCAGGTGGAGCAAGCTCCAGCGCGGCAAGAGTAGGGGAGGTCTAGTCCTGCTTCCTCAGCAGCATCAAGAATGTAAGTATCGTCATCAACGTCAATGGTCTGGTTAATTCCTTCGGCTTCGCTGATGAGGGTAACTTTGAAAGTTGCCATGCACTAATTCCTCTCAAAAATTCAACTAAATTGATAATTTTTCCTAATGCAACCTTCAAGGCTCTATTAGCCTTGAGGTTGGGTCTTAGGTTCGTTCCCTCTATGATAGTAGGGGATAGAAGCAAGGTTGCAACACTCATTTACAAAAAATTTGAATGGGATTAGTTATAACTTTTTCTAATTTCATCTTGATTGCTTATACCTATGTGGGGCTCAGCCTTGTGATACTGTTGCCGCAAGACTTACGCCAAATAACTGCGTTTCTCTTGGAAATCCTGTTTTGAGCCGTACAGCTCAAAAAACCCGTTTTTGGTATGCGGACGGAGGACACCGCGACGTGCCGTTTCTTGAGGCGCGATTATGTGTCGCGACTTTCAGAGGACACCGCGAGTGCCGTTTCTTGCGCCGCGATTATGTGTCGCGACTTTCGGAGGACACCGCGACGTGCCGTGTCCCTACTTGCTAGAGCGGAGGGAGGACACGGCACTGCCGTGTCCCTACCGTGATGATATGTCGCGACTTTCGGAGGACACCGCGACGTGCCGTTTCTTGCGCTGCGATTATGTGTCGCGACTTTCGGAGGACACGGCAGTGCCGTGTCCCTACTTGCTAGAGTTTGTCGCCACAGCTTAAAATTTGGGCGATGGAAGCCTAAATCCTGTACCGCAATGTCGGTAACTACCTAAAATCTCAAATCTAAAATCCTATGACTCAAATTAATACTGGCTTTGGTTTTTCGGTGAAAGCTCCAATTCGCGTCGGGATTGTGGGGACTGGTTTTGCCGCTAAGTTGAGGGCCGAGATGTTGCAAACTGATGCGAGAGCTCAGTTGGTGACTGCTTCTGGTCACACCCCAGACAAGACGGCAGCTTTTTGTGAAACATTCGGGGCTGAGGCTGCGGTTTCTTGGCGCAAGTTGGTAGAAAGGGACGATTTGGATTTGGTGATTGTGTGTACGGTGAATCGGGATCACGGGGCGATCGTCCTGGCTGCGCTGGAAAATGACAAGCACGTTGTGGTCGAATATCCTCTATCTTTAGATGTATCTGAGGGCGAAAGGGCGATCGAACTTGCGGCCCAAAAGCAAAAACTCCTCCACATCGAACACATCGAACTCCTAGGCGGCTTACACCAAGCCATCAAAACATCATTACCCTTAATTGGCAAAGTTTTTTATACCCGCTACGTTACCATTACATCTGTGCATTCAGTGCAGGAGCGGTGGACTTATCAACATTCGTTATTTGGGTTTCCATTGATTGGTGCAATTTCTCGACTCCACAGATTTACCGATTTGTTTGGAGAAGTGACAAGCGTTAACTGTCAAACTCAATTTTGGGATACTCAACCAGATTTTTACAAAGCTTGTTTGTGTAACGCCCAGTTACGCTTTGCTAATGGAGTTTTTGCGGAAGCTGTTTATGGCAAAGGCGACACATTTTGGCAATCGGAAAACGTTTTTACAATTTACGGAGAAGAAGGAACGCTGGTTTTCACTCCCGAATCTGGTCAATTAATTCAAGGAGAAAATAGGCAAACTATCGAAGTGGGAACGCGGCGCGGTTTGTTTGCCAAAGATATGGATATGGTGTTGGATTGTTTGTTAAACGGTACGCCTTTGTATGTGAATAATGCCAGTAGTTTGTACGCTCTGAAGGTGGCGGATGCTGCAAGGCGATCGAGCGAAACTAGGCAAAATGTAGCCATTATAAATTCGTAAACAGCTAGCGAACAGGAGGTTATTTTAATTTGGTAAAAGTCGGATATAACTCATAAGATATTGGGACAATTCAGGTAAAAGTTCTGCCCAGCAAATCCGCAATCTGCCGATCGATATTGGTTTGGTGAAAACGCCGACTAGCCATCTCCTGTGCAGATTGGGCGATCGCGATCGTATACTCAGGCTGGTTGTAACACGTATTAATAACTTCTGCGAGTTGTTGTGGCTTGCCGGGAGGAACCAAAAAGCCATTGATACCCGGTTCTATTAATTCAATCGCACCTCCAGATTCAGCAGCAACTATAGGTTTACCACATAGCATCGCCTCGACAATAACTCTGCCAAAAGGTTCGGGTGCAGTTGAGGTATGTGCCACTAAATCACAAATTGCCATTAACTGCGGAACATCCGAACGAAATCCTAAAAACTTAACTCGATCTTCAAGTCCTAATTCTGCCACTTGTTTGTGTAATTGCTGGACATAATCCTGCTCACCAAAGAGGGCATCACCCACTAAAATAGCTGTTACATCTTTCGGACAGTAAGTAAGTGCTTCAATTAAAATATGTTGACCTTTCCAAGGTGACAATCGGCTGAAATGACCTACTATAAATTGCCCATCAAGTTCTAGTTTTGTCTTGAGTTGGCTAATTTTAGAGCGATCGCTCTGATAGACTTCAGGCTCAAAGCCATTGTAGACGACATCGATGATGTCCGATCGTCCTCCTGCTGCTAAGAAAGCAGCCTGACTTGCTTTGGAGTTAGCAATCACCAATGATGCAAAGCGATTAGCCAAAGTTACAGCTACTTTTAAGTTAGTTGGACTGAAGTGGTCTGTAGATAAAATGTCATGCAAATGATACACTAGAGGGCGACGACTCAAAAAGCTAGCTAATGCACCAACAACTAGAGCTTTTTGCGTGTTGGCGTAGATCATATCGTATTGACGAGCTTTTTGCACAACTTTAGCAATCAAGGGCAGTAGCGCGGTGACACTACTTAAACTCTGTATCAAACTGCTTTCTTTACGAACTTTGATCGCTTCCGTCGCTAATACCTCAACCGGAATTTGCTGTTGCTCTAGTAATTGCCTAAAATCACCATCTACAAATAAGCCAACTAGACAGCTATCTCGATAGGGTTTGGCAATATCTATTAGGCAAAGTTCTGCGCCACCGGGCTTTCCGCTTTGGTCGAGAAATAGTATTTTCATCGGTTTTTTACCTAAGTTTTTTTCATATATTCTACAGGATTTACAGCATATTCCAGGTCGATCGACCTGGGCAAACCCTCAGTCCGGCAGGGGTTTAAACCCCTACCTCAAAGCTAAAGTCCTCTTAAAGAGGACTGAAGAACTAATTAGTCCTCTTGAGAGGACTTTCGCTATGAGACAGGGAATTCATTCCCTGGCGGACTGACGGGCGTGTGAGAGGACTGGCGGACTCAAAGCTAAATACGGCTGGAATAGATTGCTCCTCAAGCTAACAACACTTTTCTAACTTTTTGCGCGATGTTTTGCCAATCGAAATTCTTAGCAGCGTATTCCTGACACGCTTCTCTAGAAGGCATCGGTACTTTTCCAATTAGCAGTGCTTCCAATCGCTCAGCAATCGCTGTTGCGTCTGTAGAAGCAGTAATCAAATTGGGTGAAAACGGCTCTAAAATTTCTGGCATTCCACCCACAGGAGTACATAGCGCTGGAGTACCACAGGCGAGAGATTCTAGCACAGCTAATCCAAACCCTTCTAAAGATTGGCTGGGCATCACACTTAGGTCGGCGGCTTGGTAAGCTATAGGCAGTTGGTCATCTGGTAAAAAACCGAGAAATTTAACGTTGTCATTGAGTCCCAAATCTGTTGCTTGTTGCTGAAGAACCGCTTGTAATGGCCCTTTTCCGGCGATCGCCAACCAGATATCAGGTATTTGAGGTTTGATCGTGGCTACAGCTATCAATAGCTTATCGAGTCCAACTCGATGCACTAAGCGACGCGCTGTAAATAGAATCGGGCGATTTTGGGGCCAGTCGATCTGCGATCGGGCTTCTTGGCGCGATCGATTAATTTGAAATCGCGAAAGATCCACACCGCCGGGAATTACGTGAATTTTGTTCCACGGAATTTGATATTCTTGATGTAAAATATCACCAAATGCTTTGCTGAGGACAATAAAGCGATCGCACCGATCGTAAACTCTATCTTCAACCCAATGCTTCAAAAAAACACTCAGTTTACCAGAACCCTCCTGCTTACTTTCCAAAGCCCAAGGCCCGTGAAAGGAAAAAGTAACAGGCACCCCTTTAGGTAAAACCTGCAAAAGTGGAAAACTATACAATGCAAAATGCAGATTAATGGCATCGGGTTTTGCAGATTTTCGCCGCTCAAAATTGGAGCGAATCAGCCAAAGCCTTTCCCAGAGTCGAATTTCTGGTTCAGCTAAGTTAGTGATTTTTAGGTTAGAATTTGACTGAGTTTCTGGTAGGCCAACTCCACACAATTCAACTCGATCTTGACTGGCTGCTAGCTGATGTGTCAGCTCGTATACATATCGATCCAGCCCTCCCGGTGTTTTCGGGAACCACCCGATCCCGACGCAAAGAATGTTTGCTGCTGTAGCAGGGTTACTTGTATAGTTTTCCACTTGGTTGTTTGCAAATATACATTGAATTTACAATAACTGAGACATCCTGATTATAGCTGTATATTGCTCAGTGAGATTATGAAGAATCGATTCTTGTTGCTGGTAAACAAATTATGGCAAAAACAGCGGTTGTTCATCCAAAAACTGAACCACTCCCTCAATCATTTTAAGCCGATCAAGAACGATCGCCAACATCGCAGGATGAGTTTCCGATCCCAGGCGATCGCAGGAGTCATAATCTCTACTTTAACTGCACTGTCTGTAGCTGCGCTGTCTGTAACTTCAAACCCTTTACCCAATATCTCCTACAAAACATCTTGGATCGGTAACACCTTTGGCGGTGGCAGTAAGTGGGTACAAATTCAAATCGCTGCCATGTACGTGGGGAACGACGGAACGGTTTATACCAATAGCGTGTGGGATGAAGCGGGTAGAGAGGCAGGAATTTATAAAGATGGAGATGCGATCGGCAAAGCTAGTAATCTTCATGGATGGGGAAGAACAGGAGGAGAAGCAGTCACGGCAAATAGTAAATACCTTTATATCGCCATGATACAGGGGGCAATAGACAGGATGGTAATTCAAGATTATCCCCCCTCTGAAACAGACTGGTATTGTGTCAGACGCTACAACTTATCGGGAGAACCTGCTCCCTTTGCAGGTGGGCGCGGCTACGATCGAAGTATGTTAATTGTTAGCACCTCCGGTCAAGTAACGGGATTAGCTAGCACCGGTAGCGAGCTTTATGTTAGCGATAGTGCCGCCAACCGCATCCGCGTCTATGATAGCGAAACCTTGGCCGAGCTACGCAGTTGGCCAGTCGATCGCCCCAAACAAATAGCTGTAGATCCTCAAAGTAACCTATGGATTCTGCAAGGGAAAGACGCTAGTAATCCTCCCAAGATTCTGCACTATTCCAAGACAGGAACCTTATTATCCCAGAAAATTTCCGATGTTGTAGACCCTACAGCCCTCGCGATCGATCCTCAAGGTAGGCTATTAGTCACAGAAAATGGCCCTCGTCAACAAGTCCTGATTTACGATATCTCAGGAACCCCTAAGTTAACAGGGACTTTTGGTACTCAAGGTGGCATTTATTCTGGAGCTCGCGGAGAAGTTGGAGAACTTAAACTCAACGGTTTAACAGGAGTGGGTACGGATAAAGCCGGGAATATCTACGTTAGCAATGATGGTTTTGGCGGTTCAGGAACCGACTTGAGAAAGTTTTCCCCTCTCGGAAAAATGCAGTGGCAATTATTGGGTTTGCAATTCGTAGATAATGCCGATGCTGATCCTGGCACAGACGGACTGGATGTGTTCACCAAACACGAACATTTCATGATGGACTATAGTAAATCGAATGGACAGGAATCCACTTACAAAGGCTATACCGTCGATAAATTCCGCTACCCAGACGATCCGCGACTGCACAACCAAACCCATTCGGCGGCCTCAGTTTTTGTCCGTCGAATAGAGGGAAAACGTTTCTTATATCTTACGGGGATGTTTGCCCACCAGATTAGCGTCTACCGCTTTGATGGAGAAATTGCCGTTCCCAGCGCCATTTTTGCGAGGAATCATTCTACCTGGCCAACCAATCAACCAGCGACGGGAAGGTGGTTATGGCATGACAAAAACGGAGATGGCTCAATTCAAAGCAATGAATATGAAAGTTTAGGTGCAGAAGAGGATTCGATTTGGGGTTGGGAAGTTGATAGTAATGGGGATGTTTGGCAAGCATCTGAGTCTGGGGCGATCGGGCATTATCCTTTTCAAGGATTAGATACCTATGGCAGTCCAATCTACAATGCTGCCACTTCCGAAAAAATACCGATGCCAGCACCTTTTAACAAGCTCTTAAGAATTAAATATTATCCCGATACAGATGTAATGTATCTCGGAGGCTATACAGTCGATCGCCCCCATACAGGTGAGGAATGGGGAATAGTCGGCACAGAGATTGTGCGCTACGACAACTGGAAAAAGCATAAAACACTGCGCTGGCGCATAAATCTTCCCTACGATCCCAAAGCCAATCCCATGCTAATTATTAAGGCAATGGATGTGGAAGGCGATCGAGTATTTGCCGTTGATTCTAGAAAGGCTGAAGTATATGTGTACGATACCGATACAGGAGCATTTGTCACAAAGTTAACCCCCGGTACAGAGGTGGCCGGTGAGACTGGCTGGGTAGATATCCCCTACGCACTGCGCGCTTATCGGAGAGCACATGGTGAATATGTAGTGTTTGTAGAGGAAGATGCGAAAGCTAAGGTGATTGTGTATCGGCTCAGAGAAAAGCGTGAAGGTTAGGCTGCGTAAATTACCCAGTAATATCAAATCCGGTGGCATAGAAATTAATATTACCCACAGCCAGGACACGGCAGTGCCGTGTCCCTACAATTAATCAGACAATGGTTACATCTTGAGCGAAGGCAATTGATTATTTTGGGGTAGGGAAACGGCATTGCCGTGTCCGACCTTGGCTTTATTTTGTTTCCATACCGGAGCACTCGCAATACAATTCCACTGTCTTCTTAACCATTAATTCCAGATCGAATACTGAGGAAGCATACTCCGCACATTGTTTACCCATCTGCAAGCGTAAGTCCTGATTCGCAAGCTTTTGGATTGCCTTTGATAAAGCCTCTGCATCATCGAAGGGAACGATATAACCTGTTTTTCCTTCCTCAATCTGATCCAGAGCTCCTCCTCCTGGTGTCCGGATCGGAACTGTTCCACAGCACATCGCTTCCGCCACCACTAGAGCAAACCCTTCCGAGCGACTTGGTAGAGCAAAAATGTCCGATGTCCAATACACTTCCCGCAGCTCATCCACATACCCTAAAAAAATAAAGCAATGTGAATCATCTTCACTAGCAAAGGCATATTCCTTAATCTGCTGCTCCTGATTCCCAGAACCCACGAATAAACACTTCAAAGACATTTCAGGAACAGCATTTCTCGCTTGCCTAACTGCATCAATTAAAATATCATGACCCTTATTCCAATTGAGTCTTCCTACAAGAGAACATACCAGGTCTTGTTCCTCAAATCCAAACTTTTCCCGTACCCTTTGTCGCTCTTCTGGACTGGGAGGACGAAAATATTTCGGATCGATGCCAGCTAGAATCTTGCGAACCTTGGTTTTTTGAAATCCCAAATCTTTAAGCAAAAATCTTTCAATATCGGAAGAGAATGCAATAAAGGCTTTTGGAGCGAACAGCTTCAAAAATACCTGATATTTTCCTATTTGTGATCGCAAGTCCGCTTCCTTAAGTAAGGTTGGATCGTCACCATGTATCGATGGATGAAAGGTAGCAACACAGTCTACGCCAGTGATAATTTTGAGGATGCGGGCAAGAAGCAACATCGCGTATCCATGTACATGAAACAGGCAAATATCGTATTTTTTTACGAGCTTATTGATCCGATTAATATTACCAAAAGTGGGAAAAAGAGGTTTTAAATCCTCCAAGATCACCCAGTCTTCTGATAAGTCTTTAAGTGCTTCAAAACGGCGTACAGAACCTGCATCATAATTCACAGATCCCGTAATCAGGACGACCCTCCACCCAAGCGCTTTCAAGCCACGAATCAGACTCTCACAACTGGAGGCAACACCGTCATTACAATCGACACGCTTTAAGAGAAATCCTACTGTTTTTTGTGGTTCCATTTTCTGTTATTTACCTCACAAACTTTTACCATTGACACAGATTTTGTTTGATCAACAACTGATGTTGTTGGCCAAAGTGTTACAAACATTCCTCATTGTCCATATTAGTATTGTTCCCCTAATTTTATCCAGGTCTGTAACGATAAGTTCATGCAAATTGTCAAATTATTAAGCTCCTTTTAGTCTGACAACATATTGATGCTGTTGATACTTATTAGCTGCCATGCCTAGACCGAGAAATCCCCAGAAAACCATGCCAGAGATACCAACGATCACATTTGAACCAGCTAGCATCGGCAGGAACCCAACAACAATAGCACGGGCTGCACTGCCAAACGGATCAGACTTAGACTTAGAGGGTTGGAACAGGCTATAAAAAATTAGGAGTAGCCCACCTATATAGGGAATGGCTCCCATCCAGCCCAAGGTGAGAAGTAGTTCGATAATTCCACTGTCGATCGGCTGAAGAGTTCCATTTCCCTTACCAATAACCTCACTCAGCGCCAGATTTAGTGTTTTGCCGTAGAGGTTTGCTCTATCCTTTGCACTCTGATCGTCTTTAACGTTAGACAAACTGGTTATACGAGACTGAATGACTTGGGAAAACGGCTCGACTGTGGATAATGGAACCATACATAGGACGATCATCAGGATAAAAGCAATTAAACGAATCTGTAAACCACCTTTTAAAGAACCGATAAGGGTAATTAAGGCTATTATCAAACCTCCCCAAACTGTGCGTACCGATGTTAGCAAGATAGACAAGATGCCAACTGCTAAACCAGGAATACGCAAAGTCCCTTGACCAATAAATAGTAAGATATTCCCCGCAAGCATAACTATTCCAAACTGTAAGGGCGCATTCATGGTACTCCACACTCGAAGTCCAAGGGGTTCTGGTTTTCCCATGCTGGTATATAGTTTGGTCTGTATCAGCCAGAAACGATCCCACTCAGGTGCAACCAAGTATTGATAGACGCCATACGTTGCTGTCACTAACACACCCCAGAGAAAAGTGCGCTGAATGTTTTCGCGATAGCTGGGGTAATCTCGCCAGTTCACAAATAAGTGGAAACCAAACAGAATGGGGCTTACCCAACCCATAAGAGAAATGATCGCCGGAACAGGTAAGCCATTAATCATACCAACCAGAAAACCATAGAACACACCCGCAGCAGATAGGATAAAAGGTAAGCCACCTTGTTCATGTGCTTTGGGAAGGTTGCGGTAGAAAGTTACAATGGTGATCGTTGCCACCAATAGAGGGGCTAACAACATGGGACTGGGATCGGTAAAACCGCTCCGAAAATCCGACACACGGCGGACAAAAGGTGTGAGGAAAAACACCCACCAAGTGAAACCTACATAGAGGATGGGATACCGCAAATATAGGAACAAGCCGACACCAAAAGAACCCGCCGGAAAGATGATATTTAGAATTTTGCCAAGACCTGCTGCAAGGCATAGGGCAGTAATCAGTAATAGTCCCAGGATTGCCATCCAAGCTGCCTGCGGTTGCAGTGCCAGAAAGAAGCTTTGTTTTCGAGAGTGACTCGGAATTCCCTGCATTTGAGTCATTACTCACTAGGTTTGAGGTTTGAGGTTTTAGGACTAGATATAACACCTTTATTTGGACTGTTGCCATGTCTCCCAAGCCTGCCAACGTCCACGTAGAGATGCTGCTAATTTCTGTCCTGCTAAGGTTCCTTCTTTAGGTAGAAACCGTAACCATTGTAAAAAACCAGGGGCATCTCGTGTTCCCACGAATGTTGCCCAGATCGCAAATGCAGTACGTCGAGTCGATGGTAGGTTTTCTAACAAAACTAAAGTTTCATTGTGTACGGCATTAATCAAGGCAATGTCATTGAATCTATTGCGCTGATCCTCGTCAAAACGTTGTGCTGGATAGTGATTGACTGCCACTTTTGGATCGTAGATCAGCTTCCAGCCTGCCCGTTTCAAAGCTAGACTGAATGCTAGTTCAAAGTGTACCTGAGCTCCAGTACCTCGCATCCGCGGATCGAAGTGCATTTCGCCGATCGCACTTCGCCGAAAACTCATGTTTACACCCTTTAGCACATCTACCTCACGGGCTTCTCCAACCCCTAAGTGATGTCCGCCGATGACTCGTCCAAACCACTGCACTTGTCCCACTACTTCCCGTTCCCCCTCTTCTAACTGCGTGCCGTGATACACCCAATCCCGCCCCCCTACACCACCGATATTGCTATCTGACAGAAAGTGAGCCTCGATGCGTTCCAGCCAATCGGTATGAGGTGTGGCATCATCATCAGTAAAAGCGATGATATCCCCACAAGCGATATCCATCCCTACATTCATGGCGGCTACCACACCAGATACGCTGACTGTGGCAGTTCGCAGTGGTAAGAATTCTGGGTTCAATGTTTGGACAAATGTCCAAGTCTCAGTATCCGTATCCCGAACTACTACTAAGACTTCATCGGCAGGACGTTTTTGCTTTTTGAGTGCGTCTAAGCAGCGTGCTAAGTCTTTCGGGCGACAGTAACTGGGAATGACAACTGAGATAGTCAGCACGGCTGGAGTTCCTCAAATAAATTCACATAATTACTTGCCATATTAGCCCAACTATGCTGTTCTGCTATAGTTCTGGCTACTTGACCCATTTGTTGTCTTTGTTGCCGATCGCATTTAACCAATTGATTCAACGCTTCAGCTAAAGCCTGTGTATCGTCTGAGTCTGGCAAAACTATCCCACAGTCTGGTGTCACCAACTCCGCTGCCCCCGTCGTAGCAGCCGTAATCACGGGTATTCCTGTCGCCATCGCTTCTAGCACTACTAAACCAAAAGGCTCATAACGGGACGGAAAAACTAAAAAATCTGCTGATTTCATCAAGTCGGGGACATCTTGCCGGAATCCCAGAAAATGCACCCGATCCTCTAATTTTAGCGATCGCGCTAGCTCAGGATAGGGACTACCTGCGATTCCACCCACAACTGCGAGGTGCAATTGGGGAACTTGCACTAAGGAATGCAAGACTGTATCCAAGTTTTTCCGAGGTGTGCGGATATCTCCAGCAAATAGCGCCAGAGGCACTTCCTCTGGTAAGCCCCATTTTTGCCGATCGACAATACCGGGAGCAAACTCTTGTAAATCAATGCCATTTAAGATCGTCCGAATGCGATCGCGTGGAACACCTATCGAGATTAATTCTTGGGCGACTTTCTCAGAAACGGCTACTACGACTTTCGCCCGATCGAAGGCTTTGCGCTCCCAATCAGCATTTAAGGCAGTATAAAACCGCTGATAAGTGCCACGCAAGCTCAGATTTTGTGCTGAGAGATTGAAGGGCGATCGTAACCAGGAACTATGGACAAAATGCACTGCATTCACATCTCCCCTAGCCGAAGTAATTGCACCATTGAGTTTGATCAGGTCAAATTCTTTTTGGTGCTTATTTAACCACCAAGCACTTTGGGTGGAAAAAGCTATTTCGCGGACAAGTTGCAATGGATAGCCTTTAACTGGAATAGCAATCCAATCGACTTGACTGTGCTGTTGCAGTTCCGGATCTACGCTACTTGCCAGCAAGGTAACTTGATGACCGCGCCGAATCGCTTCCCAGGCAACTTCATAGTTTACCCGACCTTGACCATCACCTTTCATGACTGTGTGCGTAACGATGCAAAGTTTCATAGAGCGTTAAACTGGGGTTTCTAAGATGCTGGAGCGCTATCACCAAGATTTTTCTGCTCGGTCTTTATTACAGCCTGATCAAGGCAAACTTGTAATTTTTCTGCTAGCACTTTTACGTGCGGTTCTTGTTGCATACTAATGTGATCGCCAGGAACGGTAATAATCTCTAGATCGGGTCTAACACGCTTATCCCAGCCCGCTCGCCTAAAAAATAATAAGGTAAATTTAGAAGAAATAATCGGGATTTCTCTATCAGAAGGAACACTATCATGTTTGTTGGGAATACAGCAAAAGAGAATAACTTTACCAGGGTAGGCTTGCGATGTGTATGGAGGCTGACTTTTTTCTCCTTCTGTAGATTTCGGGAATCTCTTAGATCTAAGACGTTTGAGATTTTCCTGAATGTATCGTAGCTTGTCCCTAAAACTGAGTGGAGCTAGATGATGCCAATGATCGGTCAAAAAAGTAACAAGTTTCGCATACAACCTATAGATGGGCTGATATCCATACCTATCTAGGATAACCACTAGACTAACCTGTTTTCCCTTTGCCAAAAGTTGTTGGGCAATCTCATCAATCAAGACCGCTCCAAATGAATAGCCGCACAATAAATAAGGTGGTTCTGGTTGTATCAATAAAATGTCCTTGACATGATGAGCCGCGATCGCCTTAATTTTACTTTCAACATTTCCTGTAACAACAAGACCTGATTCCAATAGATAAAAAGGCTGCTCCTTGCCAAGATTTTTAGCTAGTGGAAGAGCTTCTTCACTTGCGTTAGCGCAAAAAAATACAGGTGGTTTAACTCCCTGTTCGCTAATGGCTACCATTAAAGAATTCTGTCTGGGTCGCTTTCCTTTTCGACCTGCTACAATTGCCAGCAATGTTCTATACTCCTCTGTAGTTAGTCCAGAATACTCTGGAGAAGAGTCATTGAACTGTTCAGCCACCGTTGCTGAGTCAAGAATTGGCTCTTGTGTAGAACTTCCTGCTGAACGATTTTCCTGCTGAAAAAAGCTAGCCATTTTTTCTACTGTCGTTAGCTGAAACAAAGCGACTACGGGAAGTTTCGTATTAAGAGTTTTCTCAATCTCATTTAATAAGCGGAGGGTAAGTAACGAATGTCCTCCTAAATCAAAGAAGTTATCTTTAACCCCGATTGGCTTCACTCCCAGCACTTGTTCCCAAATCAGTGTCAGTTGCTTTTCTAATTCATTACGGGGGTTAACCATACTATTTTCAGCTTCCCTGTGACTCCAATCGGGTGCAGGTAGAGCGCGACGGTCTATCTTACCGTTTGGTGTTAGAGGGAGAGCCTCTAGCATCACAAAGGCTGAGGGAATCATATAATCTGGCAGTTGCTTTTGCAGAAATTGGCGCAGTTCGCTAGTGTTGGGGGCTGGCTCTGAGGGAGCAACAATGTAGGCTACTAGGCGTTTATTGCCTAGTTCATCTTCTCTGGCTATAACCACATTTTCTGGCACATTGGGATATTGATTGAGCAAGGCTTCAATTTCTGCCAATTCAATTCTGAAGCCGCGAATTTTGACTTGGTAGTCGCTGCGACCGAGAAATTCAATATCACCGCTAGGAAGGTAGCGTCCTAAATCCCCGGTTTTGTAAAGTCGATCTTCAGGAAGGTTGGTAAATGGGTTGATAATGAAGCGATCGCTTGTTAGTTCTTCGCTGCCAATATATCCTTTTGCTAAGTAAGGGGTGCGAACATAAATTTCTCCCAATTCGTCAATATCAGCTAACTGTTGTAGGGAGTTGAGAATTAGTAATTGTACATCGGCAATTCCTTTACCTACAGGGATGACTTGTTTGCTAAAATTGCGCTCCTCTGGTTTAGGCACAATAAAATAACCCATCGCTTGCGGAGTTTCAGTTGCGCCATAGAAATTGACGCAAGTAGCAAAAGGCGCAAATTTGGTGATTCTGTCTACATCCTGCACTGTTAATACATCACCACCAAAGAAGAAATAACGCTGGTATGTGTTGGCAATTGTAGTATTGACTGTAAGCAGTTGTCCCATTGGTGGTGTGAGATGGGAAACAGTAATTTTTTGTTGTGCCATCCACTCAGCCAACCGCCCTGGTGTTTCTATATCCTGTTGCTGAGGGATACATAAAGTTGCCCCCAAGGTAAGTGGTGTAAATATATCGCGTATTAAGGGGTCATGGGATAGACCAGATAGCATACTAAATCTATCTGATTGATTGAACCCAAAGGTTTGACAATGCCATTGCAGAAAATGGGATAGTGGTCTGTGGGTACTGAAAATACCTTTGGGTTTGCCTGTAGACCCGGAGGTAAAAGGGATATATGCTAAATCATCTGGTTCAACCTCTACTCCTGGGTGATGATTCCCATAACCTGAGAATTGGCGGCGAATTACCTCTATTGATTCTTGAGTCAGTTGCAGGTGACAGTGACCAGATAAAGTTTCTAGATATTCAGAGAGCGATTTTGGTAATTCTCCGGCGGCGGTGATGTGTAAGAAAGCACGAGGTTGGGAAATTTGCAGGTAATCAATCAACCGAGAAGCAGGATAAGCTGGGTCGAGAATCACAAAAGCTGCACCTGCTTTCAGCACACCTAGCATTGCCCATACTAAACAAGCACTACGATGTGCATAGATAGCAACAATTTCTTGTGGCTGAATGTGATGTGCTAGCAGATAGTTAGCTAGTAAATTTGTCCGTTCTTCCAGTTCAGCATAATTCCAACTCACTTGTGCATCCACAATCGCTGGTTGTTGCGGTACTCGTTGAACGTTTTGGGAAAATCTTGTATGTATGGCTCCATCCCATTTAGAGCAAAGTGCCTGAGTGGGATTCGGCAAAATTAATTGCGCTTTAGGCGTTACCAGAGAGAAATTGGCGATTCTTTCCTCTGGGTGTTCCACAACCTGCATTAGTAAATGCTGGAATTGATCCAGAATCTCCTCTATCCGCTCCGCTTCAAAAAGATCGCGATCGTATTTAATTTTCAATAACAGCTCTGTTCCATCATAGCCAGCGACTGCAAGAGCAAAGCTAGTTTGTTCCACAAGCTCAAACTCTCGCTTTTCCCAACTGCCACCCTGCTCTTGTAAAACAAAATTTAGCTGGTAATTCTCAAACACCACAATGCTTTGAAACAAAGATGTGCCACGAGCGATATCACTCCATGTCTGCACCTGGCCTAGTGGGGTATGCTCATAGTCTCGCAGCGCCATCCACTGAGACCGAATTTCTTTAAGCAATGGCAGTACCGACTGTTCAGGAGATACGCATACCCGTAATGGCAGAGTATTGATCAAGAGTCCAACCATAGACTCCCCCTCCTCCAGAGCCGACCGAAGGCACGCCCTTGTCGCTCCAAATACCACATCTTCCTCACCACTATAACGGCTCAGGAGCAAAGCCCACGCGCCATTTACCACGGTATTGAGTGTCAATTCATGCTCTTGTGCCAGAGACTTTAATGCTGAGGTTACCGCCTCCGAGAGTAGGATCTGTTCTTGCCCATGTCCTAATTCCTGACTATGTCCTCCACGAGCCGATCGCTCTACCACTAGAGGGGTAGGAACACTGAAGCCTCTGAGCGTTTGCTTCCAGAATGCTTCGGCTTTGGAAAAATCCTGCTGCTGTAGCCACTCAATGTAATCTGAATAAGGACGAGGCTGTTCCAACTGTAAATCCTCTCCCTGACAAAAGGCTTCATAAAAAGCAAAGACTTCCTTCAACAGAATTAACAAAGAGCGACCATCTAACAGAAGGTGGTGAAACGTCCAGACTATTTTGTAATCGCTCTCCGTGAGCTGGAATAGCGCCAAGCGCATGAGTGGTGCCTTTGTCAAATCGAAGCCGCACTCTGCATCCGCTTGCAAATAGGCTTGGAGTTTGTCTTCTTGTTCGCTAGCAGACAAATGACGCCAGTCTTGCTGTTCTAAGGGCAGTTGAACCTCTGGATGCACCGTTTGCAATGGTACATCTAGACCTTGCCAACCGAAGCTGGTTCTCAAGACTGGATGCCGTTCTATAACCCGTTGCCATGCTTGTGTGAAGGTTAAGAGATTCAGCGTTTCATGCAGGGAACAAATCATCTGCTCGATATTCACTCCAGGTTGTTCAGACTTGAGGTAATCGAACAGCATACCTTGCTGCATGGGTGAGAGTTGGTAAGAAGATTTGTTCACAGTTAGCATTTGATCACCTGTTCCACATTTAATTTACTATGTATGGTCTACGAGATTCCTGTCGCAAAAATTCAGAACGCTTTAACTCACTACTTGCCCGACTTCACTTTGCATCTGGTGATATTTCCAGAGGTGACTGCGTTGTTCGAGTAATTCTTGATACTTCCCCTGTTCAACAATGCGACCTTGCTCAAGTACAACTACTTTATCGGCTCGGACAATAGTGGATAGGCGGTGCGCGATCGCGATCACGGTGCGTCCGACAGAAAGCTTCTCCAACGAATCCTGAATCAATCGCTCTGATACAGAATCTAAGGCACTGGTTGCTTCGTCCAGAATTAAAATTTCTGGATTACGCAATAAAGCACGGGCGATCGCAATTCGCTGACGTTGACCTCCAGACAGCCGTACTCCTCTATCTCCTAATTTAGTGTCAAATCCTTCAGGCATCTCTTGGATAAATTCCCAGGCATTTGCTTGTCGAGCTGCCTCTTCAATTGCTAATTCAGTTGCGCCTTCTGTACCGTATCCAATATTGTCTCGGACAGAAGTATTAAAAATGAACGTATCCTGACTCACCACAGCCAGCCTTCGACGCAGCGATTTGATTTCAAGCTGCCGTAGATCAACTCCATCAATCAGAAGCTGACCTTGTGTTGGGTCATAGAATCGGGGAATCAGGTCAGCCAAGGTTGTTTTACCAGCACCGGAGGCTCCCACCAGCGCTGTCATCTTTCCTCCCTCAATTGATAGAGTGATGTTTTTGAGAACCAAATGATTGGTATCATAGCCAAAATCTACACCAATCAACTCAATTGATCGTTTTAAGCCTGGAAATTCAATCTCACCATTCTGAAAATATGTTTTATTTTCAGTTCTCAAAAGCTCTTTAATGTTCTCTGCGGAGCCATGTAGACTACTCATATAGGCTCTTGTTCCATTCACATCCTGGATGATTGGAACTAAGCGCACCAGGATAAATAGAAACGTTAGTAATGAAGCTACTTTGAGCGGGGCATTCGTTAAAACGCCAGTGAAGGCGACAAGAATCATACCAATTAAAATTGTAGTTGCTATCCCTTCCGCCAGGGGCTTTACCATTGCCCAAAGCCGGATAATTCTGACAGATGCGCTGACAAAATCTTCACTAGCTTGGTAGTAACGCTTTCGCTCAAAATCCTGAGTAGCAAATGACTGAATTGTCCGAATTCCACTAATGAATTCTATGGCTGTTGTGGTAAAGCGACCATTAGCCGTTGATATTTCAAAACTTCTTTCACGTACTCGCTTATTCAACGTGGACAAGCCTACAGCCATCAGAGTGAAGAGCATTATGGCAATGAGCGACAACTGCCACGAAATCAAAACCATCGACAGCAGGTAAACTGCGATCGTTAGACCCCTAGTGAGCAAAAAAGCACTTCCATTGAAAATTTGCTTAAATTTCTCTACTTCCGATGTAATTGTGTTAATTAGTTCTCCTGATTTAGTCGTCGAAAAGTAACTTAGATTCACAGATTGAAGCTGTTCAAAAATTTCTTTCCGGAGCCGATCCATCAAATTAAGTTGAGTAATTTCCGTGTAAGTATGTGCTATATAGTTAAACAGTGCGCGTGCCCAGGTACTCAGCCATATTAAAGCTGATATTCGGTAGAACCGGCTGGTAGCAGATGTATTGACTCCCAAAACCCAAACATCAAACCAGCCGATTCCTGTCTTAATCGGTGCTGCATCAGGATTGGTCAAGCTTTGTAAAAAGGAAAGCAGAAACCCAATACCAACCCCTTCAAAAGTCGCTGCCAGGAATGAAAATACTAGAGCTAAGATTACAACTTTAGGAAAGTATTTGAATTCTCGCAGGAATAGGTAATTGTCGTTCCAGAACTTCGTAGCCTTCAGGAGGCTCCGAATTGGAGAGGGAAGTTTAAAGGTCATGAGTTTTTCTAGGTAGTAGGGATAAACTAAGAAACTGGTAAATATATTGGCTTATATTAGACCTCTTGCAAAAAAAATATGTGTTATCCTTAAAAGTTTGCTCAAGTTTAGGTCAAACTTTGAATTATTGGGTTGATTGGCATCTCCTTAAACTTGCCCAGCCTGCTAGATTATAAAATTGGCTAAACTTTCCATAATAGCACAAAATTATTTTGCAAGAGGTCTATTCATTTAATCCAGGCCTAACCTATAAAACCTGCTCCACCAGTAACTAATCTTTTTTTTATTTTTCACCTATTTACACTTCAATAGTTGGAGTTTTCACTGGCTATTTATGGACTTTAGCTCATCGTTAATCGCTATCAGTATGGGTAGTTAGAGTCTGCCACCCCTACATTTAGGAGCTGCGAAATGTGGGTTGTAATTTCCAAAACATAATCAAGATTCCCCGAAAAATCTTGATTTTTGTAGGTGCGTTAGAGAAGCATGGCCTTAGCCCTCCATTGCTTCCATAAACTTGGCATAAAGCGCAGAAGCTTTTTAAATTGAAGATTTAGTGTTGATCTACAACCAAATCAACCCCATTTGAATTGTTTCCCTGAATCTGAGCTTCTGCAATTTCCAATAATGTACTCACCTATTGTTGACCTTCCGATCCGAGCCGTACTGCCTCAGATATAGTCAAAGGACAGAATAAATCCCTCAAGCTAATTTCACCCCGTAGCACATTGAACAACTGTGGTAACTTATCCACGTTGTACTTACACATCCAACGAGTTAGAAGTGTAGCACGAGAATCGTTATTAGCTACTATAGTCGGAAACTTGAGAAGCCGGAAGAACTTGCCTTGTGTACCAATGTACCATTGCCTAATGAAAATAGGCTTTGGTGAATAGAGGTAGATCGATATAGCTACCGCCAGTATAATCGGGCTGATCACTAAAAGCAAAAGAAAGGCGGCAATTGAGTCTATCCATTGCTTGGGCTGGGGACTAAATAGGCTTTGCTTTTGAAATGTTTTTTGTTGAATAGTCCTCCGTAGAAACACGGGTTTATTCGCTTGCTCACAGGCATCTGCCCAGAGTTTCAGTGTTGCCTCACCTAGGGTTGGATTGAGGCAAACCAACCGTACTGGAGATTGTTTCAAGCATTTTACTAGCTGTTGCTCAGTCTCAAACGCCGAGATATAAGGCTGTTTGCTCTGCGATCCGAGGGTGACGAATAACTGTCCCTGTCGCCACTTCAGAATGCAGTGAGGTAAGTAATGGCTTGAATGCTGTTGCTCTACAGAGGAATAGATTTTTGAATTTGAGAGTGTTGAATTGGCCATAGGTTCAGATTACTTGACGCTAATTTTACTCATTATTGCCTGTACAGTAAAAATATTTACAAATATAAATCTCCTTATACAGATTACTTAAGTAGAAGTACCCTTCTTTTGTAACACACTTTTAACAAAAGTTAATACTTTGTCATTTTTATATATAACTTTTTTATTGACAGATTACACAATTTATGTATTAAAGGGGTAGGAATAACTGATGCCGATCGCCTGACGGGGTGACAATCAAGTTGAAAGACTTTGCCTGGCAAGGTTTTGAGTTGAGTGTTGTCAAGAAAGATCGAAGCGGGCGATCGCCACTTTATAGGGTCGGGAGCGTAGACAATCAGGAAGCATTGTCAATAATTTGGTCAAGAAGCCATGACTTTTTCATGATTGGGGTATCTTACCCTTTTTGAGACTAATACCCCCATTCGCGATCGCCCCAATCGTATTTAACTTGTTCAGCATGGCGATAGTCTCAGTAAGTGCGGTTTTTGTTACCAGGTCAATACGTGTTACCAACACTACCCCCCGGCAACAGGATGCAACCAACAGAGCATCTACCATCCCTAAAACAGGAGGTGCATTCAGCAGAACTAAGTCATAGGCCTGCTCAAACCCTGTCATTAATCTTTGCATTTGAGGAGAACTTAACAGATTCACTGAATCATGGGGTATTGACCCGGAAGTCAAAATATCAATATATAGGTCTGATCCTGGAATATGACTGCGTATGGGCATCGTAGCGTTACTTTCCAGCAGAGTTGAAAGCCCATACTCATTAGGAAGATTGAGCTGTTTATGCAGCATCGGCTGACGGAAATCAGCATCAATTAGCAGTACCCGTTGATGTAGACGCGCAGCACTAATTGCCAAACCTAATGCGATTGTTGATTTTCCCTCACCATCCAATGCTGAAGTAATGACTAAAGGACTGAAAGTAGAACCAGAATTTTGAAGTTGAATGTTCTTATAAATTAGGTCAAAGGATTCCCAAGCAGGTGGACTATGAATTACTTCAATCGTGCAAGGCGCCATACCTTCCGGCTTGCCGAAAGGTAGCTTGATGATTGGTTCGGTTGCCCAAGCGGCGGAAGTTTGCCGCTTGCCGAAGGGTAGCTTGATGATTGGTTTGTTCTTCTTCGCCTGCGGTAGCTGTGGAGTCATTCCTAGTAGAGGGAAGGGAACCAGTTTTGTTAACTGATCCGAGCTATGAACAGAATCATCCAACATATCGCGACCAAAAGCCACTGCAACACCCAAGAACAACCCAACTACGACACCCAGCATAATGTTCTGCTGTTTTTTGGAAATACTCTTTTTACCGGGTTGCGGTACTTCGACAACTTGCCAATCAAATCCACCTCTGGCAATTTCCAGGCTTAAGTCCTGTCGTGCTTTATCTAATTGTTGAAATGTTTCACGCTTGAGTAGTATCTCTGTTTGTAAACGAGTATACTTAGCCAATAAATTAGGAAATCGATCGAGTTCTACACGGAGTTGATCCTCTTTTCTGGCAAGTGCTTCGTCCCGCGCAATTAAGCCTTTTAAATTAGTCTGAATATCGATAAGCTTAGTAGCGATAGTTAAGTCAGTTGGACCTAGTTGTCTTGCTTGCAAAAGGCTTTCTTTCGTACCGGATATCTGACCAGACACTTCTGGTGTAGCACGTTGCCCTTCTGCTTCCAAGAGACTTAGTTGTTTGTTTCGCTCGGAGAGCAGCTTTTGCATAACAGGGTTTCTGTCAGTGAAACGTATTCGTTGCTGGGCGATGGCTAAATCTGTTTTTTGGATTTCATTGAGTAAGGCTTGATAACGAGAAGACTGACTTAGCCTTGCTGAAAAGAGCGCTTCCTGCGGAGAACTAGCAAGTTGTCGTTGCGAAGATTCGTATTGAGCTTGAAGCTCTTTTCTGCTCGCCTGGTTTGCCCGTCGCTCCTGCTGAATATTGTTAATTGCCTCAGTCAGAGCTTTTGCTTGTCCTTCCGGCTCAATTAGATTTTGATTTTTGCGAAACTCTTCTAAGGCCACCTCAACTTGAGCAACGTTCTTACGAACCTTGGGTAATTGTTCATCAATGAAGGTCAGACCTTTAGTTAAACGTAGTCTCTGCTGTTCTCGGTTGTAATCCAGATAAACCCGTTGCATTACTTGTAGCACTTTCTGGGTTTGAGTCGGATTATTAGCCGTGTAAGTTACTTGAAAAATCTTAGTTTCGGTTTTTGCCTTCTCATCAGCCACTTGAGTGACGACTAAGGATTTTTTAATCTCCTCTACATCGATCCCTGGATACTTAGGGCGAAGTAATTTCACCGCCCTTTCGATGAGCTGAGAACCTTGCATCAGACTAAGCTGAGTAGCATTGTCTATCACAACATTAGAATCAGCAAATTGATTATCTGTTTTACTGTCTTTTTTGCCTTGATAATTAGATTCTACCAGGAGCTGCATGGAGCTTGTATAGGTAGGCTTTTCCTTCAACGCTTTTACAGTGGCAGCAGCCAAGACAATACACAAAACACTTAGCAACCAAAAGCGTCGGCGGATTAGAACGGCAAACAGTTCTCCATAGCCAGCTTCTGTTTCAGCAATTGAGTTTATATTGTTTTCAGTCACTTCTGGGCCTCAATTATAAACCTATTGAACCAAATATATTTATGGCTGATGACGACCGCAAACTTCCTCAATCACCCCGTCTACTTTTTCAAAGAAAGCTTCTTCGGAAAAGTTACTGATCGCATGGTCTCGGATTTTTTCGTAATCCCATGCAATCTTACTGGACTCAACTAATGCTGTGTTAATCGCTTCAGGTGTCTGTAGATTGAAAAAGATCCCAGTCTTGCCTGGTATCTGAGTATCTAAGACGCCACCCTTACCATAGGCAATTACGGGCGTTCCACTAGCATTAGCTTCCACTGGAACTAATCCATAGTCTTCCAAGGCAGCAACAATCACACCACGAGCTTTAGACATCAACTGACAACGTTCTGTATCGCTGACATGACCGAGAAATTTGATATTTTTTAAAGCTCTCGACTCAAGACGCTCTCGCTCTGGGCCATCACCCGTGATCAATAATGGCCATCCCAGCCAATTGAATGCTTCAATAATCACATCGATGCGTTTGTAACCAAGAAGACGAGCTGAGGTCAAGTAAAAGTCCTCCTTATCTTTGGAGAAAATAAATTTATTGATGTCAATCGGATAATTAACAACAACTGAATCTTTATCATAAAATTTCTTGATACGACTGGCTACTGTGCTGGAATTCGCAATGTAGTAATCAGGCTCCTGAGCTGAATCTAGATCTGCTTTTCTCATTTGCTGAAAAATTGGTTCGAGCATACTAGCAATATTTCGATAGGTAGCATAGTCTCGAAGATATGTGTTGGTATCCCACAAAAAACGGGTGACATTATGACAAAAACAAATATGTGTTGCTCCTGGTTTTTTTCGCACAGCTTTAGCAAAGCTGGTGGTACTGCTGATAATTAGATCATACTCTTGTAGATCCAAGGCTCGAAAGGCTGAAAAATAAAATGGAGCCATTAGCCTAAAATTCTTACTTGCGCCTGGAACCTTCTGAAGTACAGTGGTCCGAACTTCGCGATCCCCTAAATTAATGGTTTTTTCGGGGTCGTACAGAGACGTAAAAATGTCAGCATTAGGGTAGTGTTTACACAGCAATTCAAATACCCGCTCTGCCCCACCGGGTTGTGTCAAGTAATCATGGACTAATGCAACTTTCATACTACTCTCTCTATGTTATATCATCGGACACGGACAATGCCGTTGTGCCACTACTTCTTCTTTCGCCGTTCTTAGATCGCGTCATCAATTCAACCAGATAACGGAAGCACCAAGGTAAATCGCACCGAGAAAGTTGGTAACACGCGAGACAAACGTATCGTAATCGCCCGATATTGCTTTAGTTGGGATTATCCGTTTTCAATTCCGTTGACGAGCCTTGTGGAAGTCTCGATCGCCAGCACGAGGGTTACATCGCTTGCGCCTAGGGGGAATTACTGGTATCTTGCCTTGTACATGGAGCCGATTACTGACCTATTGATCAGTATGATACCCCCGATCGGCAATCACTGTGTCCTAAATCACCTTACGCAGAAGTTTTTCAGACCCATCTATGGTAGCAGACTTGTCAGAAGTGTTAAGTGAAAACTTTGGGGTTGCCCAACCCATCTACAATGGCATGAATCTTGTTATTGCTTAATGCTGATATATCGAGGTTGACTTTTGACGCGATCGATCCAAGTTTGAATTGCCGGAAATCTGGTTAAATCAAATCCGCCCTCGCCCGCAACGTGAGTATAAGCAAATAAACCGATATCAGCAATCGTATAGCGATCGCCTACAAAAAAGTCATTGTTTGCTAAATGCTGTTCCATCAGCGCCAAAGCAGCATAACCCGGTGCTTGTTTTTGTTGGAGTACTTCTTGATATTCTTCAGCTTTTCCTGTCATGTACCAAAAGCGAGAAGTCGCAATAAAAGGTTCGTGGCTGTATTGTTCAAAAAACAACTACTGCATGACTTGGGCGCGTTCAAATTTATCACTGGGGAAAAACTCAGTTCCTTCGCTCAAATAAAATATAATCGCATTAGATTCAAATAGAAATTTATCCGGTTCTATTTCTAAAACAGGAATACGCCCGTTAGGATTTTTTAGCAAAAAATCGGGAGTTCGACTTTCTCCTTTGAGAATGTCTATTTTGATCCGATCGAAGGGAAGATTAAGCTGAGTTAAAAGCAAGCGGATTTTGTAGCAATTCCCAGACGGAGAATATTCGTAAAGTTTAAACATATTTTTTACCGCAGAGAACACAGAGAACGCAGAGTTGAGAAAGAGAGAAGTTTGCAGATTATTGTAGCATTGGCGGGTAAGAGCATAATTGCTACTTTCAGAAGTAATATGGTTAAGGTGCAACCCAGAGCATCTTAAATTTATCGATATTGGAGACTTAATGAAATTAGACTGGAAAAATCCTCACTTAAATTCGGAAAATATCGGCTTAATTTACGGTTTTATCGGCGTAGTTGGATTTAGCTTGACTCTACCTGCAACGAGAGCGGCTGCGCTCGATTTAGACCCGCTTTTTGTAGGTTTGGGACGCGGATTAGTAGCAGCTATATTAGCAGCATTTACTCTATGGTTCACGCATCAACCCATTCCTTCAAAACAGCAATTTCGGAGTTTATCAGTTGTCGGATTCGGAGTGGTTTTGGGATTTCCCGTACTATCGGCTTGGGCTATGCAGCAAGTACCTGCGGCGCACGGTGCTGTAGTGTTGGGATTGTTTCCTTTAGCAACAGCAATCGCGGGATTTTTGCGAGCTGGCGATCGCCCGGATGTCACTTTTTGGATTGCTAGCATTGTCGGTAGCGCAACCGTTGTCGGTTTTGGAATTATTAGTGGTGCAGGACACCTTCAGCCCGCAGATTTAGCTTTGTTTGGCTCTGTAATTGCTGCTGCTTTTGGCTATGCTGAAGGTGGGCGATTAGCTAAGACTTTAGGTGGGTGGCAAGTTATCTGTTGGGCCTTGGTGATTGTCGCTCCTTTCGAGGTTTTACCCACAATATTGGTTGTTTTAAAAGAAGGTTTGATAGCTTCACCTACTGCCTGGGTGGGTTTTGCTTATGTGAGTATTTTTAGTCAATTTATCGCTTTTTTTGCGTGGTATCACGGGATGGCGCTTGGTGGAGTTGCACGGGTAGGTCAAATTCAGTTGTTGCAACCATTTTTGACGCTCCTGGCTTCGGCAATTCTGCTTGGTGAAACTCTGGAGCCGATCGCCCTAATCACCGCCTGTTTAGTTGTAGCGAGCGTAGCTGTGGGTAAAAAAGCAGCAATTAAGCGGGCAGAAGATTTGTGAGGCGATCGATATTTTAACTTTAGAATCGTTTGGGCGATCGCACTAGCAAATGTAGAGTGCGTCAATCGTAAATTTAATCAGATAGTTCATAGATCCTTCTAAAGGCAGAGAGCAAAAGCTAAGTCTGTAAATACTATGAAAAGTAACAAATTAGGTTAACAAATGAGCGAGCTCAAAGAACCACTGAAAAAGGGCTATCAAGATAAATTTATTCAGGTTCAGCAAGCTGAGAATAGGGCGATACATCCTGTCGCGAATGCTAACTTAAAAAGTAAAGCAAACGCAACAGCATCCCAAGTAGAAATTCTCGCCAAACTATACCTAGAAGGCGATGCTGCGGAAATTTCTGATGCAACGCTCGCAGAATTGTGTGATTGGCTCTGGATTGAGTTTCAGAACACCCCGCTAAATGTACAATTCTCGTGGTATTCGCGTTATGAAAATGCCGCAGAAATGTTTACTGATATCAAGCAAAATCATCTCTGGGTATCTGCTGAAAATTATGACACAACCTTGGGTATTAATCCCATCTATAACTTCATCTTCCAGGCAATGCACGACAATGACCACTACCGCACTCGTAGCGACTTTAGTCTGGAAGGGGAAATCGCGACTTACAATGCCACCGCAAAACGTGCGCCAAGTCTAAATATCCAAAAGATTATCTATTCCGAAAGTGTACTGCGATCGGCTGCTTATATTTTCCTAGGACACGCGCCTCTTGCGAAAATTGTCTTTCCTTGATTCAAAGAGATATTCATTCCAAGAGTCTGCTTGTGTTTCACATTAATTTTTTCGTGATAAAGGAGCGATCGCATGACCACAACCATAATGTCATTGAACACTACCGAAATTCGTTGGGCGGATGTGATTGAGTATCCCCAGACAGGACTCAAAAGCAAGATTCTGCTGGAAGATGGAAACTGCCGATATGCGCTGATGTCCCTAGGGATGGGAATGCACATCGCAGAACATACTAATCCTCGCAATGCCACGGTGAACGTGATTGAAGGACAAGGCTTGCTGACGCTCGAAGGCAAAGAGATTGTCCTAGAATCTGGAGTCTTTGTTTTTATACCTGGTACCGCACGCCACGCCATTAAAGCAGTGAAAAACCTCACTTTTTTATTAATACTTTCTGAACTGGTTACTGATTCTCATCATTAACTTTTAAATATCCACTCTATCTAATGACAGATGTAAAGTCTGGATTATTCCTATTAAATACGACTAATTAACTAAACCTTTAGGAAAATACTAATGTTAGATATTGATGAAATGGGGCAAAAAGAAATACACGAACTCCTGCACAAAGTGGGATACGGTCATCTTGGCTGCATACACGAAGGCAAACCCTACGTGATACCAATGCACTATTATCTTCAAGAAGAGGACATCTACTTTTTTACAACCGTAGGCATGAAGACTCATGATATAGATGCGAATCCAGAAATTTGTTTACAGGTTGAAGATATACACGATCCGGTTCATTGGCGCAGTGTCATTGTGAATGGTCGAGCTTCGCGCCTGACTGAACAGGAAGATATCGATCGGGCAATGCACTCGATCAAAGAACGCAATCCCACACTTTCTCCTGCGATAAATCGCACCTGGATCGATACATGGGGACGTGCAGAGGTAATTGCCATCTACCGCATTTATGCGAGTGAAATGACCGGACTCACGACTGATGGAGTCAGCAGTCGGTGAACCACGATCGTCATTAACTGTTTTGCATAAGGATCTTCAGCCATGACTCAATCACTAACTAAGCCTCAACTACAGACAGTTCCCTATTCCTCACTCCCAACCTCAATTAACACTCCAACTCGCTCTCACGATCTGATTTACAAAGACTGGACACTGATCGAAACGAGCTTCGATCCAGCACAGTTGCATTCTAGAGAAACCGTATTTACGATCGGCAACGGCTATATAGGAACGCGAGGCAGCTTTGAGGAAGGCTACCCCGATGCGTTGCCAACTACCCTAATTCATGGGGTGTATGACGATGTGCCGGTGGTTTATACCGAGCTAGCAAACTGTCCTGACTGGCTGTCATTGGTGATTGCGATCGACGGAGAGCGGTTTCGGCTCGATCGCGGCGAAGTCATTCACTATCAACGGCAGTTAGACTTGCGTCACGGCATCCTGATGCGATCGGTGCGTTGGCGTAGCCCGACTGGAAATACGGTAGATTTACGGTTTGAGCGTTTTGTCAGCTTGGCAGACGACGAGGTGTTGGGACTGCGTTGTCAGATTACACCTGTCGATTTTGATGGCACGATCGAGGTTCAGTCCAACATCAATGCCTATCCCGACAATCAAGGTTTTGACCACTGGGAGCAGATCGATCGGGGCAACACGGCACAAGGAGTTTGGCTACAGGTTCGTACCCGTAGTTCTCACATCGAACTCGGCATGGCGGCAAAAATGACTGCAATCGGCACTGATGCGTCATTCCAGCTCACGAATACTCTCGACAATCCCACGATGACGATCGCCTTTGGGGCGACAGTGGGCCAAACCATCAGCATCGAAAAGATTGTGACGATGTTCACCTCCCAAGCGACGAAGTTGCCAGTGCAGGCGGCTCAACTCAAATTGGCTAATCTCCCAACCTATGAGGTGCTGCTTAAGGCACATCAGCAAGCCTGGGACGATCTTTGGCAGCAAAGCGATATCGAGATTCAGGGAGATAGCAAGGCTCAGTTGGCAGTTCGCTACAACCTATTTCAACTCTTGATTAGTGCGTGTCCACAAATTGGTGAATGCCCGCACAATAATCGCAGTAGCGTTCCTGCTAAAACACTTTCAGGGTTAGGCTACCGGGGACACGTCTTTTGGGACACAGAAATTTTTATCGTGCCCTTTTTCACCTTGACGCAACCACAGATTGCCCGCAGCCTGCTGACTTACCGTTATAACACCCTGGATGGAGCAAGGCGCAAAGCAGCCCATGGTGGCTATAAAGGGGCAATGTTTGCCTGGGAAAGCGGTGATACTGGAGATGAGATGACACCCCGATGGTCGCTGTCGAACGATCCCTATGCGGAATCTGTGCGAATCTGGTGTCGCGATCGCGAAATTCACATTAGTGCCGATATTGCCTATGCCGTCTGGCAATACTGGCACGCAACGGGTGATGACATCTGGCTACGAGATTACGGCGCCGAAATTATCCTGGAGACTGCCCTTTTTTGGCTGAGCCGGGTGGAGTGGAATGCCAAGCGGGAACGGTATGAACTTTGCGGGGTAATTGGGGCCGATGAATACCACGAACAGGTGAATAATAATGCCTACACCAACCGGATGGTGCAATGGCATTTAGAAAAGGCTGTTGCAGTTTATGAGTGGTTGCGACACAAGTCTCCCGATCGCGCCATTGAACTAGCACAAAAGCTGCAAATTACTTCAGAGCAACTGCTGGGCTTCGAGGCGATCGTCGCACGGATGTACATCCCCTACGATGCCAAAACAGGGCTGATTGAGCAGTTCGAGGGGTTTTTCCAGCTTCAGGATATCGATTTAAGCGACTACGAACCCCGCGATCGATCGATTCAAGCTGTTCTAGGAATGGAAGAAACCAATCAGCGGCAGGTGCTCAAGCAGCCCGACGTGCTGATGCTCTTCTACCTGATGCGAGACACGCCAGCATTCCTGTATCGCCATGACGTGCTGCGAAAGAACTGGAACTATTACGCTCCCCGCACCGATGTTAGCTACGGATCGTCCCTTAGTTCCGCCATTCACGCTACCCTCGCAGCAACCCTCGGTGAATCAGCAGATGCCTATCAACAGTTTATGCAGGCAGCCCTAGTCGATCTCGAAGATACTCGTCATAACACAACAGACGGCATTCACGGGGCTTCAGCAGGCGGTGTCTGGCAAGCAGTGGTTTTCGGCTTCGCGGGCATTCAATTGAAGGACAGCGGTCCCGTGGCAACTCCCCATCTGCCTCCTACTTGGACTCGGCTCAAATTCAAACTGAACTGGCGCGGTACTTGGCACAGCTTCGATCTATCGCCCTCAGTCGTGACGCCTGATGTCCAGGGGTTTATCTTCGATGTCGATGGGGTTTTGACGAATACTGCCGAATTTCACTACCGAGCTTGGCAACGGCTGGCTGACGAAGAAAAACTGCCCTTCGATCGACAGACAAATGAAGCACTGCGGGGCGTATCTCGACGAGAATCTCTGCTGCGCATTGTGGGCAATCGCCAGTATTCAGAAGCAGCACTCCAAGAGTTGATGGATCGCAAAAATCGCTACTACGTGGAATCGATTCAAGCCATTACACCCCAGGATGTGTTTCCAGGAGCCCTTGAGCTATTGGACGAACTACGAATGTCGGGGATTAAAATCGCGATCGGCTCTGCCAGCAAAAATGCCCGCACTGTAATTGAAAAGTTAGGGATTGCCGATCGCATTGATGCGATCGCCGATGGTGATAGCGTCCAACGCCCCAAGCCAGCCCCTGACTTATTTCTGTGCGCCGCTAAACAGTTAGAACTCGATCCTGCCCATTGTGTGGTGGTTGAAGACGCCACCGTTGGCATTGCCGCCGCGATCGCCGCCGGAATGTGGACGATCGGTATTGGTCCTGGCGATCGCGTTGGAGCTGCCAATATTGTGCTACCAAACCTGATCGGCGTTCACCTGAGCGATTTACAAAACCAATTAGCCAATAACTAACAAGTAGCTGATACACGAAAGATTAGCAAAAATCCTTTGCGATCGCCGTAGGGAAACGGCACTGCCCTTCTTCGTGTCAACTTAACGTCAAACCCAGTCACAGACTGCTGTTTGACGATTGAGGTCAGATCCCCCCTAGCCCCCCTTAGGTCGGGGGGGACAGGAGTTTTTTCAAAGTCCCCCTTCCCCCCTTGGGGGGGGCTAGGGGGGGGGGGGGATTTAGGGGGATCGAGATATGTGCAACTTCACATTAAATTGATATTAGAAGGTATTCTTCACATTTAATTCATAATTTTTGGGTAAGATTAAATCTACTTACCCCGAAAGGACTTTAGGACCTGACGGGGTGACAGGTCGCTTGAAAATCAGACAGGGAGGCAATCCTAGACAAATCGCCTCAAAAAAGATCGAGTAAGAAAGCTTCTTACCCAAAAACAATTAAATGATACCAGAATTATATCATGCC
>ENA-OFCI01000134-OFCI01000134.1-metagenomes-genome-assembly--contig:-NODE-134-length-48268-cov-5.536577_pt1 | contig 48268 bp, 47 predicted proteins | sample MGYA00153391_OFCI01 | MGnify analysis MGYA00153391
CGCGATCCGCGTACCGAGGTGGGCGCGCAGCTCAGCCGCTTCGGCGCTCGAGCCGGTCGCGAGCACGACGCAGGCCAGCGGGCGCTCGTCCCAGCGCTCGTCGGGGACGGCGACGACCGCCGCCTCGCGCACCGCCGGGTGCCCCATCAGCTGGTTCTCCAGCTCCACCGAGCTGATCCACTCCCCGCCCGACTTGATGACGTCCTTGCTCCGGTCGGTGATCTGCATCGTCCCGTTGGGGAACACCACCGCGACGTCGCCGGTACGCAGCCAGCCGTCGGCGAACTTCTCCGGATCCGGGTCCAGGTGGTAGGCCCCGGTGACCCACGGGCCGCGGCACTGGACCTCGCCGACCGCCTCGCCGTCCCAGGGCAGGACAGCTCCCGCGTCGTCGACGATCCGCACCTCGACGCCGGCGGTCACCCGACCGGTGCGCGCCCGCCAGGCCCACTCGTCGCTCTCGCCGCGCGGCACGTGCGCGACCGCTCCCAGCGGCGAGGTCTCGGTCATCCCCCAGGCCTGCACGATGTGCACGCCGTGGTCGTCCTGGAACCGGCGCATCAGCGATGCCGGCACCGCCGACCCGCCGCAGGCCACCAGCCGAAGGCTCGACAGGTCCGTCGGGTGCCCGTCGACGTAGGTCAGCAGGTCGTTCCAGATGGTGGGCACCGCCCCGGCCACCGTCGGTCGGAGCTCGCTGATCATCCTGGCCATCGGCTCGGCCTGCAGGAACGGCCCGGGCAGCAGCAGGTCGGCGCCGGCGAACCAGGCGGCGTACGCCAGACCCCAGGCGTTGGCGTGGAACATCGGCACCACCGGCAGCACGTTGTCGTGCTGCGACAGGCCGAACACGTTCGCGGTCGCGACCGCCATGCTGTGCAGCCAGGTCGACCGGTGGCTGTAGACGACGCCCTTGGGGTTGCCGGTCGTCCCGCTCGTGTAGCACATCGCGGCCGCCGACCTCTCCTCGACGTCGGGCCAGTCGACGACCGCGGGCGCCTGCGCGAGCAGGTCTTCGTACCGGGAGATGGGCAGGTCGCCGAATGCGCTGGTGTCGCCGCCCTCCCCCACCAGGACGAGGTGCTCGACCGTGGTCAGCTCGGCCGCGACCTTGGCGAGCACCGGCAGGACGCTGACGTCCGCCAGCACGACCTTGTCCTGCCCGTGATTGACGACGTACGCCAGCTGCTCGGCGAACAACCGCAGGTTCAGGGTGTGCAGCACTGCGCCCATGGACGGCACCGCGAGGTAGGCCTCCAGGTGCTCCTGGGTGTTCCACATGAAGGTGCCGACCCGTTCGCCAGGCCGGACCCCGAGCGCGGCCAGTGCTCCGGCCAGCCGGGCGGCCCGCTGTCCCACCTGGGCGAAGGTCGCCTCCTGCACGCCGTTCGCCGTGACGGTGCGTACGACGCTGCCGGCGTACACCAGCTCGCCGTGCCGCAGCATCGCGGTCACGGTCAGCGGGCCGTCCTGCATGGTGCTCTGCACGGGATCACTCACGGCTGTCCTCCAGGTCGCGGGCCATGACCTTCCCGCAGCCGTGCGCTCGGCGTCGAGCGGCGGCCCGACTGCTATCGTCGCTGCTCGCACGACCTGGCGCCGCTAGCTCAATTGGCAGAGCAGCGGACTCTTAATCCGCGGGTTCGGGGTTCGAGTCCCTGGCGGCGCACCCGTTCTGACCTAGGCTTTTGAGATGCGGGCCGCCGAGTGGCCTCTCCGTTTGATCGGTGTTCGTCATCGAATGGGAACTCGAATGGCAACGGAAACACCGTTGCGTGTCCTCTGACCTGCGGTAACGCACCACCTCCGCGTATCGATCATGGTCCGACGTGCTGACCGCTTGGTCAGGACGCACCCTTACGAGCCTGACGCTTGCGCCGCCGGCCGTGTGATCGAAAACGTGCGATCGGCATCGATGTCGACGATCCGGGTGCCCCGGCGGGCGCCGGCAAGCCGACACCGCTCAGTAGGGCGCGAGCGGCTCGACTGCAGCTGCGTGACCGGGGACCACGTTGAGCCGCTCGTGCGGCTACGAGCTGAACCTAGCGCCGTGCACACAAGATGTGATCTTCGCCTCGGCCGAGTACGTTCCCCGGGTCGGTCCGTACCACGCGGCCATGATCAAAGGACAGCGCTGATGGTGTTTGCAAAGCCCGGTGAGGCCGGGAGCCTGGTCACGTTCGACCGTCGTTACGACAACTACATCGGCGGCAAGTGGGTGCCACCGGTGAAGGGCCAGTACTTCGACAACGCCTCGCCGGTCTCGGGTGAGGTGTTCTGCGAGGTCGCCCGCTCGACCGCCGAGGACGTCGAGCTGGCGCTGGACGCCGCACACGCGGCGAAGGACGCCTGGGGCAAGACATCGGCAACGGAACGTGCCGCCATCCTGAACAAGATCGCCGATCGGATCGAGACCGACCTGCAGCGCCTGGCGGTCGCCGAGACCTGGGACAACGGCAAGCCGATCCGCGAATGCCTCGCCGCCGACCTGCCGCTGGTGGTCGACCACTGGCGGTACTTCGCCGCGGCGATCCGCACCCAGGAGGGCTCGGCGGGCGAACTCGACAGCGACACCGTCGCCTACCACTTCCACGAGCCGCTGGGCGTGGTCGCGCAAATCATCCCGTGGAACTTCCCGCTGCTCATGGCGACCTGGAAGCTCGCTCCGGCGCTCGCTGCGGGCAACTGCGTCGTGCTCAAGCCCGCCGAGCAGACCCCGGTGTCGATCCTGCTGCTGGCGCAGTTGATCGGGGACCTGCTCCCGGAGGGCGTCCTCAACATCGTCAACGGGTTCGGGGTCGAGGCCGGCAAGCCCTTGGCGAGCAGCGACCGAGTTGCCAAGGTCGCCTTCACCGGCGAGACCACCACCGGACGATTGATCATGCAGTACGCGTCGGAAAACCTGAACCCGGTGACTCTCGAGCTGGGTGGCAAGTGCCCCAATATCTTCTTTGCCGACGTCATGGCGCACGACGACGCGTTCCTGGACAAGGCCGTCGAGGGCCTCGTGCTGTTCGCACTCAACCAGGGTGAGGTCTGCACCTGCCCGTCCCGGGCGCTGATCCAGGAGTCCATCTACGACGCGTTCATGCAGAAGGTCCTGGCCCGGGTCGCGGCGATCGTGTCCGGCGATCCGCTGGACCCGACCACGATGATCGGTGCGCAGGCCAGCAACGACCAGTACGAGAAGATCATGGCGTACATGGACATCGGCCGACAGGAAGGCGCCGAGATTCTCATCGGCGGTGGCAAGCGCACGGTCGAGGGTCTGGAGGGCGGGTTCTACGTCGAGCCCACCGTGTTCAAGGGCACCAACGACATGCGGGTGTTCCAGGAGGAGATCTTCGGCCCGGTCGTGTCCGTGACGACGTTCCGCGACTACGACGATGCCATCAAGATCGCCAACGACACCCTGTATGGGCTGGGCGCCGGGGTCTGGTCACGGGACGGGAACATCGCCTACCGGGCCGGCCGCGACATCCAGGCCGGCCGGGTCTGGACGAACTGTTACCACGCCTACCCGGCCGGGGCCGCTTTCGGTGGCTACAAGGCATCCGGCATCGGCCGTGAGAACCACAAGATGATGCTCGACCACTACCAGCAGACCAAGAACCTGCTGGTCAGCTACAGCCCGAACAAGCTCGGGTTCTTCTAGACCGACTGACCTGCGGCGCCGCCCCGCAAGGGCGGCGCCGCAGGCCCCAAAGGCACAGAGAGGCGACGTTGTCCCGGCTCGATCGCGTGATGGCCACCCCGGCGGCCCTGGAGTTGCTGGCGTCCCTTGAGGAAGAGCACGGCCCGCTGATGTTCCACCAGTCCGGCGGGTGCTGCGACGGCAGCAGCCCGATGTGCTATCCGCGGCCGGAGTTCCGCGTCGGCAGCCGAGACATCCACCTCGGAAACCTACCGACGGCGCGCGACACGACGCCGTTCTACATATCCGGCCCGCAGTACGCGTACTGGAAGCACACCCACCTCACCGTCGACGTCGTACCAGGGCGGGGCAGCGGGTTCAGCGTCGAGGCCCCCCGCGGCGTGCGCTTCCTCATTCGCTCGCGGCTGTTCGACGCAACCGAACAAGCACTGCTGGATGCCGAGGGCGACCCGCCGGCCGGCCCCCGCGACGAGGCCCTCCACTGATCCTGCTGGAGGAACTCGAGGGCTCGGGCGGGGCAAACTACCGGCCGCTGTCCTGCCCACCCTCCCGGCCGGCCGGCAGTCCCGGTCGTCACTGCTACCGCGCCCGTACGTCGACGACGTTTCGGCTGCTGGCCATTTAGCCAACGGCCGACCCGTCACAACCCGCCACAAGGACCAGGTGGGGCCAGAGTCCGCCCCAAGAGACTGCTCATCGTGGAGCGGGAGCGCCGTGTCCTCGACCAGGGGCGGAACCTCCGGGTGAGGTGCCTACGTCTTGTCGGCGCAGGCCTACCTGTTCGCCCGCGACTCGGCTGAAGGACACTCATCAGATGTACACGAAACGCACTGGATCTGGCCGCCCGCTTGTGCTGGTCCCGGGGGTCGGCGCTGCCTTCGGCACGTGGCGCTTCGTCCTTGACGGCCTCGCCGCCGAGCGAGAGGTCATCGCCCTCGACCTGCCCGGCTTCGGCAAGACGCCGCTGTTCGACGGTCAGGTGACCGTCGAGCGCTACGCCGACGCCCTCGAGGCACACTTGCGCGAGCAAAAGCTGGAAGGCAGCGACCTGGTGGGCAGCTCGCTTGGCGCCCGGCTGGTGCTCGAGATGGCACGTCGGGGCCTGGGCCGGTCCGCCGTCGCGCTCGACCCCGGAGGCTTTTGGAGCCCGACGCAGAAGAAGATCTTCGGCACGACCCTGGGCGCCTCTGTCCAGCTCGTGCGTGCCCTGCGTCCCGCACTGCCGGTGCTGCTTGGCAACCCGGCGGGCCGTACCGCGCTGCTGGCCCAGCTCTCGGCCCGGCCGTGGGCCGTCCCGGCCGATTTCGCCCTGTCCGAGGTCCGGGGACTGGCAGACGCGCCCGGTAGCAGCCCGGCCATCAAGGCGCTGGCGAGCGGCCCGAACCAGCAAGGTGCGCCTGCGGGCACCCTGCCCGGCCCGGTGCTGCTCGTCTGGGGCAAGCAGGACCGTGTCACCCCGGCGAGTCAGGCCCCGAGAGCGCAGCGCCTGTTCCCAGACGCCCGGCTGGAGCTTTTCGACTCCTGCGGCCACTTCCCGCACTGGGACCAGCCGGCACGGACCGTACGGACCATCCTCGACGCCACTGCCTGACCGTCGGAGTCACGCACGACCGCCGAGTTCCCACCACCATGGTCCTGGCTATGGCCACGGTCCGCCGCGGTCCTTGAACGACCCGCCCCGTGGATGAAGAAGTCGAGCGGGGCAACGCTCGCAACTCCACGAGCTTGCGTTCGAGGATCATCCTGGCGCGCCTTTCTTGACGGCCAGGGGCGCGGAGCCAGGTGACGGGTGAGTTGCACGGCCGGCGGCTGTGGTGCTCGCTCGCCGGCACCGTGCTACGTCTCCTGCCGGGCTTGGGCGCGGTCGCGGCCGGCCTGCTCCCGGTCCTTGCCGGCATCGTGGCGGTCGGCCTCGCTCTGGACGCGGTCCAGCGCGGAATCCTGCCGGTTGTCGGCGGCGTCGTCGCGCCGCTCCGGGGCGCGACGACCGGACGCGCGAAGGTCGGCGCGCTCACCGGCGGCCCGGTCCCGGTCGCTGCCGCTGTGCCAGCGGTCGACCGCGGACGACATCCGGTCCGCGCCCGCGGCGCCGCCGCCGGTTCCATCAGCTTGTTCGCGGGTGTGCGCGTCGTGGTCCCGGGCGTCGGCCGCACGGTCGCGCCGCTCAGCGGCGGCGTCGGCGCGGTCTGCCTGGCCGAGCAGCGCGGACACGTCGATGTCGACGTCCTTGACAAGGGCGTCGCGGGTGTCGCCGGACAGGTCCCGGCGGTCGGCGACCCGGTCGCGGGTGTCCGCTGCGTCGTCGCGGCTGCCGGCGACCTGGTCGCGTTCGTCGGCTGCCCGGTCGCGCGCATCACTGCGCAACTCACGGTCCATCAGCGACCGCTCCCTGCCATCGCCAGTCCGTGTGGTCACGATGCGTCCTCACCTGTGCGTCGGGCGTCAGAGTCGGCCGGTGGCATGACTCGCAGCGGATGCGACCACGGTAGATGGCGGCTGGGTAGCGCCGTTGTGGGGGCGGCCGGGACGTCACGGCCAACGGCCCGCAGAGTCGGTTGGGGTTGGCGGCCGGCGTCTCAGACCAGCGCCGGGATGGGGAAGGCGCGGGTGCTCTCGGCCGCATCGCGGCGCGCGATGAGCAGGTGGGCGAGCGGGACCTGCGGCCGGGTCGCGCCGCAGGACCTCGACGGTCGCGCCGGCCCCCCCATACGGCCTGCTCGGCGCCATTGTGGTCCTCCAACCTGCTGACGTACCGGGGCGTGAGTGCGCGATGGGTAAGCTCATCCGGGGCGCGCGCGGCGGCCGGGGTCGCCCCTGGCGGCCTGCAGGAGCGGGTAGCCACGCGACGTCGAGGCGACGGGACGCGTCGAGCTGCTGGTCGCGAGAGCCGGTGGGCGCGCGGGGACAGCCGCAGCCGGCCGGCCGGGGCACGACAGCACCGGGGGCCATCACCTTCGGTGACGGTGGGCCGCCCCGGGTAGCTCAGGCCGCAGCTACGCCGCAGGCAGTGGGGCGCGCACCTGTCAGCCGGCTTCCGGCGGGGCCGTGAGCATCGTTGGGTGCTGTGCGGGTGAGCCTGGCAGGCGTACGGCGAGCAGGCAGACGTCGTCCGCCGGGTGCGGTACCAGACGACGCAGCAGCTCGTCGCACAGCTCGTCGACCGGCGAGGCGAACAGTTCGGCGGCTGTGTCGCGAAGCAGCGCGAGGCCGTCTGCGAGGTCCCGGTCGCGGCGCTCGACGAGCCCGTCGGTGAACAGCAGCAGCGTCGAGCCGGCCGGCAGCCCGACCTGGGTGGTGGCGCGATCGAAGATCTGGTCGGTGCCCAAAAGTGGGTCTTGAGGCAGGTCGAGGAACTTTGCGTCCCGGTCGGTGATGAGCAGCGGGGGTGGGTGGCCCGCGTTGCCCAGGGCCGCCTGCCAACCCCCGTCGCGCTGGTCGAGCCGGGCGTACAGGCAGGTGCCGGTGCGGCCCAGAGCCAGATGCGAAGCAACGGCGTCGAACCGGCTCAGCAGCTCACCTGGTGGTTCGGGGCGGTCCACCGCCAGGGTGCGGAGCACGTTGCGGGCCTGTCCCATCGCCACCGCTGCGTTGATGTCGTGCCCGGCGAGGTCCCCGACGGCCAACGCGACGGCGCCGTCGGGCAGCACGAACCCGTCGTACCAGTCGCCGCCGACCTGGGCGGCCCGGGTCGCCGGCAGGTAGCGGGCGGTGACCTCCAGCGGCGACAAGTCGGGCAGTTCGGTGAGCATGCTGCGCTGCAGCGCGGCGGCGAACCCGGCTTGTTCGGCGTACTCCTCGGCGAGCTGACGGCTGCTGTGCAGGTCCTGGCTCATCGTTTCCATGCGCTCGTGCTCACGCGCGGCGGACCAGGCCAGCGCGGCGTGCGAGGCGAAGACCTCGCCGACCGCCTGGCTGTCGAGGTCGAACGCGCCCTGCGCCGTCGAGTACATGTTCAGCGAGCCCAGCGTGTCTTGATTCAGGAACAGCCGGAACGACAGCATGCTGCGCACCCCGGTCTCCTGGACCGTGCGCGTGCTGAACCGGGGCCAGCGCCGTTCCGCGAGCAGGTCGCCGGTGACGAACATCCGGTGCTGGCGGATCGCGTCCAGGCACGGGCCCTCGTTCGTGGCGTACTGGATCTGGTCGACCCGGCGGGGAACGTCACCGGTCGCGGCGGGGGTCCACATCCGCCCGTTCATAATGGTGATCCCGGCATGATCGCAGCCGTGCACGGTGGCGACCGCCAACTCGACGATCTTCTGCAACGTCTCCTGCGCCGTAGGTTCGGACTGCAGGGCGCGCGACACCTTGGCGAGCGCCTCGGCCAGGTCGTGATCCGCCGACGGCCGCTCCATCGCGTGACACTAGAACCAGCAGCCCCAGATCGCCAGACCTAGCCGCTTGCCAACCCGGACAATGCTGCCTACGGGCGTCCGGGCAGGGCTCACCTCGCAGCCCCCGGCTCTTTCGGCCTCAACAGGAACAGTCAGGCAGCGCCAGACTTGTCGACACGGAGCCGGAACCAGACCTCGGTGCCCTCGTCGACGTCCCGTACCCCCCACTGCTCGGCGAGAGCGTCGATGATCTGCAGGCCGCGGCCGGACTCGGTCAGCTGCACCGGCCGGGACGGACCGACTGTCGGGCCGCCGGCTGGGCATGCCCGAGCGAGCCGGTCCTTACCGCTGGCCCGGCGCGGGTTCAGGTCGGTGACGGTGACGTCGAGGTGCCGACCGGTCAGGACGAGCCTGACGGTGCTGGCTGTGCGGGCGTGCACGATGGCGTTGGTGATGGCCTCGCTGAGCATCAGGACAGCCGCGTCGACAGTGTTCTCGGGCAGCTTCCAGTGCTGCAGGTGCCCGGCAGCCCAGCGCCGGGCGTGGCCGGCGCAGGTCGTGTCCGGCCGTACGGTCAGCCTCTCGGTGTGGCACACGCTCCGGTCTCCAGCTCGCCGGCCGGGACGGCAGTCTTGAGCCTGCCGCGCACGGCCAGCCGTTGATCGGCCCTTGGGCGGGTTGTCCGACGCAGGGCCGATGGTCACTTGACAGCCGTTCTACCCCAAAAGCGCGGATGTACCCCGGCCTGCTGGCGGGTCGCCCGTGGCCCGAGCTCGCGGGGTCCAGGACACCCGCCGGGCCAGCGACTGGTCCTGCACCCGGGGGTGGCTGCGCCGCAGGCCGGTGGTGGACGGTGCCGACGGCGAGGGACCCGATGACCGCGGCGGCGCGGTCCTGCCAGCGCCGGCGCCGGTCCAGGGCGTCGTGGCCAGCCGGGCCTGTGTCCCGCAGAGGGCGCTGCGGGTGGTGTCGCCGGTCGGGACAGCGTCCGTCCACGAGACCGTCTGGCGCTCCGCGGCGCCCGCCGCCGCGTCCAGGCAACTCCAGTCCGCTGCCGTCCTGGTTGGCTCGACAACCGGTTGGTCGGCCGATGGGCCTGCCCGCATCTTGCAGGCGGGCCCGCTGAAACTCGTGCTCGTACAGCCGGGCCGCTTGGCGCCGGAGGTGGCCGCCGGGTTTGGACTGCGATGACGTCGCCGTTACAGGTTCGCGCGGTTGCCTCCGACACCCCTAGAGCCCGCACTGCCACGATGCACGCGACGAGGGGCCATACCTGCTGTGTCCCCGCCGGGGTGTCGATCAACTGCGGGAGGTGTCGCGGATCTGTCCGTAGCTGTCGCCGGCTCAGCGTCGCCGCCGCGCACCCGGGTGCTGCGATCCGGTGGCGTGGTGGCTCTGGCGCTGGGCGGCAGCAACCAGAGCTTGTTTCTGCTGACTGCGCTCGTCGCGACGCAGGGCAGCGCAGCAATCCCGCTGCTGGCGGTCGGGTTGCTGCTGGCGTGGGCGGCGGCTCCGGGGTGGACCGAGCTGTCGTTGATGTGGCCGGACCGGGTGGGCGGGATCGCCGCGACGTGCGCAGAGGCCTACCGGCCGTACAGCCCGGTGCTGGCGAACCTGACCGGGGTCTGCTACTGGTGGGGCTGGGTGCCGACCTGCGGGCTCACCGCGCTGCTGGCCGCGTCGGCGCTGCATTTCTGGTATCTGCCTGCGGTCCCGGTGGTGCCGCTCGCCGTCGCCATCGTCTGCGCATTCACGTTCCTGAACCTGCTCGGGATAGGCAGGGTCACCCGCGTGGTGCAGGTCATCGCTGCCGGGTCGGCAACCTTGGCGTTGTTGAGCGCGGTGCTGCCGCTGCTGCACGGGGATGTCGATCCCGCCCGCGTGGTCGGCTGGGACCTCACGACCCCGTTTGCCGGGGTGTTCGGCGGGGTCACCAGCGCGATGGCCGGGCTTTACCTGATCGGGTTTGCCGCCCCGGCGTTTGAGGCGGCGACGTGTCATGTCGGGGAGATGGTCAACCCGGTCCGGGACCTGCCGCGGGCGATGCTGCTGTCGGGCGCCATGGCCGGCCTGTATTTCGTGGTCCTGCCCGTGGTGTGGCTGGGCGTCTTTGGTGCGCCCGGGCTGAGCGCCGCCAACGGGGTGCATCTCGCGCAAAGCCTCGGCCCGACGTTCTCGCCGCTGTTCGGCGCGCTCGCCAAGAGTGCCGCGATCTGGTTCCTGGTCCTCAACATGTTCCACGGCACGGTCCAGCCCCTCGCGGGCGCGGCCCGCACCCTGTCCCAGCTCGCCGACGACGGACTGCTGCCCCGCATGGTCCAGCGCCGCAACCGCTTCGACGTGCCGTGGGTGGCGACCTGCCTGACGGCCGGGTGTGCCCTGGTGTTCCTGCTGGCGGGTGATCCGATCTGGATGCTCGCCGCGGCGAACTTCACCTATCTGATCGGCATCGGGCTGCCGAGCGTCGCCGTGTGGCTTCTGCGGCGAAACCACCCCCGGTGGCCCCGGCCCTGGCGAGCCCCCCGGGGCACGGTCGTGCTCGGCGTCCTGGCCGCCGGAGTTTGGCTGCTCTCAACCGTGCTTGGGTTCCAGCAGTTCGGGTTGCCGACCGTGCTGTTCGGGCTCGCGCTGGCCTACTCCGGCTCAGTGTTCTACTCCTGGCGCGCCTGGAGTGACCGGCGCCGAACCGGCACCCCGCGGGTAGCCCGGAGCCTGCATCTCAAGCTGAGCGGGGCGATGCTCGCCGTGGTCGTGCTCGACGGCGCCGGCTACGCGATCGCCGTCGCCCAGGTCCCGGACACCAACGCGGCGCTTGTCGCCGTCCTGGAGGACATCTTCGTCGTCGTCGCCATTCTCACCGTCGCCGTCGGGCTGATCTTGCCCGGCATGATCGCGCACAGCACGATCCAGGTGACCCACGCCGCGACCCGGCTCTCGACCGGCACTCTGGCCGAGTTGACCCGGGCGATGGGCGCTCTCGGGCGCGGTGACCTGGACGCCGCCCGCGCCAGCCCCGTCACCACCCGCGTCGCCGTCAGCACACGGGACGAGATCGGCGCCATGGCCACCGCGTTCAATGACATGCAGGACGAGGTCAGCCGCGCCGCAAGCTCGCTGGATCGGGCCCGCGGACAGATGCGCCAGTCCCGCAGTGAGCTGGAGTACCTGGCCACCCACGACGCGCTCACCGGCCTGCCGAACCGTCGGCACCTGGAGAACGAGATCGACCGGACCGTCCGGGCCTGCCTCGACGCCGGCCGGCCGGGCGCCGTCGTCGTGTTCGACCTGGACGGCTTCAAGTACATCAACGACAGCCGCGGCCACGCCGCCGGTGACCGGGTACTGGTCAAGGTTGCGCACCTGCTCACCGCCGGGCTGCGCCCTGACGACGTCATCGGGCGGCTGGGCGGCGACGAGTTCGCCGCTGTGCTGTCCGGGATCTCGGCCGACGACGCCCAAGCCGTGGTGCACCGGTTACTCGAAGCAGTGCGCACCGAAGCGCTCATCGTCGACGCCGGGCGCGCGGTCCGCGTCACCGCCAGCGTCGGGCTGTCCTTCTTCGACAAGGACCGGCCCCGGGCCGCTCAGGAACTGCTCGTGGACGCCGACGTAGCGATGTACGAGGCGAAGGACGCCGGCCGCGATCGTTACGCCCTCAGCTCCACCGGGCAACCCCGGCAGGACGACCTGCGGCACCGCAACACCTGGGTCGAGCGCATCCGGGAAGCCCTGGCCCAGGACCTGTTCGTGTTGCACGCCCAACCGATCCTCGACCTGCGTACCGGCCGGACCGACCGGTTCGAGCTGCTCCTGCGGATGCGCGCACCCGACGGCACCCTGGTCCTGCCCGGCGAGTTCCTGCCCGCCGCAGAGCGCTCCGGGTTGATCACCCAGATCGACCGTTGGGTGATCACCGAGGCGTTCGAGCTGCTCGAAATCAGCCAGCGAGGTGGCCGCACCTTGCAGTTCGAGGTGAACCTGTCCGGCCCATCCATCGGTGACCCCTTGCTCCTTGCGCTCATCGAGACGCACCTGGCGCGGCTCCACCAGCCGGGGAGTCTGATCATCGAGGTCACCGAGACCGCCGCCATCGTCGACGTGCCACGCGCCCGCGCCTTCGCCGAACACCTCGAAAGACTGGGATGCGCGTTCGCCCTCGATGACTTCGGCGCCGGCTACGGCTCCTTCTACTACCTCAAACACCTGCCCTTCGACTATCTCAAGATCGACGGTGAGTTCATCCGCGGCCTCGTCACCAGCCGGCCGGATCAAGTGATCGTCACCTCGCTCGTCCAGATCGCCCATCAACTCGGCAAGCAGACCATCGCCGAGTTCGTCCAGGACCAAGCCACCCTGGACCTGCTTCGCACCCTCGGCGTCGACTTTGCGCAGGGTTACCACGTCGGCCGGCCGGCACCCGTCCCCGCCTACGATCTGCTCCCCACGTCGCGCTCGGCAGCTGACCGAGATCGACCAGCGCCCCCAGGTCGGACAGACACAGCTGCCGGCCTCTCGTCGCGGGTAGCAGGCGGCGCCCCGTAGCGAAGCCGGCCCTCAGCAGCCGGCGGCCGGGCCGCCGCCGGGTGAGCCACCCATCACCCACGTGGCTGCCATCGCAGCGATTCCGCCGAGCCCGGACTTCATGACCAGGTTGCTTCCACCAGCAACCTCATGAGCCCGCCAGAGCCACCCGTGTCGTCGCGCGGGCCACCGGGCAGAAGCCGGGCATGAGCCGCCTGCCGCGTCGTTCCCCACGGCCCGTGGACGTGGTCACCCCGACCCCGACCGAGACGGCCAGGATCGACCTGCGCAGACGACGGCGCCGCTACGCGCTGGTCATGGGCTCCTGTATCGCACTGATGTTGTTCGGATTCTTTGTGCCCGTGCCCGTCCCCGTGCGGCTGGTGGCGCTCGCGGTCGCCGCGGTGCTCGCGCCGCTGGCAGCGATAGTCGGCAACGGCGGCCCCAGCGGCTGAGCCGTGCGGCCGTTTGGCGTGCCCGCCGGTGACGCCCCCGGCAGCACCACCAACGGCACCGGCGAAACGCTGCGCCCTCTAGCCGGTGCGGCCATCATGAGCGAAAAATGCCCTACGTCGGGCCGCTCCAGAACCGAGGTCGTCCCATGCAGCTCCGCCTCCCGCCTTCGTCGGACAGTGCTCACGCGGCCCGGATCGCGGTCTCGGACGTCCTGCTCCGTTGGGGCCGCCGTGACCTCATCGACAGCGTGGCTCTCGTCGCCACAGAACTTGTGGCGAACGCGATCATGCACGCCCGTACCGAGCTGTCGCTGTCCATCGAGCCTGCCGACGCCGGAGTCAAGGTGGCTGTCACTGACGGCTCTCAGGCCCTTCCACGATGGACCCCCTCGTCACCGACGGCGACGTCCGGCCGCGGTCTAATGCTCGTCGAGCGGCTCAGCCGCAATTGGGGCGTGGAGCCTGTTCCGGGCGGCGGCAAGGTGGTCTGGGCACAGGTGGATGACCTTGCCGTCCAGCCAGACGCCAGCAGCCTGGACGATCTTCTCGAGCTCTGGTCAGACGAGCCGTGTCCAGCCCGTCCCGTGGTGGGGACCGGGATAGCGGTCGAGCTGGACATCGACGTCCAGGACATGCTCGACAGTCGGCGACACACCGACGACCTGGTCCGCGAGTTGCAGCTCATGCTCCTGGATCGAGCCAGCAGGGTGCCGACGTCCGAGGTGACCAACTCGGTCGTGCGGCTGGCACAACGGCTGGACCACGCGCATGAGGAGTTCCGCGAGGCGCGGCGGCAGATCTACCACCAGACACTGACCGCCGCCAAGCACCGTCGTAGCCGGACGACCCTGCACCTGCAGCTGCATCGCAGCGACGCGGCCGCTGCCCGTAGGTGGCTGGAGGCACTCGACGACGCCGATGCGCTCGCGTCCGGAGGACGCCTGCTCATGCCACCTTTTCCGGCCGGGATGACTGCGTTCAGACGGAAGTACATTGCGGCCATCACTAGACAGATTGACGCCGCTCCATAACCGCCATCAAGGTCCCGCCACCGCCACCGCCGGAGCCGGCCGTCACCGGGTGGCTGCGCAGCATCTTCATCAGCCCTACGGCGAACAGGTCCACGCCCAGTCTCACTGGTGTCACTGCGCATGACACAAGCGTGTCTTCTTGTCGTGACGTGCTCGTGGTCAGGTGTCACGATCAGCAGGCCATAACGAGAATCTTCGAGGAGCAGCCACAGCGCGGTCCGAACACCCCTCCGGACACCTTCGTCCGAGTCGTCCAACGGCTCATGGACCAGGAGAACGCGATCAATGAAGGGGCGGAGCGGCCGACGGCTCTCGCTCAACTCAACGCGGCGCTCGCCCGCGAAGGCTACGAAGCTTTCTATTCGTCAGACCGGTAATGCTACTTGCGCCACACTGCAACGAGCACCGAGGTGATCCCAAGCCCGAACCCACACAGGCCCTTCTCCCGCACCGAAACAGAGCGCCGGGACCAACTGACCGCCTGGCTCCTCACGGCGTCAGAGGACCAGTTGATCGAGGAGCTGCTGCTGCCCTGTTCCGGCAACTGGGCTTCCACCGCATCACCGCCAGCCGGACACCGCGACAAGGCGCTCGAGTACGGCAAGGACGTATGGATGCGGTACCAGCTACCGCCTCAGCATGTCCTGTACTTCGGACTCCAAGCGGAGAAGGGCAAGCTCGACGCCGCCGGTACAACTAGGGCAGGCAACGCCAACATCGCCGAGATTCACAACCAGGCGTTGATGATGCTGGCGCACGAAATCTTCGATCCCGAGAGCAGCAAGCGAGTCCTGGTCGATCATGCGTTCGCTGGCGGAGAGATCACGAAAGCCGCTCGCAACTGGTTGGGCAATGCCCTTGACGCTTCCAAGTGTAGCCAGATCCTGTTCATGGATCGCGACGACATTTCGAACCTGTTCGTCGTGACGAACCTCCCGCTTCCCCACGGCGCCCTGCCGGCGCACGTGGCACTCGGGTGGGACGACACGCCTCCTTTCTGATCTGGCACCACCAGTGGCCCCCGAGAAGACCATCCGTGCTCTACAGGGACCTTCCGGACCCAAGGGCCGAGATGCTCGTGGCGCTACCGATGACCGGGCCTCGCGTGACTGCGGTCGACGAGAGGGTGCCCGTACCCACTGCACGACACAGAGCCGGGGCCGCGATGACGCGGGTCCGCCAGCTCATGGGGCCGAAGCTCATGTCGGTGTCGCTGATGGTGGTCAGTGGCCTGCTCCGTAGATGTCGATCAGGCCCAGCGGGCTGAGCTTGGGCACCAGGTCGGCCGCTTCGAGCAACCTTCTGTAGCCGACGTCGACTGAGGGGGACAGGAAGAGCGCGAACGGACTAAGCAGGAGGCTGGCTCCCAGCCAGTCGAGTGCGCTTGCCAGCGGGACGCGTAGTGCCGCAAGTTCCAGGTTCCTGTAGTCGTCTTCGTGCGGACGAACTAGCAGTCCGTGTTGAGCGTGCGGCCTCAAGTAGTAGGAGGGCGGTTGACCCAGTTCCCCAGCGTTCCTTCAACGACACCGATGTCACGAGCGACCACCGCGATCGGCCAGCCCGTGTCCGGGACGAGCTTGACGGCCTCTTATCTCGACTCCGGCGTGAACTTCCGCCGTTGCTGCCCTGCTGCCATTCAGGACTCCTCATCGCGAGGGCTACAGGCCCAGGCCTTCGGTGTCCACCTTCGGAGTCAAGTCCAGTCAACGCTCCCTGAAAGTTGACCTCATGGCGCTCCTTGGGTGCTAGGGCACCACGGGGTCAGTACTCAGGCGGCTCGACAGGTTCGTCACCCTGCCTCTCCCGGCGAACTTTACGACGCCTGCGGAGATACTTTTCCCCATTTCAGGCAAGCCGACGAAAACAATGTAGACGAAGTCCTCACGAGTGTCGTAGAGAGTTCGGGCTGGGCGGGAGGCGCACGTCTCCGATCGCGGCCAAGGACTCGGCGCCTTGGCGATCGGCTGTCCAGCGGGTCGCGCTTTGACGGCAAACCGCACCAGCCGCCGGCGGTCTCGGGGCCGATCCCGGCGCGGCGATGCTGGAGCTACTTCCTCGCACCTACCTGGGAACTCGATGACGTCCGGGCTCGGCTGGCACACGTGCACTGAGGCCCAGCAAGCCCTCAGCCCGACGGCGTCGGGGCCCGGCTCGCGACCTCCTGGACCAGCCAGCTGTTGCCGTCCGGGTCGCTGAACGAGAAGAAGGAGCCGTAGTCGCCATGGCCCGGGTCTGCGCCGGGTTGCTGGGCGCCATCCTCGAAGTGGAAGACCGGCGTCGGCTCGGCCCCGCTGTCCAGCAGCTCGGTCCGCGCCGCGTCGATGTCGTGAACCACCAGGTGCAACCCCCGTAACGACCCGGCCGCGTCAGCGTTGCGCATCAGGCTGATCGCGCATGCCGACCCGCGAGGCGAGAGCTGCACGACGCGAAAGTCCGGCCCCGCTCGATGGTCGACGTCCAGCCCGAAGCCGGCCCGATCGAGGTAGAACGCCTTGGCTCGATCGACGTCGGAGACGGGCACCACAACGAGCTCGAGCTTCCAGTCCACAGCAGTCTCCAGACAGAAGAGGAGCGACATCCTGTCACCCGCCGACCTACGACGACGACATGCTGGCAGGAAACATGAAGTGTCTCTTGAGCGGTCACGTTTCAGCGTTGCGACTTCGCGCCCACCACCCCCGCGGTCATCTCCGCTCCCCGGAGCCCGGCCGGCCCCGCCCTGCACCCATCCCTGCGGCCGTTCCAGCATTCCCGACCCAGGCGGCCGCCGCAGTCACCACCGCGACCGGCGCTTCGCTCGCCGTCGGCAACTCGCTCTCGGGTGGACAGCCCATGGTTTCCCCGAACGGCCGCTACTCCCTCGTGATGGGCGCTGACGGCACGCTCGCCTACCAGAACGCTCCCCACTGACTCAACAGCTCAGCGGTGTCGCGGAAACCTGGTCGTCCACCGCGGCCGCGGTTCAGCACCAACACCTTCGAAAACCCGGGTGCGGCGGCGATCCTGCACAACGACGGCAACGTCGTCGTGTACGCCAACACGACGGCCGCGTCGCCGCTGTTCATTACCGGCACCGGCACCGCGATGGGCGCCAACACCCTCTTGGCAGCTTTCCAGGGCGAGCTCAAGATTCTGCCGCCGGACGTGACGGCGCTGTACGGGTCGGCCAGGACCCCCACCACCGTGCTGCCAGGACAGATGCTGTTCCCCGGCGACCGGCGTATGTCGCCTGGGCGGAACTGCCAGCTGATCATGCAGACAGACGTAAACCTGATGCACTACTGCAACGACAGGCTCGCGTTCGCCAGCCGCACCGGGGGCTTCCCCTGGGGGCCATCTCCGAGACCGGGAAGTTCACCGTGGTGTGATCCGACGGCATGGGCGGGTTCAACGTGGTGTTCTCCACCCGCACCAACACGCCTTGCAGTCGCCTCGTCGTACAGGACGACCGCAACGCTGTCGTCTACCCGCCGCAGAACCGTGCGGTCTTCAGCACCCTGCGTTGACCGACGCCGCCAGGCCCGACCGGGCACCGCGGCCGCCAGCCGGGCTCAGGCCGGGGCAGCCGGTCGACTGACCTGGACCATCGTCTCGCGGTCGACCACCTTGATCCGCGGCCGGCCGTGTGGCCCGCCCAGCGAGATCTCGTGAGCATCCAGCAGGTCCCAGCCCTGCCAGGTGGTGTATGGCAGAGCCCGCGAGTCCAGCAGGCCGGTGACCGCGTCCGGCGACGGGCTCGCCACCGCGGGCAGCACCCCGGCGGCGAGATCTGCCAGCAGGCTGCCGACCGTCTCGATGGCGTCGCCCTTCGTGTGGCCGATCAGACCGACCGGGCCGCGCTTGACCCAGCCGTTCACGTACAGGCCGGGCACGTGCGCGCCGTCGAGGTCGAGCACCCGACCCGCGGCGTGCGGGACCACGTGGTTTCGGCTGTCCCAGGGTAGGTCGGCCAGCTCGGTGCTGCGGTAACCGACGCAGCGGTACACCGCCTGTACCGGCCAGTCGCGCAGCTCACCGGTGCCGCGGACGTTGCCGTCGCCGACGAGCTCCGTGCGCTCCGTGCGGAAGCCCTCGACCTTGCCGTCGCCGTAGATCTCGACCGGATTCTCGAAGAAGTGCAGCCACAGTTTGCGGGGCCGCTCCCCCGTACCGTTCTCCGCGGTACGCATGGCGTAGCGCTCGAGCTCGCGTACGACAAGCTTGGTCTGGTTGTCGCTGTTGATCGAGCTGGCGCTACCGGCGTCGAGCTCGAAGTCCTCCGGTGCCATCAGCACCTCGACGTTTGGCGAGTGGTCGAGCTCGCGGAGCTCCAGCGGCGTGAACTTCGCCTGCGCCGGCCCCCGGCGCGCAAAAATGTGAACCTCCTTGACCGGCGAGGCCCTGAGGCCCTGGTAGACGTTGTCGGGGATCTCGGTGGCCAACAGCTCGTCGGCGGTCTTGCTGAGCATCCGCGAGACATCCAGCCCGACGTTGCCTGCACCGATGACCGCGATGCTCTCGGCCTCCAGCGGCCACGTTCGGGGGACGTCCGGATGGCCGTCGAACCACGAGACGAAGTCCGCGCCGCCGAAACTGCCCGGCAGGTCGATGCCGGGGATGTCCAGGTCGCGGTCCTTCTCGGCCCCGGTGGTGAACACGATGGCGTCGTAGTGCTGGCGCAGGTCGTCGAGCTTGATGTCGACGCCGTACTCGACATTGCCGAGCAGCCGGACCTGCGGCTTGCTCAGCACCTGCCGCAGCGCAGTGATGATGCCCTTGATCCTGGGGTGGTCCGGCGCGACGCCGTAGCGGATCAGCCCGTACGGCGCCGGCTGACGCTCGAACAGGTCGATGGAGACGTCGGTGCCCGACTTCATCAGGACATCGGCGACGTAGACGCCGGCCGGGCCTGCTCCGATGATGGCGACCCGGACCGGGCGGCCCGCCGAGTCCTGGCTCTGCTCTAGGGCGGTCACGGACTCTCCTCCGGGCTGGGTAAGACCATCGCGGTCCACGGAGCCTCAACACCCACCGGGGTGCGGGGCATGCCCGATGTGCTGCAGCCCACTGGGGCGCTCACCAGCCCGCGCTCCCCGGCGAGCCCTTGAACGGGCCGACAACGTCGTCGGTGATCCAGCCGCCGTAGAACCCGCCGTCCTGCGGCCGGACGACCTGGCCGTCGACGGTGCACCGGTCGACGGCAGCCGGGTAGACCGCGACGGCGTCGCGCAACACCGCGTACGCGGCCACCGGGTCGGGGTAGCTCCAGGCTGCCGCCTCGGCGCGCCGGTCACCACCGAGCACGGTCAGGTAACGGGCCATGCCCTTCCACTCACAGAACGACGAGCCAGGCGCCGCCTCGAGGGACCCGGGCGCCCAGTCCGGCGCCGGCAGGTACCAGGTCGGTGGGTGGCTGGTCTCCAGCACCCGCAGGCCGCGCCTGGTACGACAGACCTCGACCCCGCCGAGGACCACGACCACCTCGCGGTCATCGACCTCCACCCGCGGCGGCCGCGGATAGTCCCAGACCGACTCCTGCCCGCTCCCCGCCGGCAGCGGCTGCGGGCGCCTCACCGGGAGCGGCGTCGACGCAGCAGCCAGAGCACCACGAGCGCGGCCGCGACCCCTGCGGCGATGGCCTCGCGCGGCACGCCATAGATCTCGGACGAGGCAGCGGTGGGCCGGGTGGACAGACCAGGTACGGCCACCCCCGTCGTCGGCGGCAACGGCGCCGAGCCGGCTGGGCTGTCCAGGACGGCTGCGGGCGCGTCGCGCTCGGGACCGGTCCCCCTGGCGGCTGCCACCTTCTCGGTCGCGAGCGCCTTCACCGTGGCTGCCTTTTCCAGGACGACCACCTTCGTCGTGGCAGTGACCTCCTTGAGGCGCACGGCGCCGCGCTGGGCGACCCGCTTGGGGCTCACCCGGTCGGCGATGGCGTCAAGGGTCTCGGCCAGGTCCTCACGGGTGCGCTCGATCTCCGCGACCAGCTGCGCCGGGTCCGGTGACCCGGGCTGCTCGGCCTTCTTGCCGGCCGTACGCACAGCCCCCGCCGTGCTGCTGCCCTCGATGCGCTCGCTCGCCACGCTGTGGCTCCCTCGGTCGGCCGCTGGCGCGGCGCCTGTCGACTGCGGACGGCTCGCACCGACCCGCTCCCCCCGTGCCCGGCCGGGCAGGGGCGGAACCGCTCCCACCGCGCGGGTGGGAGGCGATGGACATCCTGCACCCGGGCAGCTCACCCGGCAGCAGCGCCCCGGGACCCGGCTGCCGTCGGCGGCGTAAGGCGTACGGCGTACGCGGTACGGGCCAGGTCGCCGCTCTCGCGCGAGCCCGGCCGGCCCGTAGGGTGATGGCCTCGCGCGGTTGGCGGAACTGGCAGACGCTGCGGCTTTAGGTGCCGCCGCCCTCGGGCGTGGGGGTTCGAGTCCCCCACCGCGCACCGGTCCTACGCCTGCTCAGCCCGCCGCCAGCTCCTGCGGCTCCCTCACGGGATGTTCAGGCCCTCCGGTGGGATCTGCTCCCTGTGCAGCGCCCGGTCGGGCAGGAACACCGTGTAGCCGCCGGTCTTGACCTCCTCGAAGCGGACACCGGTGCGGACCAGGAAGGCCCGCATGCCGGCTTCCTTGACCTGCTCGCCCGGCATGACGTTGTAGATCAGGGCCACCCGGTCCGACGCGGCGACCGCCTGGTCGAGCTTCACGTCACGCACGAAGAACATCGGCGTACAGCTGATCGACTCCGAGGACTCCCAGGTGAGCTTGTAGGACGTCCAGTAGCCGGCGTAGGCGTGCGACACCCCGCGCGAGGCGAGCAGCGCCGTCACCGGGCCGGTCGGCGGCAGCTGCGTCTCCGGCACCCGGGCCACTCCGATCACGGTCAGCACCGTGCAGGCCGTGAGCACGGTCGCCCGGGCCACCCGAGTGAGCGTCAACGAACTGATCGCCAGCGCGAGGGGTCCGGCCAGGTAGATGTAGTAGCGGGCGTTGTCCACGAGGCTGAGCACCGGGGTCGCCGCGAAGATGACAGGAAAGGCCAGCAGCACCACGAGGTGCAGCGAGCTCCGCCGGACGGCCGGCAGGAAGGCGAACAGCAGAGCCAGACCGACCAGCGGGTAGATCCAGCGGGCCCCCGGGAAGATCCAGGCCTCGGTGGTGGGGACCCGAAGGCCCAGCGCGGTCGGCAGGCCGGCCCGCACCATGGCCCGCAGGCGGTCCAGCGGGCCATCCGGCACGACCGCGGGCACCAGCGATGTCCAGCCGCGCCGCACGTTGGCGACCAGCCACGGCGAAACCCCGACGACCGCCGGCAGCACCGCCGGCCAGGCGTACAGCGCCTTCGTCCTGAGCTTGGCAAGCAGCCACAGCAGCACCGGCAGCAGGAACAGCAGGCTCAGCGGGGACGACCAGAACGCCACGCCGCCGGCCAGTCCCATGAGTGCCCAGCTCAGCCGGTCGGCGGGCCGTTCCACCACGCGCAAAGCCATCAGCATGACCAGCAGGCCGCACACGGCGGTGCTCTCGTAGAACAGGTAGAGGGTGCCCTGGACCAGGATGAAGGCCGCTGGGAACACCCACACGAGCATCCCGGCCAGGGCCGCGCGCTGTGGGCCCAGGATGCGCAGTCCGATCCGCCACACCAGGACCGCCTGCACAAGGCCCTCGACGAACTGCACCGACTGGATGGCCGCGGTCGTCTCACCGACGACCCACATGAGGGCGGCGACCGGGAGCAGCTCGACGGTGCCGCCGTACGCCTGTCCCCAGAAGAAGACCGGGAACGTGCCGTCGTGCAGCAGCCGGACGGCCATCAGGCCCTCGATCGCCTCGTCACTGCTGACCAGGCCACGCGGGCCGAGCATGGCCCAGATCCGGATCGCGAGCCCGGTCAGCAGAGCCAACAGCAGCAGCACCCGCCACATCGACTCGGCCCGGCCCGGCCGGCCCCGTGCGCCGATGGACGCGTCCCCGCCGGGCTTCCTGACGCCACTGGCCAGGGTCACGCGGTCGCCGCCACGAGCGGGATCGTAGCTGCAGCGCAGTCACCGCTTCCCGCGCAACGCGCCGCGGGCCGCCGCTACGGCAGGGTCCACACCGGCTAGGGTCGGCCGGGTGATGATGCGTGCGGTGGTGACCGGCGGTGCCGGCTTTCTGGGCTCACACCTGTGCGAGCGGTTGCTCGACGACGGTGTCGAGGTCATCGCCCTGGACAACTTCCTCACCGGGCGGCCGGCCAACGTGGAGCACCTGCTCGGCCGCGACGGCTTCCGGCTGCTGCGCTGCGACGTCACGGAGTACGTGCACGTGCCCGGCCCCGTCGACCAGGTGCTGCACTTCGCGTCGCCGGCCTCCCCCATCGACTACCTGCAGCTCCCGATCGAGACTCTCAAGGTGGGCAGCATCGGCACCCTGCACGCGCTCGGGCTGGCCAAGGAGAAGGGCGCCCGCTTCGTGCTAGCGAGCACCTCGGAGACCTACGGTGACCCGCAGGTGCACCCCCAGCCGGAGACCTACTGGGGCCACGTCAACCCGGTCGGCCCACGCGGGGTCTATGACGAGGCCAAGCGCTACGCCGAGGCACTGACGATGGCCTACCGGCGCACCCACAACGTCGACACCGCGATCTTGCGCATCTTCAACACGCACGGCCCGCGGATGAGACCGAACGACGGCCGGGCGATTCCGGCGTTCACCAGCCAGGCACTGACCGGCAAGCCGATCACGGTCGCCGGGGACGGCAGCCAGACCCGGTCGATCATCTATGTCGACGACCTCGTCGAGGGCATCATGCGCCTGCTGCGCAGCGATCTCGCCGGGCCCGTCAACATCGGCAACCCCCGCGAGGCGACAGTGTTGGAGATCGCCGAAACCATCAAGCGCCTGGCCGGGAGCTCCAGCGAGATCATCTTCATTCCGCGGCCGACCGACGACCCGACGGTGCGCCAGCCCGACATCACGCTGGCCAAGCGGGAGCTCGGGTGGGAGCCGCAGGTCGGCTTCGAGCAGGGCCTGTCGCGCACCATCGCATGGTTCGCCTCGCATGCGGAGCTGGTCGGCGGCTGACGCTCAGGGGCGCAGCTCCACCAGCAGGTCGTCGCCGATCGCGGTGACCGCGAACCTGCTCGGCAAGGTGGTCAGGATCCGGGCTCGCGACGCCGGCCCGTACTGCCCGGCGTCGTCGGCTGGGCCACCGTGCACGACGACCCAGCGGACGCCGAGCTGGCCGAGCCGGGTGATGGCGGCGGGCGCCGGGAAGTTCATGAGCAACAGGACGTCGCGGCCGTACTCGGGCGGCGCGTAGCCGGAGTAGCCGTTGACCCGCGGGTGGAAGTCGAGGGTTGCGTACAGCTGGCGGGGCGCCTCGATGTAGGGGTAGTCCGGGCTGCGCGCCGGGTCGGGGATCGGCAGCTCCAGAACGTTGCCGGGGCCCCGCCCGTCAAGGGCCCGGTAGACCGCGAGGGTCCGGTCGTCCACCGGGAGCGCGACCCACCCGATCGGGGCGCTGGTCTCCGCCAGGACGACCAGGCACGCCAGGCCGGTGAGCAGCGTTCTGGTCCGCGGCCGTAGCCGCGTGGTCAGCGCCGCCCACCCGACTCCGGCAAGCACGGCGACCGCGAGCATCGCGATGACGGCGAGCCGCGCGGGCACCCGTACACCGCTCCAGCCCGGCACATGGTCGAACAGGAAGGCGAAGGGCGCCGGGCGACCGGCGATGACCGGGCCACCGGACAGGATCGCGGCGACGACCCCGGCCAGCACCAGCAGCAGCAGCGCCAGCTGCCGGTCGGTCGGGCCGCCGGGCCCGGGACGGTCGGTCCGGACCGCTCTGCGAGCAATCAACGCCAGGACCCCCACGACCATGAGGACGGTCACGAGCAGCCCTGGCAAGGCGATGTGCTCGTTAAACGGGGGGTGCCTTGCACCCAGGACCTGCCAGACCCGGTTGCCACCCACCGGGGTGAGCAGGTCGACCCACCTGAAGCTGCCGCCGGAGAACAGCGGCCGCGCGAACGCCGGGTCACGCTGCAGCGCCAGGTAGGGCGCGGTGAGCGGCACCAGCAGGGCGAGCACGACGACCCCGGCGAGAGCCAGCGCCCGCACCTGCGCCCAGCTCGCCCGACGTCGCACCAGGAACCAGCCGGCCACCACCAGAGCGGCGGTCAGCCCCCACAGGATGCCGTAGTAGGCGGCTGCGAGCACCTGCCCGACGGTGAGGAGCCCGAGCGCAACGGCTTCCCGCAGCCGCGGCGCGATCAGCACCCGGAACAGCAGCAGGAAACCGGCTGGCAGGAACCATGCCGCGACCAGCTGCGGGTTGCCCAGGTGACCGAGGAAGAACGAGCTGAAGGCAAAGCCGAGGGCGGCCACGAGGGCGGCGTCGGCCCGCCCGGTCAGCCATCGCACCAGCACGTACGTGGCCGCGAGGTTGGCCATCACCAGCACGATGAGCGTGACGTTGAACGCGAGGGCCCAGCTCGTGCTGCCGGCCAGGGCGTGCACCGGACCGAAGATCGCTGCCAGCGGCAGCAGTGACTCGGTGTACGCGGTCGTACCGGTGTTGGGCGCGTAGATCGGGGCGTTGAAGTAGTGCGCCGGGTCGGTGACGACGGAGTGTCCGGCCCAGTCCATCAGCCAGGCGACCAGCGCCGGGTCACCGACGTTGACCGGCAGGCTGCCGGTGAATCGCGACGGCGTTATCCGCAGCATGACCAACGTCAGCACGAGGAAAAGCAGGCCCAGGGCGAGCTGCCGCCCCCTCGGATGGGCGGGCGCCTGCCCCCGCGGGGGCGGCACAGCCCGCCGGGTCGGCCTGGCAGGCGGCACGGAATGCGAGCCGGACACGTCCGAAGGCTAGCCGCGCCGAGGCAATGAGCCGCTAGCCTCGCCGGGTGAAGTTGTCGATTCTGATGCCGGTCTACAACGAGGGCGCCACGCTGGCGGCGGCGCTCAAGCGTGTGCTCGACGTGGACTACCCCTGCGACATCGAGGTGGTCGCCGTCGACGACGGCTCCACCGACGGGACCGCAGCGGTGCTCGCGGCCGTGGACGACCCGCGGGTCACGGTGCACCGGCACGCCGTCAACTCGGGCAAGGGTGCAGCCATCCGGACGGCCGGCACCATGGCCACGGGCGACTGGATCATCATGTGCGACGCGGACCTCGAGTACTCCCCGGAGGAGATCCCGCTGCTGCTGCAGCCGGTGCTGCGCGGCGAAGCCCAGGTGGTCTACGGCACCCGGTCCTTCGGCAGCCACAACGCCTACAGCTTCTGGTACGTGATGGGCAACAAGGGCGTCACGCTGTGTGCCAACCTGATGTTCAACGCCTACATCTCCGACCTGGAGACCTGCTTCAAGCTGATGCCGCTGACGCTGTACCGGGAGCTCGACGTGCAGGCCGCGGGCTTCGGCATGGAGGCCGAGATCACCGGCAAGCTGCTGCGCAGGGGGGTGCGGCCGTACGAGGTGCCGATCAGCTACAAGGCGCGTTCCCGCGAGGAGGGCAAGAAGCTGACCTGGAAGGACGGTGTCGAGGCGATCTGGATCCTGGCCAGGATCCGGGCCTCGGCCGCCGCAGCGTCAACCGAGCAAAGCCTTGGCAAGCCGCGGGGCTAGCGACCGGAACGCCTGGCCGCGATGGCTGATGGCGTCCTTCTCGGTCGCCGACAGCTCTGCCGTCGTACGCCCGTCTGCGACGGCGAAAACCGGGTCGTAGCCGAACCCGCCGTCGCCCCGCGGTGCTCGGACGAGGGTCCCGCGCAGCTCACCGGTCACGACACCCGCTCGCCCGTCCGGCAGCGCCCAGGCCGCCGCGCACACGAAGGCGCCGCCCCGCCGGTCGTCCGGCACGTCGGCGAGCTGACCGAGCAGCAGCTCCAGGTTGGCCCGGTCGTCTCCGTGCCGACCTGCCCAGCGGGCCGACAGCACCCCGGGCATGGCGTTCAGCGCGTCGACACACAGCCCGCTGTCGTCGGCCACGGCCGGCAGGCCGGTGTGCGCCACGGCCTCCCGGGCCTTGGCGAGCGCGTTCTCCTGGAAGCTCTCGCCGGTCTCGGGCCCGGGCTCGTACGCGCCGTCCAGGCCGCGCAGGGCGAGCCCGTGCGGGCCAAGGATGCGGCGCAGCTCGGCGAGCTTGCCCACGTTGGCGGTGGCGAGCACGACCTGCCGGCCGTTCACAGCGGTCGGGATCCTCGCGCGGTCGGGATCACAGCGCGGTCGCGACGCCCTGGTGCTTGGCGCGCAGCGGTTCACCGAGCGCTTCGGTCTGCAGCGACGTCAGCGTGCTGATGCCGGCCAGCGCCAGGTCGAGCAGGGCATCGAGCTCGTCGCGGCGGAAGGGCGCGCCCTCCGCGGTGCCCTGCACCTCGACGAGCTCGCCGTCGGCGGTCGCGACGACGTTCATGTCGGTGTCGGCCTTGACGTCCTCCAGGTACTCCAGGTCCAGGCGCGGCTCGCCGTCGACGATGCCGACGCTGACCGCTGCGAGCGGCCGGATGACGGCGGCCGGCCGCTCGAGGTACCGGCAGGCGTCGGTCAGCGCCACGAGCGCGCCGGTGATCGCCGCCGTGCGGGTGCCGCCGTCGGCCTGCAGGACGTCGCAGTCGATCGCGATGGTGTTCTCACCGAGCGCCTGCAGGTCGATCGCCGCGCGCAGGCTGCGGCCGATCAACCGGCTGATCTCGTGGGTGCGGCCGCCGAGCTTGCCGCGCACCGACTCCCGGTCGCTGCGGGTGTGCGTCGCCCGGGGCAGCATCGCGTACTCCGCGGTCACCCAGCCCAGGCCGGAACCCTTGCGCCAGCGCGGCACGCCTACCTGCGCACTGGCGGCCACCAGCACGCGCGTCGCGCCGAACTCGACGAGGCAGGAGCCCTCGGCGTGGTCGAGCCAGCCGCGCGTGAGGCTGACGGTGCGGAGCGCGTCGGGCGCGCGGTTCCCGGGTCGAGTCACGTCCCGACCCTAATGGGCCTCAGACGGCGTAGCCGCCGCAGCGGACCGGCGCAGAGCTCGCGTGCCTCGGCCAACACCATGGCCGGGTCACGGCAGCAGGTGGGCGAGCCGCCCCGCTACGCCCAGAGCTGCCCCTCGAGGGCCGACTCGGCTTCCTCGAGGGTGCCGGCGTAGGCGCCCGTGGAGAGGTACTTCCAGCCGCCGTCGCAGACGATGAACGCGATGTCGGCCCGCTGACCGGCCTGCAGGGCCTTCGTCGCCTCGCCGACCGCGGCATGCAGAATCGCGCCGGTCGAGATGCCGGCGAAGATGCCTTCCTCCTCGACCAGCTGGCGGGTGCGGCGCAGCGCCTCCCGGGGTCCGACGGAGAAGCGTGAGGACAGCACGCTGCTGTCGTACAGCTCCGGGACGAAGCCTTCGTCGATGTTGCGCAGGCCGTACACCAGCTCGCCGTAGCGCGGCTCCGCGGCGACGATGCGGATGCCGGGCACGTGCTCACGCAGGTAGCGCCCGGTGCCCATCAACGTGCCGGTCGTGCCGAGCCCGGCGACGAAGTGCGTGATCGAGGGAAGGTCCTCGAGCAGCTCCGGGCCGGTCGTCTCGTAGTGCGCGAGGGCGTTCGCAGGGTTGCCGTACTGGTACAGCATCACCCAGTCGGGGTTGGCTGCCGACAGCTCCTTGGCGAGCGCGACGGCCTGATTGGAGCCCCCGGCCGCGGGTGAGGTGACGATCTCCGCGCCGTACATCGTGAGCAGCTGGCGACGTTCGATGGAGGTGTTCTCCGGCATCACGCAGATCAGCCGGTAGCCCCGCAGCCGGCACACCATCGCCAGCGAGATGCCGGTGTTGCCCGACGTCGGCTCCAGCACCGTGCAGCCGGGGCGCAGCAGCCCCTCCTTCTCGGCCTGGGCAACCATGTAGATCGCCGCCCGGTCCTTCACCGAACCGGTCGGGTTGTCACTCTCGAGCTTCGCCCACAGCCGGACGTCCGGTGATGGCGACAGCCGCGGGAGGCCGACGAGCGGCGTACGCCCGACGGACTCGACCAGGGAGTCGAAGCGCACGGCTAGCGCGCGCCGCCCGCGACCGCCGGCAGCACGGTCACGCTGTCGCCGTCCTTCAGCGGCGTCTCGAGGCCGCCGAGGAAGCGCACGTCCTCGTCGTTGACGTAGACGTTGACGAAGCGGTGCAGGGCGCCCTCGTCGGTGATCAGCCGGCCGCGCAGACCGTTGTGCCGGCTCTCCAGGTCATCGAGCAACGCGGTCAGCGACCCCCCGGAGCCCTCGACGGCCTTCGCCCCGTCGGTGTATGTGCGCAGGATCGTCGGGATCCGGACTTCGATGGCCATGAAGGGGGCGTGCCTCTCGTTCGGGGGACGTGCGATCTCACAGACGTCAACAGGGAGCGCTCCGCAGGGCATTCCGCGCTACGGCGTGATCTGCACAGGCTCCTCGGTGACGGCGCCGTCCGCGATGCGGAAGGAGCGCACCTCGTCGGTCTGGACCCGGGTGGACACCAGCAGGTAGTGCGCGTCCGGCTCGGACGCCAGGCTGATGTCGGTACGCGACGGGTGCGCCTCGGTGGCGGTGTGCGAGTGGTAGATCACCATCGGTACCTCGTCGGCGTCGTCCATCGCCCGCCAGACCCGCAGCTGCTCCTGGGCGTCGAAGCGATAGAACGTCGGCGAACGCTCGGCGTTCTCCATCTCGACGACCCTGGTGGCCATGCCGTCCCGACCGGCGATCACTCCGCACGCCTCGTCAGGGTGGTCGCGGCGCGCGTGAGCAATGACCTGGTCGACCATGGCACGGGTCAGCGTCAGCACCGGTCCAGGCTATCCGCGTGGCTGCAGACAGCCGATCAGGGACTCCTGGAGCCAGCCGAGCCAGCCATAGACCTGCAGGGCCTGGGCGCGCGGGTCATCCGGGTCGAGGTCGTCCAGGTTGGTCTGGTCGGTGACGTCCAGCCGCGTCCCGATCACCAGCCGCAGGTCGTTGAGGCAGCCGAGCCACGCGTCCGCCTCGTCGCGGTCGAGCACCAGCCGCCCCGACGCCGGCAGGGTCGCGAGCACCGCGCTGGCATTCGCCCGCTTCCCGGCCCGCAGGTCCCCCTCGGTGTAACGCCTGAACTCCGTGCTGGCGGCGGGATCCTCGCTCGGGTAGGCGTCCGGCAGCAGGCGGGCGAGGGCGGCGTCAGCGGGCCGCTCGACCACGCCGACGGGCATCCCCAGCAGCGCCTCCAGCGGGTCGCCGGACGGCTCCGGCCCTTCCCCGAGCAGAGCAAGCAGATCCTGCACGCAGCGCCGCAGAACGGTGGACTCCACCTCGTCGGGTTTGGCCTCGACGCCGCGCCGGGTCCGGGTGAACCGCACGTCAGTCCTGCTGCAGGGTGGCCCACAGGCCTTTGGCGTGCAGCCGCGCGACGTCGAGCTCCATCTGCTCGCGGGTGCCGGTGCTCACCACCGCCCGACCTTCCTCGTGCACGGCCATCATCAGCTGGGTCGCCTTCGCCTTGGAGTACCCGAACAGCTCCATGAGCACGAACGTCACCCAGCTCATCAGGTTGACCGGGTCGTTCCACACGATTGTCACCCAGGGCCGGTCCACCTCCGGCGTTTCGTCGACCGACGGCTGGTCCAGCTGCGCGGGCGCCGTCACCGCGCCGCCGCCGGCCTCAGCTCCCGCTTGAGGACCTTGCCGGTGGCGCCCCGCGGCAGCTCGTCGTGGAACAGCACCTGCCTCGGCACGGCGGCGCGCGACAGGCGGTCGCGCACCCAGTCCTGCAGCTCGATCACGTCGACCGGCCGGGCCGCCACGACGTGGGCGACCAGGCGCACGCCGTACGACGGGTCCGGCACGTCGACGACCGCCACGTCACCGACCGCGTCGTGCGCGAGCAGGACGTCCTCGACCTGACCGGTGAACACGTTCTCCCCGCCGATGACCACCATGTCGTCGTCGCGGCCGAGCACGGTCAACCGGCCGCGTTTGTCGAGGCTGCCCAGGTCACCGGTCGCCACCAGGTCGCCCAGCCGGTCCTTGTCGCTGCCATCGGTGTAGCCGCCGAACGCGAGATGGCTGCCGACGAAGATCCGGCCCGGGATGCCGGGCGGGCAGTCGCGGCCGGCCTGATCGACGACCCGCAGCGTCACGCCGAGTGGGGCGTGTCCGGCGCTGCGCGGGTCGTCGGCGAGGTCCTCGGGCGTCGCCACCGCCGCGTACGCCACCTCGGTGGAGCCGTACAGGTTGTGCAGCACAGGGCCGAAGGCGTCGATCGTACGCTGCACGAGGTCACCCGGCAGGCTGCCGCCGCTGGAGGCGATGATCCGCAGCGAGGACGTGTCGAAGCGCGACGGGTCGGCGTTCAGCAGCTTGTCGAGCAGCACCGGGACCACGACCAGGGTGGTCGCGCGGTACTCCTGCACCGCCGCAAGCACAGCCTCGGCATCGAAGGCGCGGTGCAGCACGACCGTCGACCCCAACACCATGGCCAGGTTCAGGTGGCCCAGGCCCCAGGCGTGGAACACCGGGCTCGCGATCACCGTGGCCTCACGCGCCCGCAGCGGGAGCAGTGACAGCGCCGCCACGGCGTCCTCGGCGCTCGCTCCGCTCCGTGCCGCCCCGCGCGGTGCACCCGTCGTACCGCTGGTCATGATCACCTGCCGCGCGCTGCGCCGCACCCGCCGGGGCGCACCCGGACCGGGGGCGGCGGCCAGCTGCCCGAGCTCCTCGGTGGTGACGCGCTGCCGGCCCACCGCGTCGAGCTCCGCGTCGTGCACGCACAGCCGGGCTCCCTCCCGGTCCAGCACCTGCTGAAGCAGGCCGAGCGAGGTGCCGGTGCCCAGGTACAGCACGTCAGCGCCGCACTTGGCGAGTGCCACCGCGGTCTCGACGAAGCCGCGACCGTTGCGGGCAAGCAGGCCGACCGCGTCGCCCTCGCGCACGCCGCGCGCCACGAGCTCACCGGCTATCCGGTCGGTGCGCCGGTCGATGTCGCGAAAGCTCAGGCTGCCCTCGTCGTCGACCAGCGCCAGCCGGTCCGGGTGTCGCGCCGCCCCGGCGGCATAGCCGGTGGCCGGGGTGATCCGCCAGCGCGCCAGCGCCAGGCCCATCCCCAGCAGCCGGTCGGGCCGCGGGGGCGCCAGCAGCCCGGAGCGGACGAGCACCCGGGCACCACCGACATCCAGCACGTCACCAACCTGCCACGGCCGTCGGCACGGTGTGCCGCCGGGACGACGCTGTGGTGATGACGGTCCTGCAGGTACCCGCGCGCGCTGACTGGCTCGCCGACGGGTTGACGGCGTGGCCCGGATGCCCTGCGCTCGCGCTGCGCGGCCCGCCGGCACAGGGGGCTCCCTAGTCGCCTCGCGTTTCCCGGGCCCTGACCGGGACATCTTTGCCGTGACCCTCGGAGGACGCATGAGTGACCAGGAACCGCAGCCAGAGATACCGCCGTCGGCCCCGGCCGGCATTCCGGGAGGACGGTCGCCGAGCAGTGCCACCTCCCCGGGGAACTCACCCGCGATCAGCCTGCCCGCACAGGACCTCTCGGCGCGCGACACGTCGGACGGTCAGCCGCGGACGCAGGTGCCAGGTCAGCCGCCCGGCACCTCCGACAGTCCGGTGCCCTCTCCCGGTGACGTGCCCGGTGCGTCGCTGCCCGGTGTCGCCGCAGGACAGGGAGCGAGCCCCGCCGACGGGATCCACCTCGGGGACAAGGCGCCGGGGGCGTCATCGAGCACGGTGTCGCCCGGCTCGCTGGTTTCCCTCGGCACACCAGGGCATCCCGACGGCGAGGTCGACACCCGGACCCGATAACCGGCATCAGCCCCAGGGCAGCTGGACCTGCAGGCGCTCGGCCACGTCCAGGACGCGCGAGTCGGCGCCCGGTGGCCCGAGGACCTGCAGCCCGACCGGTAGGCCGTCAATGTCCACCCCGACCGGCACCGCGCAGGCCGGGAGCCCACACAGATTCGCCAGGACCGTCAAGGGCAGGACGGCGTCGCGGAGCGGGCCGAGCGCGGATCTGGTCGGCGCAGCCGTCGTCGGTGGGCCGCAGCCGGCGACCGGCAGGAACAGGACATCCACGTCACCGAACAGGTCGGTGATCCGGGCCCGCAGCTGCTCGCGGAGCGACTGCGCCGCGGCAAGCCGGTCCGGGTCGGCCCGGTCGGCTGCCTCGAGGAAGCTGCGGACGTCCGGCCCGTACGCGTCGGCGTGCGCCGGCCAACGCCCGCTGGCTCGATGCCAGGCCAGCGCCTCGCCGGCCTGCACGCCGAGATAGACCTCGACCAGCCGGTCGGCAGGCGGCAGCGCGACGTCGCGCACCCCGATGCCGCATGAGGAGGCGCGCTCGACGGCCTGCTCGAACAGCACGCCGACGTCCGGGGTGGTGTCCAGTGCGCGCGCCACCCCGGCCCGCAGCCCGGCGACCGGTGCCCGTGCCTCGAGCCGGACGTCTCCCAACACGCTCAGCCAGAGCCGCGCGTCGGCCACTGTCCGGACCAGCGCTCCACCGTGGTCCAGGCTCGGCGCAAGCGGCGTGCAGCCCGCCAGCGGCACTGCCCCGAAGGTCGGCTTGTGACCGACGAGCCCGCACCAGGCGGCCGGCAGCCGGATCGAGGCGCCGGTGTCGGTGCCGAGCGCGAGCGGGACGATGCCGGCGGCGACCGCGGCGGCCGACCCACCGCTGGACCCGCCGGGCACCCGGCCGGTGTCCCAGGGGTTGCGGGTGCCGCCGAGCTTGAGGTGCTGGGTTGTCAGGCCCCAGGCGTACTCGTGCGTGCGGGTCCGGCCGAGCACCACGGCGCCGGCGGCCCGCAGTCGGGCGACCGCCGCCCCGTCCTCGGTCGCTGCCGGGCCGGCCGGGACCAGCGAGCCGGCCCGGGTGATCTGCCCAGCGACGTCGAACAGGTCCTTCACCGCGACGGGCACCCCACGCAACGGCCCGTCGGGCGGGTTGCGGGCGACGGCGAGAGCCGCCGACGCATCGACGTGCACGAAGGCGTGGACGTCGACGTCGCAGGCCTCGAGCCGGGTCAGCGCCTGCTCGACGAGGGTCAACGGGTCGGTGCGGCCGGCTCGAACGTCGGCGGCCAGCTCGCCTGCGGACGGGGCCGCGACCGCATGCTTCACCAGCAACGGGTCCACCCCCGCCACCCTGGCGCCCGGTCGGCCGTCCCGGGTGTCCTGATCAGCGGAGGTCCGCTCTCGGGGATGCCGGTCGGGCCCTCGGGCCGCGCCTCGATGCGGATCTCGCGCGGGTACCGGCTCCGCGCCGGTGAGGTGCGCGCGACGCGACTCGCGCACGATGGTGGCGATGTTGAGTCACGGCCCGATCGTAGTGACCCTGCTCACCGCATCGAATGGCTCGCCGGTCCGGTTGGCCCGCCGCGTCGCCGCCGCCGCTCCGACGGACGGCGGGGCCGCTCCCCGTCCGGATGCGCCTGCTGGGCGCCGGGCCGAAGGCTGCCCGCTGCCGTGTCCCGGGTAGCCGGACGAGGTCCACCCTCGACCGCCGCGGGGCGCGGTGACGCCGGTGATCCCCCGTCCGAGCTGCCCGAGACCACGCAGGGCCCCGAGGCCGGCCCGCCCAGCCTGGCTCCACAGGGTGGGTCCGTAGCGGCCGACGGCACCGGCCACGACCACCGCCGCGACAGACGTTGCCACCACCGTTGCTGCCGGCAGCCACACCGGGGAGCCGCCGACGAGGGCAGCTATCCCGGCGGTGACCGCCGCCGCCGCGGCGAGCCCCGCAACTGCCTTGGACAGTGCCAGCGGGAGCGACACGCCGCTGTGCAGGTCGACTGCGAACCCGAGCAGCACACCGCCCACTCCGAACTTCGAGAGGCCCCTGAGCACCGGCATGACCGCGATCGGCTTGCCGAGCCATCGCAGGGCCTTGCCGAAGGGGGTCCGCTCGAACCAGCTCCCGATGCGACGCATGTGCTCTTCGGTCAGCCGCCAGAGCTCGTGCAGGAGCGACCCGGCTTCCACCCAGCCCGGCAGCCACCCGTGCCCGGACGGGCTGGGTAGCGACGGCGCCGGTTGGAGCCGGCCCGGCAGCACGCCTGCCACCCACGCGCGCTCGCTCGGTGTCAGCCGCTGCAGGGCATCGCGCAGCTGGACCGGGCCGGCCTGGCCGGCTGCGAAGACCGTGACGGCGATGCCCAGCCGCGGGGACGCCAGCAGCTCCAGGCCGATATCGGCCGCGGCCAGCAGGTCGGCGAGCTGGCGGGCGTCGGTGGCTGCCGTCGACCAGTCGGCCCCGGCGCGGGACAGCGGCGAACGGGCGTCGGCGAGTGACGCCAGCCAGGACTGCGAACGACTGCCCTGCAGCCCGTACGGATCCAGCAGGGCAAGCCCGAGGGCGCCGACGCGGTGCTGCACGCGACCGCGGACCGTGTCGGCGCCGACGGAACAGGAGCCGGCCACACCGGCCAGTCGTCGCACGTCGTCGAGCTCGGCCTCGACCAGGCCCGGCGGGCTCGGCGGCACGGCGGTGGGCTGCTGGCGCCCGGCGCCGGGTAGCCCGACGGGCCCGACCCCGGACCTGTCAGCCCAGGAGGGGTCCAGGACGTCCGGTACGCGGTCCAGCAGGGCAGTCGCCTGCGCGGGCGTCGTGGCGAAGCTCCCCGCCAGCCGGGCTTGTTCGAGGGCGGCGGCCCGCAGCCGGCCAGCCGCCGCGGTGAGATCCTCGATGGCGGCGGCAAGGGCCCGCAGGTGCGCTGCGCCGGCATCGAACCCGAAGCAGGCTCCGAGCGCCTCAGCCTCGGCGCCGGCCAGCCGCCGGCGGACGTCATCAACGTACGGCGCGGCCCAGCGCGTCGACGCGGCGCACGTGGCGACATCGATGCGCTGCTGCTGCACGTCGGCGGCGCTCTGCGCCAGGGCGGACGCCGCAGCACGTAGGGCGGATGGATCGGGCAGCACGCCGGGGTTCTCCTCCGCGGTCGACCGGATGAGCACCGACCACATCGCATGCCGGCTCGCGCTTCCCGCCGGCGGCAGCGGCCTGTTGACAACCGGGCGGCCTGTGGACGGCACAAGCCAGTCGTGGCGGTGGTGTAGCCAGTTCGAGTTGTGCTCTTGAGGCACCTGCAGTGCCAACCGCCCCAGCCGCCCCGGCGAGCCAGCCGGGCGCCTATGACCCGAGGGGCTCCATGCGTAGGACCACTGCCGCTCTCAGCGCGATGATGCTCGCGCTGACCGGACTCACCCTGTCCGCCACCACCAGCTCGGCCACCCCCGCAGTGGCGGACGCAGCGCCGAGCAGCGCCGCGACCATCGCGTTCGGACCTTGCGACGACCCCGGGCTGCAGCGCGCCGGTGCGGAGTGCGGCTTCGTCACTGTGCCGCTGGACCACGACCATCCGGCCGGTAAGAAACTCCAGCTCGCGGTGTCAAGGATCAAGCACACGGTTCCCGAGGCGCAGTTCCAGGGCGTGATGCTCGTCAACCCCGGCGGCCCGGGCGGTTCGGGCCTGCGCCTGTCGGTCCTGCAGGGCTTTGTACCGAAGAGTGCCGGCCTCGCCTACGACTGGATCGGCTTCGACCCCCGAGGCGTCGGCAGCAGCGTCCCGTCACTGTCGTGCAACCCCGGCTTCTTCAGCCCCGACCGGCCCGACTACGTGCCGCTCACCGCCTCGATCGAGCAGCGCCAGCTGGACCGCTCCGCCCGCTACGCAGCGGCCTGCGGCAAGGCCGGCGGAGAGCTGCTCAACCACATGAAGACCGTCGCCTGGGCGCAGGACATGGAATCCATCCGGGTTGCCCTGGGACAGCGCCAGATCAACTACTACGGCTTCTCCTACGGCACCTACCTCGCGCAGGTCTACGGGACGCTGTTCCCGGAGCGCCTGCGTCGCGCAGTCCTCGACAGCAACGTCGACCCCCGCAAGGTCTGGTACGACGCCAACCTCGGGCAGGACGTCGCCTTTGACCGGGTCGCCGGGATCTTCTTCGACTGGATCGCCCGGCACGACAGCGCCTACCACCTGGGCACCAGCCGGCGCACCGTCGAGAACCTGTACTACTCCGAGCAGGACCGGCTCCGGCGCTTCCCGGCCGGCGGCAAGGTCGGACCCGACGAGTGGAACGACATCTTCGTACCGGCCGGCTACGCGCAGTTCCTCTGGCCGAGCGTGGCGACAACCTTCGCCAACTGGATCGCCAAGGGTGACCCGGCACCGCTGATCGCGGCGTACCAGGCTGCCGACGGCGTCGGCGACGACAACACGTTCGCCGTCTACAACGCGGTGGAGTGCACCGACACGACTTACCCGCAGTCCTACGCCAAAGTGCGTACCGACGCCTTCGACCTGTACCGGACGAAGCCTTTCCTGACCTGGAACAACGTCTGGTACAACGCGCCCTGCCTGACCTGGCCCGCGCAGGCCGGCAAGGCCGTGGACGTCGACGGCTCGAAGACCGGCCCGGTGCTGCTCGTCGGCGGGACGCTGGACGCGGCCACGCCGTTCTCCGGCAGCCTGGAGGTGCGCAAGCGCTTCCCGAAGGCCCGGCTCGTCGCGATCGAGGGCGACACGACGCATGCCGACTCGCTCAACGGAAATGCCTGCGTCGACAACACGATTGCGGACTACCTGCTGTCGGGGACGCTACCGGCCCGCAAGCCGGGTAGCGGGGCCGACCTCAGCTGCCAGACGCTGCCCCAGCCGGAGCCGACCACCCCCGGAGCCGCCTCGCTCACGGTGAACGGCCTGACCCGGCACGACCTGATTCCGCTGCGCGACTGACCCTACGAGCCGAAGGCCCCGACCAGCTGGTCGGGGCCTTCGGCTCGGGTGGGATCTACGCGGCCAGCGCCGGGTAGTCGATGTAGCCCTTGGCGCCACCGGCGTAGAAGGTATCGCTGTCCGGCTCATTGAGCTCGGCACCGGTCTTGAAACGCTCAACCAGGTCGGGGTTGGCGATGAACGCCCGGCCGAAGCAGAACAGATCGGCCTCGCCGCTGTCGACGATCCGCTGGGCGGTCGCGAGGTCGGACGGCCCGGTGAACCCGGTGTTGAGGATGAACGGGCCCTGCCACTGCTTGCGCAGGGCCACGTGGAAGTCGGTGTCCGGCCCCTCGATGACGTGCAGGTAGAGCAGGCCGAGCGGCGCGAGCCCGTCGAGCAGAACGGCGTACGTCGCCGCCGTCTCGGTCTCGCTGATGTCGTTGAACGTGCCGGCCGGCGAGATGCGGATGCCTACCCGGCTCCCGCCAATGGCGTCCGCAACGGCGGTGGCGACCTCGATGACGAACCGCGCCCGGGCCTCGGGCGAGCCGCCGTAGGCGTCGGTGCGGGTGTTGCTGCCGTCGGCCAGGAACTGCTGGAGGAGGTAGCCGTTCGCCGAGTGCAGCTCCACGCCGTCCAGGCCGGCCGCGATCGCGCGGCGGGCCGCGTCGACGAACTCTGCGACGACGCCGGGCAGCTCATCGGTGCGCAGGGCGCGGGGCGCCTCGAACGGCTTCATGCCGCCCTCGGTGTAGACCTCGCCGGCAGGCGAGATGGCCGAGGGTGCGACCGGCTGGATTCCGGTGATGTCCATGTGGCCGATGCGGCCGGCGTGCATGAGCTGCGCGACGATCTTGCCACCGCGGTTGTGGACGGCGTCGGCGACCAGGCGCCAGCCCGCGACCTGCTCGTCAGTGTGCAGTCCAGGGGTGTGCGGGTAGCCCTGGCCGACCGCCGAGGGCTGAGTGCCCTCACTCACAATCAGCCCCGCGCCGGCGCGCTGGCCGTAGTACTCGGCGGCGAGCTCGGTGGGGGCCTCGCCCGCACCGGCGCGGTTGCGAGTCAGCGGGGCCATCACGAAGCGGTTAGCGAGGGTCAGCTCACCAAGGGCGTAGCGGGCGAACAGGTCTGTCATGTGGTCTCCAAGGTCAGTGGGTACTTGTGACAGCAACGACTGCTGAGTGCCGGGTATGCCCGTCCTGGTGATCAGGAATCCGGACCTGCTGAGAAGACGTCCGGGCGCGGCCGGGCTCGAACCACGACAGCCAGGACGCGACGAAGGCCCCGACGGTTGTCGGGGCCTTCGTCGTCTCGGTGGAGGTGGCGGGAATCGAACCCGCGTCCTCCGGCACCGTGACAGGGCTTCTCCGGGCGCAGCTGGCTGTGTGTTTCTCGGCCCTCCCGGTGGCACCAGCACCCCGGGAACGGGCTCAGCCACGTAGGTTCACCACCCGCCCCCGTGGCCGTGACGGGTGGTGGTCCTCCTGTCGATGCCAGGTCCTGAGCCGGAGGCGCTCTCAGGCTGACAGCTCAGCTACTAAGCCGCGAGGGCGTAGTGCTGGGCGCGCGGACTATTGCCGGCGCTTATTTGGTGTGCAGCGTTATTGGTTAACGAGATCATCGCTGCCTTCCTCGGCCCGCTTCCCCTGCCTCGACATCCGGAGTCGAGACCTGTCACCCCCTCCTGATGGGGCCAACGGTACTCCTGGCGAACCTGCGCTACAGGTAGCGCAGCGGGTCGAACGACGCGATCGGGATGATCCGAACCCGGGGCAGCGCGACGGTGAAGCAGCGGGTGTCGTCCTCGAGGTCGAACAGCTGCAGCCCCTTGTCGGCCAGGGCGGTGTAGCCCGACGACAGGTACTCCCGGAAGCCGAGCACGCCAACCTTGCGGGTGCCGTCGAGCAGCGCGCCGATCTGCGGCAGGAAGTCGCCGTCATGGCTGGCGAGCAGCACGTCGCCGGGCCGGCCCACCAGTGCCTCAAGGGTGCGCTGGATGCCGATGTCGACGACCTTCTCGCCCGGCCCACCGGACAGTGGGATCGGCCGGAACTCCAGGGCCATCAGCGCCTGGACGAAGGCCATCGGCAGGTTGCCCGAGCTGGCGTTGAGGAAGAACAGCGCCTTGACCTGCTGCTCCCACGTCGCACCGGCGAAGCTGCGCACCTTGTCCCAGCGGGGTCGCTCCTCGGCTGTCGGCCGCCGACCGCCGAGCAGGTGGTTGCCGAGCGTGGCGTCGATGTTCTCGCCGTCGACGAGCAGGTAGGTCGGGGTGATCACGGGGGTCGTCATGATGCCTCCAGGCCGAGCAGCCGTGCGCCGTTGTCGTGCAGGACCGCGCGCAGCCAGTCGTCGCCGAGGCCGAGACGGACGAGCGCGTCGAGCTGATGGACGTACGGATAGGGCATGTTGGGGAAGTCGGTGCCGAGTACGACCCGCTCCTGCAGCTCGACGAGCGCGGGCAGCAACTCGGGCGGGAACGGCATGCTGGCCTGCGTGAAGTCGGTGAAGGCCATCGTGGTGTCCAGGTGCACCCGCGGGTAGGCGCGAGCGAGTGCCAGGAAGTCGAGGTACTCCGGCATGCCCATGTGGGCGACGACGGCAATCAGCCGGGGGTGCCGGGCGAGCACCTCGCTGAATGGCCCCGGCCCGGTGTACGGGCCCGGGGTCGGACCGCTCCCGCAGTGCACGACGACCGGCACGCCCGCGTCGGCCAGCTCGCCCCAGACACCGTCGAGCAGCGCATCACGCGGGTCGTACCCCCCGACCTGCACGTGCGCCTTGAACAGCCGGGCGCCCTGGTCCAGCGCGCCGGCAACGTAGCCGGCCGCGCCTGGTTCGGGGAAGAAGGTGGCCGTCCGAACGACATCCGGGTGACCGGCGGCGAACTCCGCTGCCCAGGCGTTCAGCCACTCGGCCATCGCCGGCCGGTGCGGGTAGAGCAGGGACGGGAACGCGCGTACGCCCATCGATCGCAGCCGGGTCAGCCGGTCGGCCTCATCGATGCGGTAGGCGATTGGCCACGGTGTCCCGGTCAGTGGCCCCACGCGGTCGAAGTAGGCCCAGACCTTATCCATGACGTTCTTGGGCATGAAGTGCACGTGCAGGTCGACCAGGCCGGGCAGTCCGAGGCGCTGCCACAGCGCGCGCACCTGTTGGGCCTCGGCGGCTGCCCCTGACTCAGCGACTTCGGCTGCCCCTGACTCAGCGACTTCGGCTGCCCCTGGCTCAGCGACTTCGTCGACGCTCGGCACGCATCCCCTTGGCGTTGCGGCCCATCGCGTTGCGGATCTCCTTGGCAGCGTCGCGCTCGGCGAGCACCTGGCGCTTGTCGTGAGCCTTGCGCCCGTGGGCGAGCGCGATCTCGACCTTGGCGCGGCCGTCCTTGAAGTACAGGCTGAGCGGCACCAAGGCCGTACCGCTCTCCTTCGTCTTGCCGATCAGCCGGACGATCTCGGCCTTGTGCAGCAGGAGCTTGCGCACCCGCCGCGGTGCGTGGTTGTTCCAGGTGCCTTCGGTGTACTCCGGGATGTGCACCCCGAGCAGCCAGGCCTCGCCGCCGCGGATGTCGGCGTAGCCGTCGACCAGCGAGGCCCTGCCCAGCCGCAGTGACTTGACCTCGGTGCCGGTGAGCACGATGCCGGCCTCGAAGGTGTCGTCGATCGTGTAGTCGTGCCGCGCCTTCTTGTTCTGCGCCACGAGCTTGGTGGGGGCGCCCTTCGTCCCGTGCTCCGGCCCCTTCACCGGATCAGCCTACGGGCCGCGGAGCTCAGACCCGGAGGTAGCGCTGCAGGCTGACCAGGGAGGCGAGGCCGCTAATGATGATGCCGAGCAGCAGCAGCTTCCAGGACTGCCCCCAGATGTCCTGGTTGTGGACGGAGGGCACGACGCCGCTGCGGAACAGGACGCTCAGCTTGCGGTCGAGCACGAAGGCCTTGCCCAGGAACAGCAGGCCGACCGCGAGGCCGGCGCCGACCACGCCGGCGACCACCCCCTCGATGAGGAACGGCAGCTGGATGTACAGCCTGGTTGCTCCGACCAGACGCATGACGCCGGTCTCGCGTCGTCGGGAGAACGCGGCGACCCGCACGGTGTTGCCGATCAGCAGGGTGGCCGCTATCAGCTGCACGAGAGCCGTGCCGAAGGCCCCATCGCGCAGCCCGTCAAGCGTCGAGAACAGGACGTCGAGCTTCTTGCGGTAGTCCACGACTTCGCCGACCCCGGGCAGGTCCTTCACCGCGCTCGCCACGACGTCGTACTGCTGCGGGTCGGAGAGCTTGACGCGATAGGACTCCGGCAGTGCCTCCTGCGTGGCGTTGGCGATCAGGTCCGGCTGGTCCTGGAACTGCAGCTGGAAGCGCCGGTAAGCCTCCGCCTTGCTCTCGTACACGACGTTCTGCACCAGCGGCAGCCGGTTCAGGACCTGGGCAATCTCGCCGCGCTCCGGGTCGGTGACCTTCTCTTTCAGGAAGATCGAGATCTCGATCTGGGTGTAGAAGATCTGGCGCAGCTCGCCGACCGTCTGGCGGACCAGCAGGGCGGTGCCGACGAAAGCCAGCGAGATGGCGACGGTGACGACGGCCGCGACGGACATGACCAGGTTGCGGCGCAGGCCGAGGACGGCTTCGCTCGCGACAGTACGGACACGCATGAGGGTCTCTTCCTGCCGACGTGGGGGGTGAGCGCCGGTCTGGGCGCGCAGCTGCGCTCAGGCGCCGTAGCCGTAGACGCCGCGGGACTGGTCGCGCACCACCCGTCCCTCGGACAGCTCGACGACCCGGCGACGCATCGAGTCGACGATGGCCGCGTCGTGCGTCGCCATTACGACGGTGGTGCCGGTGCGGTTGATGCGGTCGAGCAGCTTCATGATGCCGACGCTGGTGCCCGGGTCGAGGTTTCCGGTCGGCTCGTCGGCGATCAGGATCATGGGCCGGTTGGCGAACGCACGGGCGACGGCAACCCGCTGCTGCTCGCCGCCGGACAACTCGTCGGGCATCCGACCGCCCTTGCCTTCCAGGCCGACCAGCTCGAGGACCTCCGGGACGATGCGGTCGACCTGATGCTTGTGCTTGCCGATCACCTCGAGGGCGAAGGCGACGTTCTGCGTGACGTTCTTGTTCGGCAGCAGCCGGAAGTCCTGGAACACACAGCCGATCGAGCGGCGCAGCGCGGGCACCTTCCACTGCGACAGCCGGGTGAGGTCCTTGCCCGCCACGTGCACCTTGCCCGCGGTCGGGGCCTCTTCTTTGAGCATCAACCGCAGGCAGGTCGATTTGCCGGAGCCCGAGGAACCCACGAGGAAGACAAACTCACCCTTGTCGATGTCGATGTCGACGTCGTCCAGAGCGGGCCGGACACCCCGGGGGTAGCTCTTGCTCACATGCTCGAGGCGGATCACAGGTGTCGAGTGTAGGCCGGAGGGCACCGGGGGCTCCGGTGCGACACAATGGCAACCGGACGCAGGAAGAGGTTGACGATGGGCGTGGACGACCTGGTGTGCGCGGCCTGCGGTGGCCGGGTCGGGAACGCGCGCTGCCCGAGCTGCCGTGCCGCGCTCGAACGTTGGCGGTCGCAGCGTCCTGTGCTGCCCGCGACCGCCGTCCTGCTGCTGGCGCTGCTCCTGCTGTTGTTGGCGCTCGCGCAGTCGCGCTAGAGCGCCTCGGGAGGCGCGTCGGCCTGTTCGCGCCGCCACCGGATTGCCGCCTCGATGAAGTCGTCGATCTCCCCGTCGAGCACCGGTCCGGTCGCTCCGGACTCCATCCCGGTACGCAGGTCCTTCACCATCTGGTACGGCTGCAGCACGTAGTTACGGATCTGCGAGCCGAACGCCACGTCGGCCTTCGCCCCGCGGATGTCGTTCATGGCCGCCAGCTCCTCCTGGCGCTTGCGTTCGAGCAGCTTGGTGGCCAGCACGACCATCGCGGTCGCGCGGTTCTGGATCTGGCTGCGCTCGTTCTGGCAGCTGACGACGATGCCGGTCGGCAGGTGGGTGATCCGGACCGCCGAGTCGGTGGTGTTGACGCCCTGGCCGCCCGGCCCGGAGGAGCGGAAGACGTCGACCCGGATCTGCTTCTCGTCCACCTCGACGGCGTCGGTGCTGGCGACGACGGGTGTGACGTCCAGTGCGGCGAAGCTGGTCTGGCGGCGGGCCTGATTGTCGAACGGGCTGATCCGGACCAGCCGGTGCACGCCGTGCTCACCGGCCAGCGTGCCGTACGCGTACGGCGACTTCACCTGGAACACCACGCTCTTCACGCCGGCCTCCTCGGCCTCCTGCCACTCCAGGACGTCCACCGGGTAGCCCTTGCGCTCGGCCCACCGGGCGTACATCCGCCAGAGCATCATCGCCCAGTCCTGGCTGTCGACCCCGCCGGCGCCGGGGGTGATCTGCACCAGCGCCTCGCGCTCGTCGTACGGGCCGGACAGCAGGGTGCGCACCTCGAGGCTGCCGATCTCGCGCTGCAGCGTGCCGAGCTCGCCTTCAGCCTCACCGAGCGCGGCGTCGTCGTCCTCCTCGGCCGCCATCTCGAACATCAGCCCGAGGTCGTCGAGCCGGGAGCGGTAGCCCTGCACGCGGTTGATGTCGGCTCCGATGACCGACAGCCGCCCGGTGACCTCCTGGGCTTTGGCGGGGTCGTCCCACAGGTCGGGCAGGCCGGCCTGCTCCTCGAGGTCGCGCAGCTCCACCTGGAGCTTCGGGACGTCGAGCACCTTCTCGATGCTGGTGAGGGTGGCATCCAGCCCGTGCAGGTCGTGCGTACGGTCGGCCACGGTGAGCAAGCGTAGCCGCGGGATCCGAGCGGGGCGGCGGGATCAGGGTGGCGTGAGCGGCGCCCGGGCGCGGGCGACGGTGGACAGCTCCACGTCACCGATCCCGAGCCAGCCGGCGCCGACGGGCAGCGCGATCGTGCGCCTCGCGGTGACCACGACGGTGTAGCCGGCCTCGACCCGGGCGCTCATCTGTAGACCGGGCTGGTCGCCGGCCACATCGGCCAGGTAGCCGGCAACCCGCTCGCGCACCCCGACCTCGGAGAGCGGGACGCCTCGACCCGGACCCTGGGCATAGAAGACCTGGTAGTCCAGGGCTTGCGCCGCCGAGATCGCCGCCCCGTCGGCGCTGCTGGCCAGGGCCCGCCGGGACAGCACGACGGCGCTGACGTCGACCACGACCCCGACCAGCCCGAGCAGCAGCGCGAACAGCCCGACAACGAGCAGGAGCACGCTCCCGTCGTCACCGGCCGGACGATGCACGCTCACCGGGTCGCCTGGAAGGTGTCAACGACCTCGACGTGCCGGGCCGACACCGGTATCCGCGGCGAGAGGTCACCCCGGAAGATCAGGCCGAGGATCGGCAGCGTCACCGTGTAGCGGACCGTGACGACGACCCGGCTCCCAGGCGCGAGTCCGTCCGGGTCGGAGATCTCCGGCGCACCCGCTCCGGCAAGACCCTGGTCGGCCAGGGCGAGGTCACTGGCCAGCCGGGCCCGTCCGAGGCCGGCCGCGGGGTCGGCGGCCGTGGCGTACGCCCGGCCGGCCTGCCGCGCGGCCTCGGTGACGCCGAACGCCGCCCGCTGCACCTGGAAGGCGGACAGCAGCACGTACACCAGCGGGATCATCAGCAGGACCGCGAGGTAGGTGAACTCGATGAGCGCGTTCCCGGCGTCTCCGGTCGGCCGCTTCACAGCCCTTCCTTGAGAGCGTGCCCGTGCACGGTCAGGCGGGCCGGCCCGATCACGAAGAACACCACGGGCAGGTCGCTGCTCACGGCGATGTCGACAACCTGCGGGTCAGCCCCCGCGGGACGCGGGACGGCCTGCGCGGTGGTGCTGGCTGCGACGCCGCCGGGCAAGGAGCCGGCGACCACCTCGACGGCCCGAGCGGCGCCCTCCTCGTCGAGCCGGTCCGCATTGGCGCCGTAGCGCGCACCCTCGGCCGCGGCCGCGACCAGCACGTTGCGGGTGTGCAGCACCAGACCGACCTGCAGGACAAGCAGGAACAGGAACAGCACAAGCACAGTCACCAGCACGAACTCGATGACGCCGTTGCCAGCGTCGCCGCGCGCGGCCCGGCGGCGGGACGGGGCGACCCTGGCGGGCGGCGCCCCGGGCGTCACGGCGCCTTCGGGCCGGTCACGCTGCTGATCGCGTTGTCCAGCAGGCCGGTGAGTTTGGGGCCGGCGATCGCCCAGATCGCCGTCACCAGGCCGGCCGTCATGATCGTGATGAGGACCCAGCCGGGAACGTCGCCACGCTGCCGGTCGTCCTGCACGCGGCCAAGGACGCGGAGCAGGAGTCCGGTGAGGATCAGGGACGGGTGTGGCACGGCTACCTCCGGAACGGGATGGGCTGGACCTGCGGGCGGGTGGACCGGAGGGGGCCGGCGCGGGAAGACCTCATCCGGAGACCAGCGACAGCGAGTAAAAGCCGGGGAACAACGCGAACAGCACGGTGATCGGCAGCACCAGGAAGACGACGGGAACCATCATGGCAATCTCCTTGCGACCGGCGGTCTCCAGCATCTGGCGTTTACCGGCCTCGCGGACGTCGACCGCCTGCGCCCGCAGCACGTCGGCGAGCGGAGTGCCTCGTTCGACCGCCACCGCCACGCCGTCCACGAAGCGGCCGAGCGGTGCCAGGGACGTGCGCCGCGAGATGCCCTCCAGGGCCTGGACGAGCCCGACACCCGCTCGAGCCTCGGCCAACGCGCGTCCGAGCTCCTTGCCCAGCTCGCCCCCGGACAGCCGGTGGACGCGCTCGAGTGCGCCGACCGGTCCCTCCCCCGCCGTCACGGCGAGTGCGAGCAGCTCGGCGACGGTCGGGAACTCCTCGAGCATGCGCGCCTCGCGCCCGACGACCTGCCGGGTCAGCCAGCGGTCACGGCCGAGCACACCGGCGACGACTGCGGCGCCCGACAGCGCCAGCACGGCGAGCGGGCTGACGCCACCGCGGCCGGCAAGCACGAGCAGACAGAAGGCCAGCGCCCCGGCCAACCCGAAACCGCCCCAGATGACCTGCTCGGCCCGGAACTGCTCGACCGACGTCGTACCGCCGAGTTGATCCAGACGCCGACGGACGCTGCTGATGCCCCCCACCCAGCGTTCGACGACGACGACCAGGTCGCCGAGGACCGGCCGCAGAACACGTTCCAGCGTCGGGAACGGCGTCAGGGACTGCGGCGCGCTGAGCAGTCGGGACGCCCGGGGTGCGTCGCGCAGGTACGGGGCCAGCCGGCTGTCGAGGTCTGGTCGCCGGGCGGCCGGGATGTGCGCCGCCGCCAGCCACAGCCCACCGCCGGCGAGCAGGCCCAGGCCGGCGCCCTGCAGAGCGCTCACCGCAGCACCCGACGCTCGTGCGGCAGCTTGGCGATCCGCAGCATCACCCGGTACGCGACGAAGGACGTGCCGCCACCGACCGTGAGCACCAGCGCTCCGGCGGTCGTGTTGTAGGCATGGACCGTCTCGGCCTGCAACGACAGCAGCAGGAGCAGCGCCCACGGGGCGCACAGCGCGAGCCGCGCAGCACTGACCGTCCAGCCTTGCCGGGCCTCGAGCTCGGCCCGGGTGCGGGCGTCCTCGCGCAGGAACGTCGACAGCGTGCGCAGCAACCGGCCGAGGTCGGTCCCGCCCACCTCACGGGCCATCCGCAACGCCTCGACGACCCGGTCCCCGACGGGGTCGGCCAGGTTGGCCTTGAGCCGGTCCAGGCTCTCGGCGAAGCGCCCGGTCGCGCGGTAGTCCTCACCGAAGCGACGAAAGGGCGACCGGAGCTGCTCCGGCCCGCGGACCCCGAGCTGGGAGAGCGCCTCGGGCAGCGACAGCCCGGCGCGTACCCCGCTGGCAAGGTTGTCGACGGCCTCCGGCCAGACCTCCCGCAGCTCGACCCGGCGCTGGGCGCGGCGGCGGCGTACCAGCGCAATCGGCAGCAGGGCGCCGAAGCTACCGAACGCCAGCGCGATGACCGGCACCCGGCTGGTTCCGAGCACGACCACGAAGACGACCGCCCCCAAAGCTGCGGACGCGGCCGCCAGCCGGTGGGGGGTGACGCCCTCGATGCCGGCCTGGGCGAGCAGGTCGTGGACGCGCTCCTGCAGCGATGGCCCGCTCCGTGTGCCGCGCTGCGGAGCACGGTCGCCGCTTCGCCAGGCCAAGAGACAGCCCAGGCCGAACAGCAGCCCGACCAGTGCACCCATCAGCCCTCGTCGGCCAGCAGTTGAGGCAGGTCGATGCCGGCCCACTCGAAGCGCTCCCGGTGCGGCGGGTAGCCCTGCGCTCGCACGAGTCGCTGACCCGCGGTGACGAACAGGTCGGCAACCTCGACGACATCGCCCTCGACCCGGCCCGGCACGGCTACGACCTCACGGACCCGGCGGTGGCCCGTACCGTCCTTCGCGGTGTGCACGACGATGTCGACGCAGCTCGCCACCGTCGGGACGACGAAGTTGTGGCCGACATTCTCCCCTGCCAGCAGCGGCAAAGTGCATAGTTTGACGATCGCCTCCCGCGCGCTGTTGGCGTGGATCGAGCACATCCCCGGCAATCCGCTGTTCAGCGCGATCAACAGGTCAAGGCACTCCTCCTGGCGTACCTCGCCGACGATGATGCGGTCGGGCCGCATCCGCAGGGCTTCCTTCACCAGCCGCCGCAGCTGGATCTCGCCGGTGCCCTCCAGGTTGGGCTGCCGGGTCTGCATCGCGACCACATCGGGCAGCCCGAGCCGAAGCTCGAAGACCTCTTCGCAGGTGACCACCCGCTCACGGCCCGGGATCGCGCCGGCGAGACAGTTCAACAGTGTCGTCTTGCCGGCCTGTGTACCGCCCGAGACGATGATGTTCAGCCCGGCGACGATGGCGGCCTCGAGGAATCGACGGGCCTGCGGCGTCAACGTGCCGAGCCCCACCAGCTCCTCCAGCGAGCCGGCCGACAGCAAGAACTTGCGGATGTTGACCGACCAGTGCTTGCGCGTGATGTCCGGGATGACGACGTGCAACCTCGAGCCGTCGGGGAGCATCGCGTCGACGGTGAGCACCACGGGTGCGAGACATCTAGCGGCCGTTGACCGCATCGTCCCTCCCCTACGGCGAGGCGAGGAAGGGGGGGTGACCGTCGAGGATGCCGCTCGACCGCTCGTCCAGAACCGGCGCTCTCTGCTCCGCCTCGGATGTGTAGAACTGTCGTTCTTCGCTGTTCCCGCCGCCTTGCCGTCCCGACGTCGGCGGACCTCGGGGTTCAGGTGGCGACTGCATGTCTATGCACTGGCCCAGTCGCGCGCACCGCGGCATGAGAGTGCGTTTGGGTGGCCGTGCCCGTCGCGTTCGTCAGCGTGCGCGTCGTGACTGTGATCGGGCCCGTGCCTGGCCGCCCGCCCCGGTCACGACCGCGCGGCTCGTGCTTCGTGAACCACCGGATGTCGGTCACCGAGATCAGCAGCGTCAAGAAGAAGGATGTCGTGGACTGGGATGACCTCGGCCGCGAGATGTGGGACTACCTCACCGGCAAAGGCGCCGCGATCAACTACCAGTTCGTCAACAACACAGCCAAGGTGCCGCGCGACACCGGTGAGTCGGCTCCGCGGGCGACCTGGAAGCTGGATGGCACGCTGCGGATCACCAACGGAGGAG